>Ga0206683_10001979_pt1 | contig 13960 bp, 10 predicted proteins | sample M280m12015metaG_FD_155483 | JGI IMG/M metagenome (GOLD analysis project Ga0206683, IMG submission 155483) | Ammonia-oxidizing marine archaeal communities from Monterey Bay, California, United States - M2 80m 12015 | ecosystem: Environmental > Aquatic > Marine > Intertidal zone | place: USA...
GATAGGGTGAATGGCCATGTAGCATGGGTTGGAGATGGAAACAATGTCCTGCACGATCTAGTCCTAGGTTGCTCAATACTTGGATTAGATATCAAGTACGCTACGCCAGAGGGTTTTGAACCGGATGATGAGGTCATCGCAAGAGCTCTGAAAATTGCAGAGGGGTCCGGTTCCAAGATCTTCGGGTGCAATAGTCCCGAAGAGGCGGTTACCGATGCTGGAGTAATATATGCCGATGTTTTCGTATCTATGGGGGAAGAAAACATGGACGGGAAAATGAGTTCCTTCGATGGTTTTCAGATCAATGAGAATCTAGTTTCTAACGCTGACGAAGACTATCTCTTCATGCATTGCCTTCCCGCGCATAGGGGGGAAGAGGTGACTGATGGGGTTATTGATTCTCGGAACAGTGTTGTTTTCGATCAGGCGGAAAACAGGATGTGGGCGCAAATGTCGGTACTTACCCTCCTATGTAACGAAGCGGCTTGGTGGGCTTACTGGGACCTAAGTTAACTCGGAATTAGTGAGATTACCAAGAATGCAAACAGACAAAGTTGCATTGATATCTTGATGAGTCTCTGAGCAGCACGATCCTCTGATGCGAATAATCTAGGCTTTACCATCATCAAGGAAACTAGAGCAGGAATAACAAAAATTACATGCCAATCTGTGAAAATATTGAGATTTGGAGAGAAAGGAGCAAGCATTGTGGCTAGAGCCAGGACAAGTAACCCTGCGGCCACTGTACGTGCCCCGTCAACGCCAATCCTCATTGCAAATGTGTTCCTCCCCTCATCGCCATCAATATCTTCTATGTCTTTCACGATCTCCCTAGAAAGATTGTACAAGAATCCTATCAGAAAAACTAACCATGCTCTATCGTCAAATGGCTTAGACACACTCGCAGCACCGAGGATTATAACCAAACCTACAGATAGGCTAATTGCGACGTTTCCTGGTAGTCCTTTTTCCTTTATCTTGTAGCTAAATCGAGAACTTGATTCATAGTTGAATAATAGAATAAGGGCTAAGACCCAGATAGCCAATGCTGGAATCCAATTTTCCACTCCCATCTCTCCGATTGAAGATACATATCCAGCGACCACCAAAAATAATATTGACAGCAGCCCAGTGACTTGAATTCCTCTTTTTGCGGAGTCCAATGTTATCGCTCCGGATGGCAGGGGCCTATCTGGCCTGTTAATTCGATCGATATCGACATCCACGTAGTCATTAAGGGCGTTCCATGAGAACATGAATGTCATTACTGAAAATGAGTGAAGTGCTGTGATAATAGCGTATTCGCCGCTAGGGAGGCCCCTAGATGCCAATATTGATCCCAGCAATACGCCAAATATTCCAGTCACAGAATTCCCAGCTCGAAATAGGGAAGACCATGTGCGGACTGATGCGGATGCTTTCACGCTTCACTGAAGAAGCATGGGTGCCTTCATCCCTTCCCTACTATGATAAAACAAGAGGAGTTTCTTGCTGAGAAAGCCCCCAGACACATACCGTGTAGACACTTCCTCGGAATGGACCTCGAACATGCCCTACTTTTGAGAATCTGGAGTCCTTTGCCATGATGTTACCCACCTGGTTCATGGTTGCCCCCCATCTAAATCTGTCATTCAAGTGATCAAATATCTCGACTGTGTTTGCCGTCCCCTTCTCCCCTAGAAGGACCAAAACCTCCTCCCTAAGTCGCCTTGTCCGAGACATCAGGACACCTCCACTTTGATTGGCATGGATGACCTCATCCTACGATGTAGGCCGGCCCAACCCCTAGGACTTACTTCAACTATAGTTGGAACCTCCCTCATTGGCAACCACGATTGGTCGTCATCGAGCATTCCTGAGTGAGTGACGATAGAGTCATCATTACTGCGTCTTGGTGCTTTATCGGTCATCTTCAGACTCGAAAGAGGAACAACTTGGTGAGGATTCGGCCTCTTCCTGTATCTAATTCCAATGTGTCGCTTTTGTCTTCTAATCATGACTCTATGTCTGGCCATTAGCATATTAACCGGACCAATAGAGCCGAGGGTGAAAGTGAAAGTGAAATTCTCCGAAGTATTCTGAAGTGCAACGTTTTGAAATAGAGACGGGCTTTCCCTAGGGCGCCGCTCGTGTGGTGTAGTTCGGTCCATCATGTCGGACTCTCGATCCGTCGACCCGGGTTCAAATCCCGGCACGAGCACCAAATTGTAGAATGACGATTACAGTCATAAGTCCACCTTCATTGGAGTAGTAAGGTCATATGCGAATAGAGCGTGATCTGAAACTTACTTTCGATGATGTCCTTATTCGACCAAAGAGGAGCACACTGGTCTCAAGATCAGATGTGGATCTAGTAAGGGAGTTCAAGTTCAGACATACAAAGGAGACATGGGCTGGAATTCCGATAGTTGCCGCTAACATGGACACTACAGGACTATTTTCGATTGCCAAGGTGCTTCAAGACCACAAGATGATGACTTGCACACAGAAATTCTACTCCACTAGAGAATTCTCGGAGGCATGGGGGGTTGGAGTAGATCCCGGTTGCATAGCGGTTACCTGTGGTTCAACGGACGATAGTTTTGACCTACTAAAGAGGAAGATGGCGACCGACAAGAGGCTGAAGATGATTTGTATTGACGTTGCAAATGGGTATAGAGAAGTCTTCCTCCAGTTCGTCATGAAGGTCAGGAAAGAGTTCGTTGACAAAATCATCATTGCTGGCAATGTTGCGACGAGGGAGATGACTGAAGCCCTGATTCTAGCTGGGGCTGACATAGTGAAGGTCGGTATCGGACCTGGTTCGGTATGCACGACTAGAAAGGTTGCTGGCGTTGGATACCCACAGCTATCGGCAATCTCCGAGTGTGCCGATGCTGCACACGGCCTCAATGGGCATGTAATGTCGGATGGGGGGTGCTCTTCCCCTGGAGACATATCCAAGGCATTCGCCGCTGGGGCTGACTTTGTGATGCTTGGGGGGATGCTAGCAGGCCACGACGAATCTGGAGGGGAGAAAATTGATGGTGAAGGCGGTAAGCAATACAAGTCATTCTATGGGATGTCATCGGCAAAGGCGATGGAGGCCCACTATGGAGAAGTTGCTAATCACAGGGCTCCAGAAGGAAAGGAAGTTAGGGTCCCTTATCGGGGGCCTCTCGAAGTCACCATCCAGTCAATTCTGGGGGGACTTAGGTCTGCTTGCTCGTACGTTGGGGCTAGGAGGATCAAAGATCTGCCCAAATGCACTACTTTCATCCGTGTCAGTATGACTACAAATGAAGTGTTCCAGAGGTTCAACGTCGACTAATCGTAGTTATTGCAGAGCTCACCTTGCCCGGGGAAGCTAGTGGGGTCCTTGGGATTGGTGTTCCACTTGCTCTCGCACTTATTCACAAAGCCATCGCCATCAGAGTCAATAAGTGAATCAGACGAATCGAACGGGTCGTATCCAAAATAGTACTCCCATCCAGCCCACATGCCATCGTTATCCTGGTCTTGGTGAAAAACCTCCGAACCATCGTTCCACTTATCCCCATCAGTGTCGTTTTTGATGGGGTTAGTCCCATTCTGGTACTCTTCGAAGTTTGTGTAATTCTCTAGATCATTATAGAAAAGGGAGCCGGCACTGGAAGAGGGGTCTATGTGGCACTCGAAATCTTGGGGGTCATCCCACCCAGGACAGTATCGATACATCAGATTGGTCCTGTTGAGACCGTCATTATCCATATCCTCACTGCCATCATTAATCCCGTCAAGATCTGAGTCGGGCATCCTCGGGTCCATTGGCCCCCTAGAACCGAGTGCGTTCAGCGTATTGTTGTCGACAAGACCTAGTGCGATAGCCTCCTCAGAATAACGGACCTCCCAACCATCAGGTAGTCTGTCCCCATCGGCGCCATCGTCTACGGGATTGGTGTCCCACCTATCTGGAGCCTCCAGAGAGTTCTGCAGAGTGTCATTGTCTATGTCGAAAATTGAATCTACTGGAGAGCCGAATGAGGGATCTAGTGCCCATCTGCCTTCATCAGGGATTGAGAACCCGGACAGGTTCATCTCATGCAAGAAGTATTGCGGATCTAAAACCCCGTCATCGTCCCTATCGCCGGAAGAGTCGAAGCCTGAGACGTAGTTTATCCAAATCCACCCACCGGGCCCCTTTCCGCATTCCGACATTGATTCGCAACCGGGAGGGAGCCAATTGGTAGTAGAGATCCAAAGGCTGTGGCTGTTAGTATTTTCTTGGACCGAGAATACCTGCATCTCCCAACCATCGGGTTGCCCGTCATTATCCGTGTCATTGAGAAGCGGGTTTGTGGCGCTCTGCCATGGCCGAGGAACAAATAGGACTTCACTGCCGTCATTCAGACCGTCTCCGTCGGTATCTGCATTATTGCCATGGGTGATGTACAGATCGAGGCCGTCGATGACCTCTTCTCCGTCCTCGAGGCCGTCGTTGTCAGTATCAAACGCAGAGGCGTTGGTGAAGTAGTAGACCAAAGTCCCATTGTCATACCAAGGGTGCCCGTCGACGGCTTCCCTGTAGTCTTCCAGGCCATCGTTATCAGTATCTTTGTCTGTGGCGTTTGTGAATGTCTCGTAGAACTCAACAGCGTCAGACAGCCCATCTCCATCGGTATCAAAGACACCTGGATCTGACCTGACAATGACTTCTCTCACTCCAAAGTCAACAATGCGAATCTTCCATCCTATCACCTCTATTCCATCAATTAGTCCGTCTGCATCGGTGTCTGGGACTAATGGATCAGTCGACCTCCCATCGACAACACCGTCGCCGTCCCGATCCCTTGCATTATACTCATCCAGATTTGTGAACCTCTCGTGCTGCTCGACCACAGTAATCAGTGACTGGAGTCGACTTTTTACCTCTTCATCAACCTCGACATTGATGTGGTAGACCCAACCGGAGGTATCCGTCTTCACGGGGATATTGATGTAGTTGCTATCCACAACTGTTCGAACCCAGAGAACTGTCCGATTTGCCTGAACATATTCCCCGGGAACGACATCGATTCTCTCAATTGTAGTTGCGCCGATCATATCCTTGTATGTTACTGAGCCATCGTTGTCAGCGTCATATCCATCGAAATCGGGATCTTCATCGGCATTGCTACCATCGTTCGGATGGATTCCGCTATGGAACTCCCAACCATCAGGCATGCCATCTTGATCGGTATCTGGGTCTAGTGGGTCAGTGAAGTTCGAAGGACCCCAATCGTAAGAAACTGAAAACTCCTCTACGTTATTCAGACCGTCGCCGTCTGCATCCCCATAAGCATCCGTAGAGTTTGCTGGATTTAGGAACCAGTTGTAATCGGAATTGAAAGAATAGCAGAACTCGAAACCATCCGGCATCCCATCACCATCGGTATCCCAATCCCCAGGCCCGTTGAGCCTACCATCGCCATCCATATCCTCATTGAACCAGTTGGGATTATCCAATGGGCTCTTCTTCTGGAGCGTGGTCTGAATCCCCCCGTTTGGGAGGTTCTGAGCTGTAAACTGTATTTCGGATGCAAAGGCACGGAGGTGAGGAGCGGGCAGGGTAAGAGTCCCAAAGGTGGGACGGCCACAGAAAGATTCCAGATCAACCAGATGAGTCGAGATCTCCACTAGATCATCAATCAAATCTCCATCGCTATCGGAGTCTCTAGGGTTTGTGTCATATTTCTCCTCCACGAAGTTTCTCAGCGTGTCCGGCTCTGGTAATTCCAAATCCAAAATGGCATCACAAGAGTGTCCAAACTGAGATCCCATCTCCTCCCACAAATCGTCGCCAATGTCAAGTTTTATTTCGGCCTGCATTGATGGGGTTAGCAGTGGGCAATTCCAGTTCCCATCAAGTGGATCTAGAAGGGTAACTATTCCAGATGGTGTGGTAATCTCGTGCGTATGTTTAGACTCCCAGCGATCGTTCAGACCGTCCCCATCAGTATCCTTTAGGCGGGGATTTGTGCCCAACTCTGCCTCATCCAGATTTGTTAGCCCGTCCCTGTCTGGGTCACCTAGTGGTCCGTTGTCCGGATTGGGGAATGTCTCATTCTGCTCCCCGGTTTCCCTCTCCGTATCCACCGAGGCTACTGGGATGTCCTCGCATTCGACCTCCGAGAGGCCCTCGCCGATTGTGATACACGGCTGCCCCGTGTCCAGGGGGTCAAGGCCATTCTCGATCTCCCATCCATCGTCTAGACCGTCTCCATCGGTGTCTGCTTCCTGCCAATTTGTCCCGTATAGGGTGCTTTCCATACGATCTGCAATTCCATCCCCATCCCAGTCACAGCCTATTGTGGGGATATCCGGGGGGCACTCTCGCTGGTTGCCCGGATTCAGCTCTAAATCCTCTACAGCTGATTCGAAACCTCCTCGGTCTGTGCTAGAAAGTCCAGCCCCCACTACCGTGTATAGTCCGGCCAAACACAGTGTTGCGGTAATAGCGGCGACGGCATATTGATTGTGAGTCAGAGCCATTCAAACACCCCTCCCTCGTAGAGGGCGTTTCATGCAACTTGGGTTCGGCTATAATGATTCACGGCGATTGACTGCTGGAATTTTGAAGATTTGGCGCCCAGAAGGGAAATATTTGTCATTCGCCCTTCAGAAAGGCCTCGATCCTGTCGAATGCCTCGGATAGCAATTCCACTTCCGGCAAGCATACCATTCTGAAGTGCCCTTTGCCCATTTCGGGAGAGAAACCAGAACCGTGGACGAGCAAAACATGCTTCTTGTGGAGGAGATCCAAGACGAACTTCTTGTCATCAGATGACAGAGATGGATCAGTAATTCGCACGAACAGGTAGAATGCGCCCCCGGGAGGTTGGCATTCTATGCCATCAATCGAATCGATACGGCCCAATGAGTAATCAAGTCTTTTTCTTATTAGTTCTCGATGACCGGACAACCAACCTTGATCCCCGATAAGACCTGCGAGAAAACCGTGCTGAGCAGGAGTTGAGGCACAAAGACGACTTCGGAGCAGCCTCTCGACCCCATCTCGGACTCTAGACAGAACACCCTTGGGATCGTGCCACGCCATGTACCCTATCCTCCACCCAGGGGCGAAATAGACCTTCGAGACTCCATTTAGTGTGATTACCGGAACATCTTTGGATCTCGATGCGAGTGATACGAAATTTCCTGAGAAGTCTAGTCCGTCGTAAATCTCGTCAGAAATAATTGTGCAATTCGGAAAACCGCTAGCGATTTCAATTAACGAATCTATTTCAGAAGAAAGGGGTACGTTCCCCGTCGGATTGTTCGGGTTTATTAGGACCAAGAGTCTGACCGTTTCATCCATCTTTGAGCGAATATCGTCGAAGTCTATATGCCAGCAGTCATCCGAGTCTAGCTTATACTCGATTGTCTTCGCGCCGTACATCTGCGGGTATGCCATGTATGGGGGGTAATGAGGGCCTGGTGCAAGGACCGTGTCTCCTGACTCTAGGAATGCTGCGAAAATAATCTGCAGAGCCTCGGTCACCCCATGGGTAACGTAAACATCTTCCTCGGTGCATTCCCACCCCTTTCGTGACTCTGTGGTTGCTATTGCCTGGCGTAGGGAAGGAATCCCATAGGAAGGGCCATACCCGTTTTCTTGGGAGTCGAGTGCTTTCTTGTAAGCAGAAATCATGTGTTCTGGAGTTTGGAGTCCCTTGTATGCTAGGGGGTCTCCTATATTCAGGCGAATTATTTCATGGCCCTGTTTCTCTAGTTCCATTGCCGGGACGACAACGTCTCTAATCGCGTACTCGATTGAGGAAGCGCGCTTGGAGACGTCTACTGAATCTCTCACTTCATCACAACCCTAGCAATTGACGGGCCGATTCGAGAGCATCAGGGATTCCATCAGAATTGGAGCCCCCGCCCTGGGCCATTGTTGGGCTTCCCCCTCCCCCCCCACCGATATGGGCAGAAATTGAATTGAGTATTTCGGCCGCATTGTGGATCTCTGCTGCAGGCGTTCCTTCTGTGCTGGCTACGATGATCTTTCCGCCGCCATCCCGTGTGCCGAGGACTGCAAGAGTTGGTTTGGAAGGGTCTCTAGTTAGTTCGCCGAGCATAGCCATCATGGCCTTCATGTCTCCCTCGACCTCCAAAACAGCATAACGAATTCCATCTCTTTCAACTGCTCCACCACCACCACCACTGGTCCTTAATCTGACGATTTCTGCCTCTAGTGAGTCAATCTTCTTCTGTTGTGTTTTCCACTCATCAAAGAAACGCGAAACGGCGGCTGGGAGGTCTTCGGAAGAAACTCCGAGGACCTCGCTAGATTCTTTCAATAGTCGCTCCTGCATTCTTGCGTGCTCTCGTGCCGTCTCGCCTGCCACGATTTGCAGACGCTCCACCCCGTCTTGGACTTGACTGGAGCGAATGATGCGTAACTCGCCAATATTGCCCACGTTGTCGTGATGCGTGCCCCCACAGGCTTGGACGTCGTGATCACCGATTCTAATTACTCGGATCTCACTATTTTTTGGAGGGCCACCCTGATACAACTCAAAACCGTATGCCTCGTCTGCTTCGGCTCGTGACATTACGAGTTTTTCTACTGCAGTATTTGCTGCAATAACCTCATTTGAGTGATCCTCGATGCGGTTCAGATCATCCCTAGAGAGTCTGGAGTGGTGCGTGAGATCAATCCTAGCGTAGCGAGCACCTTTGTTCGATCCCGCTTGCCAAATATGGGGCCCTAGGAGTGTCCTGGCACTCCCTCCAACAACATGTACAGCTGTGTGATGATCCATCAGTTGCCTTCGTCTTCCCCAACTAACGACGCCAGAAATTTCACCAATGGGTAGCGAACCTTCTGTTAGATGGTAGATAATCCCGTTTTCTACCCTAGTGTCAACGACAGTTGCACCCCCCAGAGAACCTTGATCCCCTAATTGCCCCCCACCCTCGGGGTAGAATAGTGTTCGATCAAGGACCACGTAGTGAGTTGGCGTATTACTGACCTCGTTAGACAACTTCAGTGAAAATAATTGTGATTCAGAAAGTCTAACACAACCGAGAACCGTTGCTTCGAAAGAGGTGCGACTGGTATCTGAATAATAGTCCATGGAGGTTTCTGGGAAGTCTTCGGAGGAGAAAATACTGGTCCGTTTTCTTTCTTTGGCCGCGGCTTTGGTTCTTTCTGCGTTTCTTGAAGCCATGTCTGCAGCGAAGCCGACTCTGATTCCTAAGTCCGTCCAGCCAGATAGATTGGCTATTGAGATTACCATTTCTGGGTTCAAGCCGCGTTCCTCGGACAGACGGAAGAGAGTCTCATCGGGAACTTCGGTTGAGTCTATTGGCAAATCCCTTAGAGCGGTCTTGACGGCTGCTTCACCCTTTCTGAGCATTTCGTAGTATCTCATTTCCTCGAGACCCAAGATATGCATGACACCTTCTTGAGATTGAGTGAAATTGGTGAAATCGAGATGTATTTCCATATGGTGAGAACCAAGTTCGGAAAGTGTGACTTCTAGTCCCAATTCGTCCTTCATTCGGCAGACTCTTCTTGCTAGCATGCGGACCAAATAGCCGGCCCTGGAGTTGCTTGGGACTAATCCGTCCCCCAACATGTTGCATATTGCATGCATGTGATCTGGGATGGCATAGATGCTTGATAGCGGTTCAGTGAGGCGCTTGAGCTCCGCGATTGAGACTTCCAGACCTGATTCTTGTAGTCTCTCAGACAACTTCAGGAATAGAGACTCTACGTCAGTTCCAACATCGATGTTGAGAATACCTGCTAATCGTGATAGTTCTCCGAGAAGCAAGTCGGTGTCCGCCGAGAGTCCGAGGCCAGACACCACCCCCTCGAATCCAACCAGATTTTTCAGCCAATCAACGGACTCCGGATATATTGCATCATAGATTGTCGGAGTGCCGGCAGCAGCCCAACAAAATCTCTCTAGACCATACCCGGTATCAATAATCTGCAAGTCCATCTCCCGATATCTGAGTCCCTTGATCTCGGTGTCACCTTCTTCGTGTTCCTCGAGGTTCATGAAAACTAGTGTGGCCAGTTCCAACCCCCCAACTATCACTTCCAACGCTGGCCCTGCATTCCCCCCGCCGGACCAAGGATTCTCAACATAAGTCAGCTCCATCGGACTAATCCCAAATGCCCCTATGAGCATATCGTCACAATACCTGACGCATTGGTCGATCCAATAGATCACATCATCATCCTTGGGCTTGTTGAATGCATGGTGGGCCATCATCTCGAAAGTAGACAGGTGCCTCCCCGACCTTCCCACGGCGGCCACATCGGTTAACCTAATGCAAGGTTGGCTAATTACCAGGGGATTAGCTGGAGGGGGGACAAGTCCGCTGGTCACATGAGGCTGGAAGTCGGCAATACTTGCTATTGTTAGGTGGATATCGTCCCTCCACCTCGCTACTACCGGGTATGGGGCGATTCTGGTGTGACCTCTCTGTTCGAAGAAATCTTGGAACTTCTCCCGCATTGCATCCTTCAGTTCCTTACCCCTCATCGAGTAACCAGAGATTATCGGGTTTCCTATGAATGTGTATGGGTCCTCGGTACTGTCGCCACAGTTCTCCCTTCTTTCGTCCCTTGTCCAGAATCTTGCTCCGGTCACCGAACATTTCTTGCAAACGTGGCCTGACTCAGACCAGAATGGAATATCCACCTCTCCAAAGATAACTATGCCCCCTCGGTCACTCCATTGTGCAACGGGTCTTGAAGTCAATGCGCGAAATTGCCCCGGTGTGTTGAAAGGAGAACGTTTGCCAGAAGGGTTGATGGAAGACTGGAGTCAGTTTCTAGAAGAGGATGGAGATTCCCTAATGAGGATAAAGAAGCAAGGGGAGATGCTTGTCGATGCGGTAATTGTTTCGGATAGTACTCATGCTGGCAAGAGCGATGATAGATCGCTCGAGCAACTTACCAACACAGCATCACTACCAGGGATAGTTGGGGAAGCATGGGGGATGGCGGACTTCCATCAAGGCTATGGTTTTCCGATAGGCGGAGTTGTTGCCACGGACATAGAAAATGGTGGCGTAATCTCTCCCGGCGGGGTTGGATTCGATATCAATTGTGGAGTCAGGCTTTGCTCAATAGATCTCGGAATTGAAGACTTGAGGCACTTGACTAGGAAAAAATCAGGAAGCGGCAATAAAGAATTTGGAAATCGTCTGAAGGCGAGAATACCGGCTGGAGAGTCTGGCAAGAGTGGATACAATCTTAGTTCTAACGAGCTCAACGATATCCTCGCAGAGGGTGCAAAGGCTGCTTCCGATATTGGTCTGGGTCATGACAAAGACCTTTCCAACATTGAGATGAATGGTAGATTGGAAGGAGATTCAGGAAGTATTTCTGAGGCAGCAAAGAGAAGAGGTTTGTCGGCCCTCGGATCAATAGGTAGGGGGAATCACTTTCTTGAGATCCAAGTCGTTGACAGGATATTGGATGAGAGGGCTGCGAGAAGCTTTGGATTGGAGGAAGGAAGGCTGACTGCAATGATTCACACCGGTTCCAGGGGATTGGGTTACCAAGTGTGCTCAGAGCACGTCAAGAGCCTAGAGGGTAGATTCCGCAAGTCGGACGGCAGATGGAGGTCCGAGGAGTGGGGGATTTCTATTGCCGACCCGCAACTGGCCTCCGCGCCTTTCTTCTCCAAGGAAGGCGAGTCATACTTCGAAGCGATGAAGGCAGCGGGGAATTATGCCTTCGCGAATAGGAGCAGCGTGACTCATCATCTGAGAAGTGCACTCCAAGCCCATATGGGGGCTGAAGTAGATGTTGGGGTCGTTTACGACGTATGCCACAACATTGCACGTGTTGAGGAACACGAAGTTCACGGTTCGTCCTGCACGTGCTGCGTACACAGGAAGGGTGCAACCAGAGCATTTGGAGGAGATAACGAGGAGCTTTCTGGAAATTTCGCTGGAATCGGGCAACCGGTACTGGTACCCGGGGACATGGGGACCGCATCATACGTCATGTCAGGGCCACCCAGGGGCAACAATCGGGCTTTCAGCTCATCTTGCCATGGTGCTGGAAGGGCGATGTCAAGAACTGAGGCAAGAAAGAAGATTGACGGAGCTACTGTGAAAAGAGAACTAGCTGAGAAAGGGGTCGCAATATACGAAACCCATGAGAAGTACCTCTCAGAAGAAGCACCTGATGCGTACAAAGACGTGGATGAGGTGATGAGGCTCACTGAGAAGGCTGGCCTCGCAAGACCGGTAGCGCGTCTAAGGCCGCTAATTGTGATCAAAGGCTAGTGAGGTCTACTTCGAAGTCAATATCAACTCGATGTCATCTTTGTCTAACATGATGTAACTCTCGAATTTCTCATTTGACTCGCCGTTTACGTTCATGCTTATGTCGTACTCCTCCCAATCTGAAACTCCACTTCTATCGATGTCGAACTTCCGGTTTTCATCTAGAGACGGGCCACCCTCCCTCTCCCAAATCTCGAAGAAAGCACCGAGAGGGACGTTCATCTTGTCCGGTGTCTCGATGTGCAACGTTGTGAAGCCAGTCTCCGAAGCATCGTGCACATGGATCCATCTCATCCCCTCTCGGCAGCCAACTTGATCTATCCCAGTATTGGTCTCAATTGTAATCTGCTGACCGTCTACGATAACTTTCAGTTTTGGATGATAATGGAAAGAAATGCCAACATCTTCGTGACTTATGCCCCCTAGGCAGCCATCGGAAACCTCCCAATCTGGTTCCGGATCAAACACCCCTGGTTGAAATATGGCCACGGCGAGGAAGGAAACGGTGGCCACTGCTGCGGCGGAAAGGAGCCATTGCTCGATCGTCATTGAGGCCAAACCCATGTGTGTCCGAGGTTGGTATTTCTCTTAACTATGGGGGAGTAGTGGTTACATCGAGTAGCCTACTCTGGGCAGAGTGGTAATCGGTTGTGCTGAGCCAGACTGAACTCCATCGGCCTCCTCCATAATTATCGTCAGGAGTGTGTTAACTAGTGCTCGGAGCTCTTCCAGCTCCTGCTTCACATCATCTAACTTGGTTACCTCTGTCATTGTCGCATCCCATCTGAAGAATCTCTCCTTCAAACCATTAGATCTTACTTTGGCCTATAAATAAGGCAGTAGGATTTTTCAGTCATGTGGACTTTTATCAGCCTCGCTAGAAAGCCATATTCTACTCGTATTCCTCGTCGTATTCCTCGTCGTATTCCTCGCCGTAGTAACTATCGGCACCTGGTTTCCGAATAATGTAGAACGCTGCTCCGATCAGGGATATCAGTAACACTAGAGAGCCGGCGATCCAGAACATTCCACTGTTAGGCCCGGACCCATCGGACAATTTGCTGACCTCTATATCGCTAATCTCCACGTTCATGTAGTTGTCATTGCCGTAGTCGCCATCCACTACGAGCACAAGAAGAGGTTGTCCAGCCTGCCCGGGACTGTACTCGAATTCCGCCTTCACACTAGTGCTTCCGGGAGACAGGTACAACTCAATTGGGCCATTCATCAATGTGGAAATAGATGGTTGGAATGTGCCATCTATCTTCTGCTCGTATAGGCCCACGGTAATGGTTCCCTCGCTCTTACCTGGGTTCTCCCAGTAGGTCACTATGGTGATCTTGTCCCCCACCAGTGGATTCTTTGTTGGGGTAATCTGAGCACGGGTATACTGCCCATCAAACTCCACTACCCTGATAGTCGGCGTTCTGGGGTTGTCTGGTCCGCCCAGACCGGCGACCTCATTCCCGGCTCTGTCTGTTGATGTGATCCAGAATGAAATCTTATCGCCATCCTCGATGTTGAACACAAGGGATGGGGAGAAGTCAATCTCCCCTTGGTAGACAGCCGCACTCTCTGTGCTGGAGAACCAGGGAATCTCGCCATTTTCTTCAGTTCCGGGGATTATTTGGCCGTTTCTCTGGAATGCCCAAGACACTTGAAGGGGCCCGTAGTTCATGCCTATCTCTTCGTTGATTGT
>Ga0206683_10001983_pt1 | contig 13941 bp, 12 predicted proteins | sample M280m12015metaG_FD_155483 | JGI IMG/M metagenome (GOLD analysis project Ga0206683, IMG submission 155483) | Ammonia-oxidizing marine archaeal communities from Monterey Bay, California, United States - M2 80m 12015 | ecosystem: Environmental > Aquatic > Marine > Intertidal zone | place: USA...
CCAAAGCAGGGGCTCCAACGGAAGGGGAAGGCACAGAACCATGGGTCTGGAACTCGCTCGAGGGCGGGCTGGAGGAGCATTTCGAGAGGATACGGGACTGGGACATCGCACGAGTTGATTGGTCTCCTGAGGAGTGGCATCTGGAGAAGCCAGCAAGGTCAGCGGACTCATACTACTCAGCCAGTTCAAAGCCATATGACGAAGAGGACCATCCATTCGTTCGCGCTATTGGCCTCTTTCTCCTGGCTGCCTATGGGTTGTTTGTTATGGAAGAGGGCCTTCTGTATACATTCGAGGGCACGGAAGGAGGCGCGGCAGAATTACTTTTCATTGGCTTCTTGGTTCCACCTTACATCATCTGGGCTGCTTTCATTGAGAAGGGCAATCTGGAGTGATTAGCACGATTGAGTGGCGCACAATGGTCATTTATGGCCGCCCCAATCATAATCTACTGAGCGTGTAATTGGACCAGCATGGAAGAAGCCCCCATGTTCACAATGCCGACGATCGACCTCTCAGCGAAATCCCTGTTGACACTATTTCAACTGGGCGTTTTTGTTGTTTTCGCCTACTGGGCAGTAGAGGGAGGGATAGAGGACAATTTTGACTACCTCTTTCTGGTGGTGATGGGGGGTGCTGGTTTGGCTCTCTTCCTCTCAGTCCCGAACGCGAGGATGGGGGCAACCTTGGGGGTTCCAGCGGCGATGGTCGTAATGATGGTGGCAATGGGCGAGGCTGAAGATGCAATCTGGGCTGTCTTCATGATGGCCATGATAGGTCCAATTGCCTACATGCCAGCAATGGCGACAGCCGACCCGACACTGGGCCTAGATGACGAGACCAGGCTGCAGAGGCTGGGCAATCTCTGGGTCGTCTTCGTTCTGTTCATGATGCTCTTCATGGTCGGATTAGCGGATTTGGCTATGGAGGGCGAACTCACAGAAGAGGACAACGATGGAACTGAATATACCGTAACACTGGACTCCACTCAGCAGACGATCGCACAGGGCGGGCTGGCAGTTGGAGTAATCGGAGTTCTAGTGTTCCTACTAACAGCCGTAATGGGCAGGGAGGTAGGGTCGATGCGTCCTTGGCATGGTGGTGCGATGGCAGCGGCTGCCTTGTTAATCGCCGGTTATCTCTCGATAACGGGAGAAGGAGCACCTGCAGAGTCTCCGATGGATTTTCTCATGATTCTCTGTATGCTCGGCATTATTGCGCTAACTCCCTGTGTTGCGTATGAGGGGTCCGAAGCCGCGGAGAGCGAGTAAGGGCTAACGACTCAACAGAGCGGCCCATGTGGCGTCTGCGTATGCCTTGGCTGCTCCTGCTGGATCTGCTGATTTGTGTATCCCAGTTCCGACTATCACTGCGTCTGACCCGGCCTTGATTGCGTCCGATGGGTGCCCGTAGCGCTGTCCGAGCACGCCCTCCTCCGCCGATAGGTTGACTCCCGGCGTCCAGATCATCCTCCCCTGGCCTGCCTTCTGCCTGAGTGAGGATATCTCGTCCGGGCTGCTCCCGTTGCCGATGTAGCCCACCACGTGGGGCGAGGCGGTGCCGATCTCGATGGTGCGGTCGGTGTAGGACTCGTCAAGCAGGTTGCCCCGGCTGGACATCTGGGCGAGCATCAGGACGCCACCCACCCTCTGGACCCCGTCCCAGGCAGCGGCGATGCCATCGACTATGTCGGGACCGCTCACGCTGTGGGACGTAACCAGGTCAGCCCACGAGCGGATGTCGTAGAGCCCGCCCATCTGCGTCTCGCTGACCCTTCCGATGTCCGCGAACTTCCTGTCTTCGAAAACCATCATATCGTGTGACTTAGCGGCATCCACCACTCTCATCCACTCGTCCATGCTGAACGACTCGACCATGTCGACGTGCGTCTTCAGCGCAGCCACGTGCGGACCGACCTGCCCGATCAGCTCCACGAGACCGTCTACCGTCGGGACGTCCGCCGCGAGCACCACGAGGGACTTCTTCTGGCAGGCCGTTTCCATGAACCTGTGGGACAGGGGATGGGCGCAGGCGCGCCAACGCTCCCCCCACGCCTCGTCCGGTTGCATCGACCCTCCTCCTCGCCGGCCCCTGTTCAAGCCTTCCCTCCAGCCGCTTTGTTCATGGACGTAGAGCCATCGCCCCATCGCATAGGGGCAGAGGCATGTCTGAGGAAGCAACGGTTCGCCTCGTGGAAGTGACCACCAGGGACCTCGATGGATTGCCTGACGCCAGGGGCAACAGCATCAGGGAGATGCTGGCGTCTGACCACGGCATTTCCGTAGACCGGGTGCGCGTGATTCTAGGGTACCAGGTCCTAGGCACCCTCACAGACGAGGAGGCCGAGAGAACGGTCTACGACCTGTTCGCAGACCCCATTATCGAGACCGGGAGAACGGGCGACACGCTCCTCTCCACGTTCCCCGAGCCACCCGAGATCGCCATCCAGGTGGGCTTCAAGCCCGGGGTCACGGACAACTCCGGCCAGGCGGGCCTCGATGGCCTGACCACGATATTCCCCCACCACGGCACGGCACAGGTGGCCACAACCAGGACGTACGCGTTCTGGGGCGTGCCCGAGGGAACCACCCCCGAGGCGCTGTCCAACGCGCTTCACAACCCCATGATCGAGAGGGCGGCCATATCCGGTGCCCCTGAGTGCAGGGACGGGGCATGGCCGACCCTGGACTTCCCGAAGCGCCCACCGATCCCATTCAGCTCGCCAGCAGTGATAGACCTCGAGGTGAGTGACTCCAAGCTCGTGGATATCAGCGAGAAGGGGCTCCTGGCCCTGAACCTGGAGGAGATGCAGGCAATCCAGGCCCATTACAGGGACCCAGGGGTCAGGGACGCCAGGCAGAGCCTGGGCCTCCCTCCGGACGCACCCACGGACGCAGAGCTGGAGTGCCTGGCACAGACGTGGTCGGAGCACTGCTCGCACAAGATATTCGCAGCCAGCATCCACCACGTCGACACCGAGACGGGGGAGGACTCGACGATCGACTCCCTGTTCAAGACCCACATCATGCAGCCCACGCTCGACATCCAGAAGGAGGTGGACTGGCTGCTCAGCATATTCCACGACAACTCGGGCGTGATAGCGTGGAACGACGACTGGAGCCTCTGCATCAAGGCGGAGACCCACAACTCCCCCAGCGCCCTCGACCCATTCGGGGGAGCGATCACCGGCATCGTGGGCGTCAACCGCGACATCGTGGGCACGGGCTTGGGAGCCAGGCCGATCGCGAACACGGACGTGTTCTGCTTCGGCCCCCCTGACTACGACGGGCACCTCCCAGAGGGCCTATTCCACCCTTCCAGGGTCTTCAGGGGCGTCCATGCGGGCGTCCGCGCCGGCGGCAACGAGTCCGGCATACCAACGGTCAACGGAGCGATAGTGTTCGACGAGAGGTACATCGGCAAGCCACTGGTCTACTGCGGGACCCTGGGGATGATGCCCCGGGTCCTCCCCGACGGCAGGGAGAGCCACATCAAGACGCCCGAGCCGGGGGACGTCGTGTACATGGTCGGCGGCAGGGTCGGGTACGATGGCATACACGGCGCCACCTTCTCGAGCCTCGAGCTGACCGAGGAGAGCCCCAGCTCCGCGGTGCAGATAGGCGACCCCATCACCCAGAAGAAGATGATCGACATGCTCCTCGAGGCGAGGGACGAGGGCCTGATACAGGTGATCACGGACAATGGCGCAGGGGGGCTTTCCAGCAGCGTCGGCGAGATGGCGGAGCTCACCGGGGGAGCCGTCCTGGACTTGGGTGCAGTGCCACTGAAGCAGGCAGGCCTGTCCTCATGGGAGATACTCGTCTCGGAGTCCCAGGAGAGGATGACCGTGGGCATCAGGCCCGGAGACCGCCATGCGTTCGAGGCGCTGGCCGACCTGCACGAGGTGGAGGCCACCGCCGTCGGCACTTTCACCGACTCAGGGGCCTTCGTGGTCACGCATGGCGACGAGCCGGTGGCGCACCTGCCCATCAGCTTCCTCCACGACGGGTGCCCCCAGCTGAAGCTGGAGTCCGAGTGGGCCCCACCGGTCCACATGCCCATCCAGACGCCGGAGGCGGACGCGAGGGGGGCTGGCAACGTCCTCAAGCGCCTGATGGCCCGCCCGAACATCGCTAGCAAGGAGTGGTGGGTGCGCTCCTACGACCACGAGGTCATCGCCCAGTCCGTGATCAAGCCGTTCTGCGGTGTCAATCGGGACGCACCGGGCGACGCAGCGGTCATCGCCCCGATCCAAGGTGGGACCCAAGGGGCGGTGATTTCGAACGGCATCGTGCCTCGCTACTCTGACATCGACGCGTACGCCATGGCCGCCGCTTCCGTGGACGAGGCCCTCAGGAACGCCGTCTGCGTCGGAGTCGACCTCGACCTCATCGCAGGCCTCGACAACTTCTGCTGGCCCGACCCCGTCGAGTCGGCAAAGACCCCCGATGGCCGCTACAAGCTAGCCCAGCTGGTCCGGGCCAACCGCGCCATAGACGACATATGCCGAGCTTACAGGCTGCCTTGCATCAGTGGCAAGGACTCCATGAAGAACGACGCCACTCTCGATGGAGAGAAGATCAGCGTGCCTCCCACCATCCTGTTCAGCCTCGTCGGCAACCACCCCGACGTCAGGAAGGCGGTGTCCTCCGACTTCAAGCTCCCCGGCGACGAGATATTCCTCGTGGGCGAGACCCACCAAGAGCTCGGCGCGAGCGAGCTCGCCTTCATGCTCAGGGACGATGGTGATGGAGGGATAGGCGGAGCGATCCCCGAGATAGACGCGCCTAGGAACCTCTCGATGTACAGGTCATTGACCGCAGCAATGGGCGAGGGCCTGGTGGCCAGTGCGCACGACTGCAGCGACGGGGGCCTCGCTACCGCACTCGCCGAGTGCTGCTTCGGGGCTGACTCCGGGGCATCGGTGGACGTCGAGGGGCTCTGGGCCGACTGCGAGAGCCTCGACAAGTGGGGGGCCCTGTTCGGCGAGAGCCTCGGCAGGATACTCGTCAGCGTGAGGTCCAGCGACCGAGAGGCGTTCGAGGGCTCGATGGAGGGACACGCCTGCCACCACTTAGGCAGAGTCACCGAGGGCGACTCCATCACAATCACGAACGGGGGGAACGAGATACTGCTCGCCTCCATGAGCGAGCTCAGGTCCTCCTGGAAGGGATCCTTGGATGGGGGTGCGGGGCGATGAGCGGCAAACCCAGGGTCGCCGTGCTCTCCGGCTTCGGGATCAACTGCGAGACCGAGACGATGGCCGTCTTCGAGATGGCCGGAGCCTCAGCAGACAGGATTCACGTGAACAGGCTGGTCAGTGGCGAGATGACCCTCTCCGACTACGACATCATGGCGGTCCCGGGGGGCTTCTCCTTCGGGGACCACCTAGGCAGCGGGAGGCTGATGGGCAACCGGCTGAGGTTCGGCCTCCGTGAGCAGGTGAGGGAGTTTGTTGCCGCGGGCAAGCCCGTGATAGGGATATGCAACGGGTTCCAGGTGCTCGTCAAGATGGGGCTCCTCCCCGGCGACGACGAGGTATCGCTCACCCAGACCGCATCACTGGCGCTCAATGACAGCGGCCAGTACGAGAACCGCTGGGCGACGCTGGAGTTCGACCCCAACAGCCCCTGCATCTGGACCAAGGGCATCACCCGCATGCGCGTACCGGTACGACATGGCGAGGGCAAGTTCGTCACCGACGACCCCGGGCTCCTCGACGAGTGGGCCGAATCGGGCCAATTGGTGGCTCGCTACGTCGAACCGGGTTCGGAATACCCGAGCTCCACGGACGAGGTGCTCCCATACCCGATATCACCCAACCAGAGCTGGAGGAACATAGCAGGGGTGTGCGACCCCTCCGGACTGGTGTTCGGGCTGATGCCGCACCCGGAGGCAAACCACTCGACATGGCTGGGGGCGACTTGGACCCGCGAGGAAACGGAGCACGGCGAGGGCGAGGGCATGGCGATATTCCGGAACGCCGTCAAATACGCCTCCCTGCAAGCAGGTGATTGACGTGAACACACGAATTAGACAGGCCGCAATCGATTTGATGGCGCGCGATCACGTCAACGACGTCAACCGCTTAGATGCAATACTAGGAAACCAGAACAGCGCGACCCTATCCAATAGGGTCCCCCCTAACCCCTATGTTGGAAACCCCAGCAACCTAGTTCCCGGGGACTGCGCGGCTCTTATCGGAATCAACCCGAGGCTAGACCTTGATCGAGAGGGCTTCCAAGAATTTGAGATAAAAATTCCTACTACCTGCCAAGCAAACTATGCCAGAACCAAGGACGGGGCAGCATTCAACACTTGGTTCGATAAACTCCACAACTTCTACCACAGTGAAGCATACTATGGCAGATATTTCACAAAACTCGGCAACCACATCGGAAGGTCTTGGTTCTCATCTCCTCAACCGGGCGAACCGGCACACGTGAATGCCAGGAGGGTATTATCCCAACACGTACTGAAGATAGACGCAGTGCCATACTACTCCGTGTCCGATGAGATGAGTCCCGAGAAGGTCGTAGACGCGATGGAGAACGACCCTGCGATGATGACACACCGCCGATTGATGGAAGCACTGTTTGAGGAATGTAGACCACGACATTTGCAAGTCAACGGCAAGGGCACAGCAGGCAAGATGATCAAAGCCGTTTTTGGAGAAATTGGCACGTTTGAGGTGATTGGAGAAGGCAACTCCAGTATTGAAGCTGGCTGGGGAGCAATAGGAAGACACAGGCTGCCAATATTGATTCATGGTTTTACAAACAGCCCATATGGCCCCCAGAGTCCCGAGGCCTTCCGGGCCTGCGTCACAAATTTTCAGAAATGGATCATAGATCAATAATGAATATCAATACCACCCAAACAGGGGAACCAATCACAAACCGAACCAACTGGTGGAGTGACATGTCCGAGGACATCTGCTTCGAGTTATTCTTCGAAGTCTGCTTCTGGATCATATTGCACGCGGTTTACGAGATAGCCGTACAGGTCCTGGTGAGCCTCGGGCTGAGCAGAGTCGCTGCCGAGGGCCTAGTGCTGGTGTCCGCACTCGTGGTCATATTCCTGTTCGTCGCCAACACCGCGCGCAAGAGAAAACTACTCGGGAAGGCCGTGGTCCTCGACACAGACGGGGATGGGGTGATCTCCGAGGAGGAGGAGGCCGCCGCCTTCGACCACCACCACGACGATGAAGAGCCAGAGGAGTGGTGGGAAAGTGACTGACCCATCGATCACCGTCGACGAGGAGACCCTCCTGATCGACGCGCTCTCCTCCATGCACCCCGACGCCAAGAGGAACTCCCTCCGTCGGATGATATCCCACGGCAGGGTCAGGGTGGACGGGGAGAGGGCCGAGCACCCGCGCCAGAGGGTAGCAGAAGGCTCGACGGTCACCGTCCTATCCAGGGGGGACGGCGACAGGCCCACCGCTCCCAAGCCGGGGATACCCGAGCCCCGGGTGCTCTACTCGGACTCCGAGGTGATAGTCGTCGACAAGCCGCAGGGGCTCCTCTCCGTGGCCACCGACAGGGGCGAGGCGGACACCATGTTCGACAGGGCCGCCAAGTGGGCGTGGGAGAATGGCAGGACGAGGGCGATCCTCGTCCACAGGCTCGACAGGGAGACCTCCGGGTGCCTCATCCTCGCTCGCAGCCCCGAGACCCGTGACATGCTTCAGTCACAGTTCAAGAAGAGAACAGTCGAGAGGGTGTACCACGCCGTGGTTCACGGCAGGCCGGACGAGGACTCGGGCACGGAGACGGCGAGGATACAGGAGACTAGGGACATGCGGGTGAGGCTCGTCGAGGATGGCAGGAGGGCAGGCCGGGAGGCGATAACCCACTGGGAGATCGATGAGCACGGTTCCACCCACTCCCTCATCAGGATCAAGATAGACACCGGCCGCAGGGCGCAGATACGCCTCCACATGGCAGCTCTCGGATGCCCGGTGGCAGGCGACACGAGGCACGGCTGGGGCAAGGCAAGCGTCAACAGGCTGTGCCTCCATGCGTCCGCGCTCTCCTTCGACCACCCGAACGGCGAGAGGATGACCGTCGAGAGCGATATCCCCCGGGCCCTCAGGGCCGAGCTTAAGCGCTGATCAAGTCAAGGAGCCAGGATGCTGTCGGTGGCCAACCAGTAGATGAATACGACCATCACGACGATCAGACCCACAACCAGTCCCTTTCGTACTACTCCCATCGAGCTCCAGCGCTCCTTCACCTTCCCGTCTTTCAGGTCCTTGAGGGTTAGAGCCATCATTAACAAGTCCGTTCCAAAGAACAGGAGCGCCCCCAAAACAAAAATTATCTCTACATAATCCATTTCAACCCTCATTTGTGCTTGTAGCAGTGTTCCAGGCTCCTGAATGCGAGGGTTCTGCAACCCTCGGTGGCGCAGTAGGAGGGGCCCGACTTGATTTCAACGGCGCGGCCACGGGCCTTTCTGTAACGACCATCCGCCCTCTTCTTCCCCGCTTGCCCTGCGAACTCGCCCTCGAGGGTCTCGCTGGTAGTCACGCTCTGCAGCTCCCCTTCGTCGAACCACATGAGCCCGCAGTCCCTGCATCCATCGAGATCCAAATACTCCTCCTTGTTTGGTATCATCGCTTGTATCGCAGCTACGACCAAGCCAGTAACCAGGTCGCCGCCGCCTCTGTCGGGCATCACGTAGGAGAGGGGGATTCTGGCCATCGCTGAACCACAGCCGGGGCACTCCTTCTCGCCGGCTTCCAATGCGGAGTCGAGCTCCTTGATCAGCATCCCACCGACATCCGGGACGCCTAGGCTGTTCCTCACGCCCGCCAACCACTTGTAATCGAGCAGGACGCCCCCGCAGCCCTTGCCCTTGCCGTACACAGTCTTGCAAATGTACCTGAATTTGGGGTTCTTTCCCTTCTGGCCCGCTGCCCCAGCGAGCGCGACTGCCCCCAAGATGAAGGGGAGCAAGGAGACGCTTCGGGTAATCGGATCGACCGCCAACCACATACCACCCACCAACAAAAGAGTACCCACGACGGTCAGGAACTCGCCCTCCTCGCTTTCCAAGAAGCCCAACTTCTCGTAGGAGAGCAGGCCGCACCCCCGCGGGCAGGGAAGCTGCTCCAGCTCACCGGTCATGTGCATGTGATCCAAGCAGAATGTCTCCCCCTCACTTGCCTCCGACAGGCAATCGGGTGCCATGCACTCCATGAAGCAGAGGAGCCCCCCCTCTCCATTAGGATTGGGGCTAATCCTTCCCGGGCATGTACAGCTTCACAACCACGGCCGTCGTGAGGGCGATAGCCCCGCCCACCATCGCGCTGGCAACCATCCCCTCGACGAACGACGCCCTCGCGGCCTCGATAAGCTCCAGGCCGGCCATGTTGCCCCCTGCTAGCATCTCGCCCCCTATGCGCATCGCCGCGGGAAACGACTCCAGTGGCACCGAGCCGAGGTGCTCGAGGCCCTCCGGGATCTTCATGCTCCTCTGGTAGTACTCGTTCAGCACGCTGCCCCCTATCGCGATACCCAGAGCGCCACCGACCTCCCTGCTGGCATCGTTCGTCGCGCTGCCCACACCGGCCTTGTCGTCTGGAACCGCCTCCATCACCAGGGTCGTCGAGGGGGCCATGGTCAGGCCCATCCCGACCCCGAGGAGTAGGAAGGTCGCCCCGATTACAGGGTACGCGGTCCCGATGTCGACGGTGGTGAACAGGGCCATGCCGAGGGACACGAGGACCAGCCCGGTGGTGACCACGTTCTTGCTCCCGAACCTCTCGACGATCCTATCGCTGTTGGCTGCAACCGGTCCCAGTCCCAGTGGCAGCGGGAGGAACCTGATGGCTGCTTCGAGAGCGGTCTTGTCACGCACCAGCTGGAAGTGCAGCATCTGGGTGAACATGAATGAGAACATCACGAAGAACGCGAACATGATCGCGATCAGACCGAGGGTGAATCCCCTGTCCCTGAATAGCCCCATCGGGAGCAGGGGATGCTCGACCCGCTGCTCCCACCTCACGAAGGCAACCATCAGGATGACGCCCAGTGCAGCGATTCCAAGGGTCTCGTTGCTGAGCCAGCCGTGTGATGGCGCCTCTATGATGGCGTAGAGGATGGACCCAAGCCCCCCTACGGACAACAACGCCCCGAGGGGATCCAGGGGCCTGCGCTGACCGTCCATCGAGTTAGGGACGAGAAAAAGGCCGAGCAGAAGCGCTAGTGCGATAATCGGGATGTTGATCCAGAAAACCATCTGCCAATCGTAGCTCTCGACCGCCCAGCCGCCTAGCAGTAGGCCGATCGGAGCCCCCACTCCCGCCATCGCGGTCCAGATGCCGACGGCCTTCGCCTTCTCCTCGGGGGGGAACACCACCACGACGACAGAGAGGGTCGCCGGCATCACTAGGGCCGCGCCGAGCCCCATCACGGCCCTCGCCGCAATCACCTCAGACGCCGCATCGGCGTACACCGCGGTCGCTGCGGAGGCAGCGGCTATCATCAGAAGGCCGAGCTGGAGAGCCGGCTTCCGGCCGAATCGATCGCCCAGTGCCCCCATCACGAGTAGGGTACCACCGAAAATCAGCGCGTAGGCGTCCACTATCCACTGGAGCTCCGTGTTATCCGCACTAAGGTCCGTAGAGAGCTCGGGCAGGGCGACGTTCAACGTCACGTTGTTGAACATGACAATAATCAGGCTGAGGCTCATTACCCCTAGTATCGCCCACCGCTTCTCGTGCCCGACATTCCCTTCCATGGATTGCCCAGCGGTCACAACACCATCAATACACAGGTTTTGAAATGGAAACTGGTCGCGGGCCCCATGGGCAGGGGATTAGGCGTGTTCGCGGTGACAATGCTCCTGCTCATGGCAATGCTGTCCGGTTGCCTCTTCGCCCCCGAGGAGGAGAAGGTCCCCGAGGGGGACGAAATTTCTTATCCCACCATATGGGACAGGCACACTCTCGAGTGGGACACCTCGGGGACATACAGCCTAGTCCTGAAACCAGGCCCCTACTCCGCCCTAGAGGTCCAGGAGGCCATGGTTTCAGTAGACACCTCCGCCGTCTGGGAGACTGGCCCCAGCACATCCGAGGTCCACATCTCATACTGGCTCCCCAACAACACCCTGCTGGGTGATCAGGTACCGGTCATAGCGGTGGTCTCCCCCTACTTCTCCTACGGCCAGCAGGGCGACGAGTCAACACCCACCAACGTGGTCAGCGCCGGTCGGGGCGTGTTCATCTTCGACAACTTCGTCCCACACGGCTACGCGTTCGCACAGGTCGCCGTATTCGGAACCGAGGAGAGCAGCGGGTGCTTCGACTACAGGGGCGCGGGCGAGGGACTGGGCATACACTCAGCCGTGGAGTGGCTGGGCACCCAGGAGTGGAGCAACGGAAACGTGGGCCTCTACGGCAAGTCCTACGAGGGTGCGACACAGTGGGAGGCAGCTGCCATCGGCAGCGAGCACCTCAAGACGATAGTACCGATATCCGGAACCACCGCACTGCACCCCCTCCTGTACAAGAACGGCAGCGCAGAGGCCAGGTCACAGGTCATGCACATGAACTACTTCTCCAGCACCGTGGACTACGACGAGGACGACCTGGATAACGTGTGCCCGGACATCGCGGAGGGGCTATTCGCAGGACCAGTCACCTACGTCGCCGGCGAGATGGACCCGTACATGCAGAACTACTACGACGAGAGGAGCCACATCGACAAGGCATTCCAGAACTGGAACGGCAGCATATACTGGGTGCAGGGGATGCAGGACTGGAACGTCGATCCGCACCAGGTCTTCGGCGGCCCCATTGGCACCAACTGGTACCAGGCGTACGTCGACGCGGGCTTCGACGTCCGCAGCATCCTCGGGCAGTGGGGCCACCACTACCCCGATCAAGTGTCAAGCCACGACGGCGTCGATTCCGGTTACGGGTTCGAGGCCCTCCACAACATGACGAGGTGGGACTGGGGCCAGGACCTCTTTGAGTGGTTCGAGTACTACCTGCAGGAGAGGGGCCCGAAGCCATCCCTGGACGCCCAGATACAGAGGAACGACGGCCAGTGGAGGATAGAGGAGACATGGCCGCCAGAGGATCGCGAGCCGTTCACCCTAGCACTCGCCGACTGCATGAACGACGGCTCCTTCGTCGGCGGCGGCGCCTCCGTGGTGGGGGGTGGCCAATCGGTCACTGTAGAGTGCCCATCCATCAACGAGGACACCGACCTCCACATCTCTGGCCTGCCAACGCTTCACCTCTCTGCGGTACCGACCTTCGACGGAGGCCAGGTGTTCATCGAGATGCAGGACGCCGAGACCGGCATGCGACTAGGTCATGCGACGATGGACGTGCGCTACCACGCGGGTGGCTACGACCCCCAGACGGTGATACCCGGCCAGGAGATCACCATGATGATGGAGTTCCAGGGCATAGACGCTCTACTCCCCGCTGGCCATGGCCTGAGGTTCGTGTTCACCGACACAGGCGAGGACTACCTGGCCCCTGCCTGCGGCAACATCTGCACCGTGCACATACTCCCGTCCCTGTCCACGTTCGAGGCCCCCATCGTCGTTCGCGACCCCAGCACGGCCCTCATCGTGCCCCAACCTCAGTAGGTTTGATGTCAGAGGCCGGCGAGGAGGGGGCATGTCACTGCCCCGTAGGGCCATGGAGCAGATGGGCTTCGCGATATGCTGCCTGTTCTGCGACGCGCCTGACGTGGCTGGCACCGAGAGGTGCAAGAGGTGCATTTCGAACCACACCAGGTCGAGGGACAGGCTGTCCGGCCAGGCCACATCGAAGGCCGACCGACTTTCGAGGGAGCTAGTCACCATGCTAGCATCCCCTGCCAGCTACATCGACGACCCGGAGCACGGCGAGCTGATGCTGCACTACGTGACCCTGATATCGGAGCACCAGGGCGAGGTTTCGCCCAAGACCCAGGGGGAGATCGAGGAGATGTTCGAGAGACTGCGCCGCCAGGAGAAGGGCTCCCTGATAGGGGACAGGAGGAAGAAGGCGAGCTGGTGGGGATCCAAGCTCGGTCCCGACGAGATGGAGGAGCTACTCTCGCTTATCGACGGTGGCAAGAGGAAGGAGGTACCCAGCTGGGACGACCTCCTCTCAGAGGTCGGCGACATGCTGGAAGAGGACTGAGGTCTACGAGCCTTCATACGATACACAGAGGAGACACGAACGTGGCCGGAGAGAGGGACCCCCGCGCATGGAGGATCGACGACGACCCCTTCGACAGGATGGAAGACTCCCGCCCCCCTCCCTCCCCCCCCAGAGCTAGGGGCGATGGCAGCCGCCGCGGCCACGTCAGGGTAATCCAGGTCAACATGACGGGCGGACGACCCTTCTTCCAGGTGTTCGGGGAGGAGCCCCAAGCAAGGAGGATACCAGTCCACAAGGGCTCGATATGGCACTTCTCGAAGATCGAGGTGGAGCACCTCGTCCAAGCCACCATGGCATTCACGTTAGCGCTGGCATTCATGTCCGTCGGGGGCATACTCGGCGCAATCGGAAGCCCCGCGCACTTCGTCATGGGGGGAATAGTCTACTTCATCGCCATAGCGCCCGCGTTCGTCGTACACGAGCTAGCACACAAGTTCATGGCGCGCAAGTACGGATGCTGGGCGGAGTTCAGGGCCTCTCCCGGCGGCCTTCGATTCGGGATTTTCCTCGCTGCCATTTCAGGCATAGTTTTCATGGCTCCCGGAGCTGTCATGGTGGCAGGCAACACGACGAAGCCACAGTTCGGCAAGATAGCCCTCGCTGGCCCTGTCTCCAACGTCGCGCTTTGGCTGTTCGGGCTATCCCTCGTGTTAGCGGGCCTGGGGGGAAACCCCCTCATGGCGATGATACTCACCCCTTGGATGTGGGGCAATGCGGTGCTCGGGACGTTCAACATGCTGCCGTTCGGCCCACTGGACGGCAAG
>Ga0206683_10001984_pt1 | contig 13938 bp, 19 predicted proteins | sample M280m12015metaG_FD_155483 | JGI IMG/M metagenome (GOLD analysis project Ga0206683, IMG submission 155483) | Ammonia-oxidizing marine archaeal communities from Monterey Bay, California, United States - M2 80m 12015 | ecosystem: Environmental > Aquatic > Marine > Intertidal zone | place: USA...
TTTCTAGAACCTTTGTGTACGATTTAGAATACGTAGGAGTACCGAATAATTTGGAACGATGTTTCATATGGGAGATCGGGGCGATTCACCTAGCGACTGGAAGACAATTTTCAATCGCGATAGACCCAGGAATTAGACCCTTGCCTCCTCCGATGTCAGCAGATTTCGTTCATGTTACCGAATTATTTCTCCGTCAGAAAAACGCGGTTACATTCAATTACGCGTGGGATATGTTTCGGAATTGGATACAGTCGTTTGGCAACGGCAACGCACTCTTAATATCACATAATAATTTCAAAAGCGACAAACCGTTGATAGAAATTGAGATGAAAAGACGCCAGTTGCAAATGCCCGTACAATGGTACTTTTTCGACTCGTTACTATACTGTAGACAAGTCATACCGAAGCAACCATCCTATACACTTAGTGATTTATACCTCAACATCACAGGCAAAGCTATAGCCAACAATCATTCAGCCTTGCCAGACGCCATTGCATTGGTAGAAATTTTATACTACACAGGATTAAACAAAATTGCAGGTCCTATATATCTAGGACATTGTACGAGTTTACAGGTCATAAAATGGCTAGGTCCGGCGTGCGAGAAGAATCTTTTTGATAGGGATATTCGTAGTCTTGAGCAACTCATCGCCAACATCACTGCAAAGTTTAGCATCCAGAATCTAGGTCGAAACCTGGAAATTCAACAGTTTGTATTTGAATACATCACTCAGACATGCGGAATAACATCGGGAAATTCTCGAAGTATTTCGGATTCTATAGTAACAAAGTGGTTACCATCTGCCGTAAAAACACTATAAATACAAAATATTAAATAAGAAACACCGATGAAGCGTAAATTTAACGATACCGAATTTTGTGAGAATAAGCGCGTACGGAGCGATCGAACGAACAAGCGTAAGTTTGAGTCCCAGGAGAGTGGTCCCAACAAGAGATTGAAACCCTACGTCGAACATCTGGAGAAGGAAAACCAACATCTTAAAACTACACTTGAACAGGCGGCAAAAGAAAATGAAATGATGAAGCACGCATGTTTCCAGGCAGCGGAAAGGATCGCGCATCTGGAGACACTCCTGACAATTCAAAGAACTCAGATCGATAGAATCCGTGTAAATAATAATATTACTGTTTATTAATTTTTAGTTTTATGAACGTTTTCTTCGGTTTATGTAAGTTTTTCACCACAAAGGATGCCATGGATCGTAAATCCGTGAGTGTCGCTGATGCCAGCATGTTTAACTGCCTTGGGACTTCCCTTTGTATCGCTAGACATTGCTTCGCCTTCTGTACATCAATGTTTAAGAATTCAATGATTCTGTCTGTATCGATTACAAATGCTTCAACGACCTCTTTCTTCTTCTTGTTCCATCGGAAAAACACCGTTACAGTATCTTTCTTGCCGAATCCCAAAACGATCTGAGAGTATCGAATCATATCGAAATGCATTGACGACTGACCCTTCTTCATCTCAATAAACGTATCGTTGTCGATACAGTACGCGTCGTAGTGTCGATCGTCGAACAATTTCCAACCCAAATGCTCACAGATGTTTTTTTCGTAGGCATTCTTGGGAATAATTTTTTCACCGGTGAGTTTGTGGATGTGTTTAGACAAACGATCCTGAATTCTAATTAATTTGTGAACCTTTACCATTTTGTTTAAAAAATTAAATATATGCTTCTCTTTCTGAAGGGAGTTTTGTGATCTCAATACTTTTATCATCTAGGTTGACGTCGGTTCGACCTAGTTTCAGAGGAATAAAAAAACAGAGTAATAAGAATAGTATAAATAGGCACAGCACTATTACTAAATTCCATATCATTTTATAAATAAAAATAAGTTTATATAATGTCAGATAGAAAACAGGAGATCAAATGCTTTGTCCTATTTACCGCTGTATTCATATTCGCGGTTTTCATTCTCGCACACGAAAAGCTAGACCAACTGTTGCTGCTTGCTATCGTGTTGTTTGTTTTAGCTTATTTGATGGTGGGACTGTGCATAGAGTATCGGGCGATTCGCGAAGAGAGTAAACCTATAGAAATAGAAATGATTGTTATCAGTTCAACCGATGTATGTACAATATGCTTGGAACCCTGTTTTAACGGTGTAGAAATAGAATGTGGACATATTTTTCATAAAAAATGTATTGAGAAGTGGACTAGTTTAAAACAGACTTGCCCGAATTGTAGGACATCTGTGTGAGCCACTCCTCGCATTGTTGTGGCGTGTCGAAGGTTTTAGATTTTCGTTTAATTTTTGCTAAGTAACGATTCCCTTTTTTTACGATAGTTCCGGTACCTTTCCTACGCCTATGAACGTCCGACGCCAATCGCTCACCAGTCTCTTTGTAAAGTTTCAATGCCTCGTTTGCCTTTTCCTCGGTGAAATACAGACCGATGTATTTTCTCTTTGGTCCGTACGCTCTCCACTTCTGCCATTGTTTATCAAAACAAACATTGCCTCCCTTTTTCTGAACATTATACCCGTTAGGAACAAGGGTGTCCTCGACTTCGATATATGAGTTCTCGAGGTTCTCCAGGTCTTCTTCTGGAACATCCTCGATGATAATCTCCTTCGTAAAGTTTTCCCACCCGTATTTTTGGATGGCTTGGCTTATCGGGGCGGCGGGGTTATGAAGTGCACCTTTATGGTCGCACATCCTTTGTTTAAAGTTAACAGTTTTCCCGATGTAAACCTTGTTGTTTACGGTGTTTGTGAGACGATATACGCACCCCCAACGCTGCATGTACTTTCGTTTCACCATTTTTTATTTATTTTTATGAAAATATTATACTATTTTTTATTCCTAATAAATTACAGAATATTACAAACTTTCTAGGTCGAATCTAGGTCAGAACATCGGATCGACCTCCAACGAATACGGAACCATAAAAATTAAGGTTATTACCACTATATGCCAAAGGTTCACTAGATTTTGTGTTTCCCCTACATCCGTCTCGAAAAACACCCTTATTAATAGATAAGAGGAAGCAGCTAGTATCCCGCCAACTCGATGGTACCATTCCATAGAGACCCAATACAAATATCCGTACATGAACATTATGCCGACTGCTATTACTATGTCCGCAACTTTAGTAAATACATTCTTGTAGATATTCCCCTGATTTAGACTAGCGGCTATGGCTAATCCGACCCATAATGAACACAGGGTATACTTCGCCCACTCTATCTCTATATTATAACTAGTAGCAAAGCCGTAGAAGGACATAATAATATTTAGGAAAATAATGGATAAATGAATACCCTCATCTTTAAATCTAGGCTGTCTCATTAAGTTATTGTACTTTTATTTTTATACTAAAATTTATATGTACATTGTGTTATTTAGCTCCACCGTTTCTTTAAAATAAGACGCTACAGCTTTCTCTACGTGTTCGAAACTTAAACGCTTAGATTGACGTTTTTTCGTCCAGTTGTTTTTAGAATATTGGAGTTTGGCTTGAAAACATAGGTTCTCGCAATCACCCCCGGCGTTTTTAAACTTCTTGAATTCTCTATTAAACAGTTCCAAAACCTTCTTGTCTACGGTCCAACCGCATTGTTTAAGTTGTCGCTCAAAAATTTCAAATAATTCCGACGCGGTGTACGGTTCGATCTTGAAGGTCCAACCAAACCTACGTTTCAAACCTGGATTTGCCCCGAAAAATTGTTGTTCAATTTTGTCTTCATAACCAGCTATAATTACAATTGTTTTCTCTTTCTCTTCTCCCATAAAAGCCGTGAGCTGGTCCAAGGCTTCTTTACCATATTCATCTTTGTCTCCGTTCAATAAACTGTACGCTTCGTCTATGAATATCACCGAACCCGCATATTTGTTTAAAATTTTCCGAGTCTTCGTTGCAGTATGACCCATATATGACCCTATCATATCCGAACGATTAAGTATGGCGAAGGGCATGCCATCGGTGAATACGTCCAAGGACATCCAAATATTGTACAAAATTTCGGCTACCGTAGTTTTCCCCACACCGGGGGGTCCCAATAACACTGTATTTAAAAAATGAGAGTCCATTTTCCCATCCGTTGTTAAAATATATTTCACCTGCAAAACTACAGAGTCCTTGAGTTCCTTCATGCCAACCAACCCCTTCAGAGTCTTTAAATGGCGGTGGAGGTTTCTATATCGCTGGTCTCTTCTCACGTGACGCATTAATTCGGTCAATTCAGATTCCTGTGTTCGCTTTCTTTTTTTCTGTCGTTTCATTATGAAGAAGCAGGGGTCATATATATAGTGTTCTGACACACTGGACATGTCTTCCTGTATCTCACCGAAGTTTCGATGCAATCGCGATGAAACAGGCAGTTACAATTTTCTAACCTGATTTTATCACCGGAACGCTCTAAACAAATCAAACACTTGCAATTGGAATAGTTTTTTGTACCATGGACGATGAAATTACCTTCCGGCTTCATGTCCAACCAATGTTGATCCATGGATTCAGATAGCATAGCTTCCCACTGCTGTTTCCCAGTTACTTCGATCATTATCGTAATTTCATTCCACAGATCTTCACGTCTCCATTTCTTACGTATCCTCCTGTTAATATCAATCTTAGACTCTACAATACCGTTCTTTTTTAGGCTAGATTCGTACCATTCCTGGAGAATTTCCGTGAACATATCATCCATAGGAATTAAATGAGTTCTATATACAAAATACGACATTATAATTACCACAAAAACTTATTATACTTTATTTATTCTCCTGATACCATAAACTGATATTGTATGCTCGAACCCACAGAATCAATGTTGTGGATATCAAATACAACAGAGCCCCTCGTTCCCATACCAATATCGCTATAAACATCCACTCTAGCATTTCGAAGAAGTAATTGGGAGAGGTGATCCCCACAACGTGTAAAAGTTTGAAATACTTTTCCAAATTTACCTCGGTGATATAATACCCCAACCCTTCCACGGAAATGATCAAATCATCGTCATTTCGATGATAGTTAACAAAAACGTCGTAGAATGCATTCAATAGCAAGGACACGCCAGCTCCTATAATAAAAATAATATCGACAGGTGACACATCATCCCTCAATTCATCGCATAATTGAATCCACGCCAACCCTACAAACGCATTGTAACTTCCAAGTACCAGGAACACCGGTATGGACACTGTTTTTTCATCCGGTGTAGATTGAATCAAAAATATAAATAACTGAGAGATTATAGCTCTCCAGAAGTAATGAATGAATAGGAAGATGTTAAGCGCCAATCCCAATCCTTGAGACCGAACAATAAACAACTGATATCCTATCACTACTAACGCTGGTAGATTACAGAGTACCCACGACAGTATGTTGGGAAGCTCTAGAATCTTGGGTATAGTGTTACAGAATCTACCGTACGGTATTGGATTAAACCAACTAAGTAGAAAAATTACGATACCGTACGATATTACTACGATATCAAACATTTAGTAAATTATATACACATTCTTATACTGTAGATTCGATGATTTTAGACATGCACCACAGGATGTTGGTTTTGTCTGGGTAAACACCGTTAATGTTTAACCATCGTGTCGAGAATTCGACCAGTAGTTTGAAGTCGTTCACAGAGAAGTTCAAACGAGGTGCGGTGTGCGTGGGTTGCTTCAATGGTTGCCTTATCATTGCAAATCGAGATAAATGCTTCATGGATTCGTGCGTTATAAGGTCGGTAAACCACGATAGACGTCCATCGACAGGGATAACGTCAGGATAACACCATTCTTCCATATCGTTGGGGTGAGGTTCAACGTAGTTCCATTTATTAAACATCGAGTGTCCGTGCTTCCCCTGGTCGATGAACCCGAAAATTTGGGAGTCCACGCGATCCATATCTTTTTCGGTTAATTCTTCAAATTCGTCTTCGGAGTCCGAACTGCTTGATGCCGGTGAATCCCAGTAATTATCGCGTGAATACTTCTTTCTGGTCATTTTGTATGTTTGGGTTTAAGTAATTGATTAAAAATATAAATAATATAATTTTTTATTAATAATATTGTAGTTTTTGAATCCAACTTTTAGATTCTAGGTACTAGGTAGTTCTAGGTAAATCTAGGTCGGAGCTGAGTCTAGGTCGAACCTAGGTCTAATCTAGGTTGGCGCCAAAACACAAATTATTTTATATAAAAAATTATTATATAAACGTTTTTAAACTCTTTAAAAAATGGAGCTTTTACGCTCTCCATCACCTGCAACAGTGGCAACTCATTTAACTTCATTAGTTAAACGAAACAACTCGAAACATGTCTGCAATTATAAAACCTGTAGCATCGAAAATCTTAATATAAGCATACATGAATACGAGGGTAAGTTTTGTATAGCGTGCAAATACTTCAAACCACCAGCGTGGATACACAAATCCAAGAAGATTAACACTATCTACAACATTTATATTTGCAAGGAGACTGGTAAAATTCATCACTGTCATACCCAATGCGATGGCGGGCGTATAACAAACAATGACAACTGTCAGGTTTGTCTTATATCTGGAGTACAGTACGAATCGGAGGTCGTACGATCGTGGCAAATCTCTTCCAGGTGCGTACCAACTCTGATACAAGACAAAAGGGACCCTCACATGTTCAGTCGGGACGAAACCGGTAGAGTACATAACACTGGAATTCACAACATAAAGATAACACAGTGTGTACTCATTGCAAAGGACCTGATTCATCGTCTGTTGTTTTCACTGACTAGAAAGCAATCGGAGGAACATAAGATCCGAGAGTACAGAAAGGAGAGTGAGAAGACGGTCAACAAATACCGTCGGTACTGTGAAAAATCCAACCGTCCCAAAATTTATATTCAAGCGGTGACACTCTACGTTCATACCATGAAGAAAAAACCTTTGTTCACCCGACTCCTACAAAAAACAAAAGCGGAACAGGAGGAAATCATAACCCGGTACACCAAAGAATTACTATGTTATTGGAAGTTGTTCCTTCACAAAACGTCACAGGGGACGAGTATGGCGTTCAAAATATTCGCACCGTCTTGTTTGTATACCATGCGGAGTGGGTTATCTATGGGAGGCGTCGAGATTATTAAGAAGAGTAGGTACCTACAATCCGCGTTACCAGAAGCAAATGGTTTACACATGTACGGTGTTAACAAACCCAGTCTAACACACGGTCAAAAAAACATCTACAAGTCCATTTGCAAAACCGTAGAAAAGAAGATCTACACACCCGCGCAATTGAAGGAGTATTATACCGTACAGAGTCAGAAAATAACTATATAAATGCATACAATATAAAATATATGGCGACACTAGGACGTGGATTACCAAACCTTGGGAATACATGTTACATAAATAGCATATTACAATGTCTAAGGTACAGTAAAAATTTAGTCTATGCCTTAAAAGCACACGATAGTTCCGGTGACTCTGAACTCATTAAATCTTTGATGGAGCTATTCTACGCCAACGCTCCCAGGCATTATCTCAATGTATTCGTCAGGGAACTATCCAAAACAAGAGAGTTTAAACTCATGCGACAGTGCGATGCCCATGAATTGTTCCTATATCTTACCGATTCGTTGTTCACGCAATTAAAGCAGTACAAGAACCCATACATGGGAAACCTCGAGTCTACAATCATTTGTTCACAATGCAATGCCAAATCTATCACGACATACCCGTTTGCGTCGTTGTCGGTACAGATGCCAATGGTACCGTGCACCGTAGATGAACTATTAACATCGTTTTGTAAAGAAGAGACATTGACCGATAAGATCATGTGTGAGAGTTGTAAAGTAAAACAACCGTGTTCCAAAACCCTGAGTGTTCAGCCGGCTCACCTATTAGCCATCCATCTTAAACGGTTTACCGGAATCAAGAAATTGTACACTGAAATTATCATACAAGAACACATTAAAGTCAACAACGTAAAATACAACCTCTATGCGTTGTGCAATCACTCTGGGAACAGTTTCGGTGGACATTACACCGCAACGTGCATGAAACGAGACGGTACTTGGATTATGTTGAACGATAACCACGTTGGAAATTTATCAAGCCTTCCACAAAAATCGGACAGACCCTACATTCTATTTTATTATAAAGTATAGCCCTAATCTATAAGTCTTCGTCAAATATAAAAATTCTAATATAATATAATTCTCAAGTATATAAATTAAACAAATTTCAGTTAACACTGACATGTCACATCTCATCAAAGAAAATCCAGATCGTTTCGTATTGTACCCTATTAAATACCCAAAGCTTTTTGAATTTTATAAGAAGCACATTGCGTCGTTCTGGACAGTTGAGGAGATAGACATTTCGCAGGACACCATGGATTGGCAGAAATTAACACCGGGGGAGCGTGACTTCATACTTTGCATCCTAGGTTTTTTCGCAGCCTCTGACGGCATTGTTGTTGAGAATTTGGTTACAAATTTTTGCAGTGAAGTACAACTACCAGAAGCAAGAGCAATGTACTCATTCCAGGCGGCTATGGAAAATATACACTCGGAAACATATAGTCTCATGATCGATACATTGGCAACCAATGAACAGAAAGAACACTTGTTCCATCACATTGATAATCATCCAGGGACAAAAGCGAAGGCAAAGTGGGCTATGAACTATATGAAGGCTATAAAGGGCGACGTTACTAATTTTTCAGAGAGATTAGTAGCATTTGCATGCGTGGAAGGTATCATGTTCTCAAGCTCTTTTTGTGCTATATTCTGGCTAAAGACTAGGGGACTATGTCCCGGATTAACATTCAGCAATGAGTTAATCTCACGGGATGAAGGGTTGCATCGAGATTTTGCCGTAGCATTATACAAAGAATGCCCTAAACTACCAAGGAAGCGTATCCTTGAGATTGTTGAGTCCTCAGTGGAAGCAGAGATGATATTCGTTAAACACTCGTTACCGGTGAACTTAAAAGGAATTAATTTTGATATGATGTCTAATTATGTTAAATTCGTTGCCGATCACCTACTCAACGCCCTGGGTTACAATAAACTCTACAAAACAAAGAATCCGTTCCCGTTTATGACCATGATAAGCCTCGAAGGCAAGACCAATTTCTTTGAAAAGCGCGTGAGCGAGTACAGTAGACCGATGAGCATATCATTTGGGATGGACGATACATTCTAGTAGGTATCATAATCAAATCCCTCTCTTTTACCTGTTATATACGGACGCCCGGATTTTACACAGTCCATATATTTCTTATAATCGGCGACATACTCCATGTGGGCACCGATACCAATAGAATCGGGACAGGTAGGACACAGTGGGACTTCTTTTAGATAATCTTTGTGATCTTCTGGCGCTGCACACGTAACCATGTGACATTTTTCCATCATTTTGCATCGATAACAAATTCTAATTTTACAGTGGGGACAAACAAAACCTTTTTTACTATTGGAACAATCGTCGTCGTCATCGTAGATACAGCTCATTTAATAATAAAAAAAGATATATTTATAGGTTTTATTTAACTGCTCACCGGTGTATAGTCCGATGGCTTGGTCGCATTCATGATTACCAGCACCAATGACATAATAAACGAACTACCAGCCAACCCAAACATGATATAATTTAAGACCCACTGTTCTCCATCTCGACCGTTAGTTCCATTCGCACCGTCTTTTCCATCGGCACCAGCTGCACCGTCGGATCCGTCTGCTCCCTTCAATCCCTGAGGTCCCTGTGCGCCCGGTGATCCGTTTTGCCCGTCCACGCCCGCCGCGCCATCGGCTCCAGCTTCGCCTTGGGGACCTTGAGCACCCACCGCGCCGTCAACTCCGTCGGCTCCATCGACTCCATCTACTCCAGCTTCGCCTTGAGGTCCTGTTGGACCCGTAGCACCCACTGCCGCACCATCGTCAGTAGCAGCATCACCGGCGTCGTCAGCAGCAGCATCAGCGCCATCGTCAGCAGCATCATCAGCAGCACCATCGTCAGCAGCAGCATCAGCAGCAGCATCACCACCGTCGTCAGCAGCAGCATCACCACCGTCGTCAGCAGCAGCATCACCACCGTCGTCAGCAGCATCATCAGCAGCATCATCAGCAGCAGCATCGGCGCCATCGTCAGCAGTATCATCAGCAGTATCATCAGCAGCAGCATCATCAGCAGCAGCCGCACATGTAGTCTTAAATTTAGATGAAGTATGAGTAGTACAGATAAAATACCTGGTAGTCCCTTCAGGGGCACCCAATCCAGGAACGGTTACTTCGTCACCATCTACAAATGGATCTGGAAAATCGAGTATTTTAGCGCCTATATGCTCGGCAGCGTCGTAAGCATCGTACCCTGTTTGCGAAATCTCCTGTATGTCATGGTCTCCATTGTAGGTCACCGTTGCATCCGTTCCGGCACATAGATCGTACGTTTGACCATCCCAGGTAATTGCGTTTGCGGATACGAGTAAAGAAAACAGCAATAGATATTTCATTTATTGAAGTATACACAGAATAAATACTATTATATTATTAATTTCATCCTAGTTTTCAGGGTATCTCCCCACGTCTTAATACTCGTATTCGACCAAGCCTTGTCGTGGTTCTGAATCGTATAGTCCTCCTTATTTATCTTAAAAAAACTTATCCCAGGACGCCCCAAAGGATCCTCTACTTTTTCTCCTAAGACAGAGGTATAATTGAGAATGTAACCTCCGGGTTTAAGGAGCATGTTCTTCATGATGATAATTTTGTCCTTACGTTTTACATTCATAAGTCCGCCGTCTGTCATAATAACATCGAAATAGCCCGACCCGTAGGTCTGAAGGATGTTAACCCAAGTATTCTCCTTAAATGCATCTCCTTTATGTGTCGCGTCTTGAAAATCGACATTGTAATATTGCCCATACGGGAAAAAATCGATTTCATTGTGTTGAATACCTACTAGCAACCATGGCATTTTGTTGTTGGCAGCTACCTTTATATACACCGTTAATAAAATCATGAATTTGATGTAATTTGTATTCCAACTCTCGTATCCTCATTTTGAGAAGCAAATTCTCTTCGCGGACATCGTCCAAAAATACCCTACGTTCGTACTTAAATTTCGTATCAGAATCCGCGTCCATCCTATATACCTAGAAACTAGGTCGGGTACTTATACCTAGAATTTAAAATTACGAATCCATTAAAATAGTATTATATTATTCTATAAAAAAAAACGGTGTTTTAATAATAAGAAACTATGGTTGCAATTAACTCTGCAAGAATAATCCAGTCCTTCTATCGTCACTGGCGTTGGGGTCAGGCAGTCAAAGAAGTTGTTGAAATCGCCGGAACCTCCAAAAACCGCCTGGTTCGCCAATCCGGGTACAGCCCGCCGTACGAATTCCACCTGCAATACGTTGGGGGTACCCCCTCATGGTGTTGCCCTGCCAAACACAGTGATTACTTCTACAAAACGAAGGAGGTCATCGTAGAGTACCTGACCCTTCAGTATGTAAACCCACTAACAATCGAATCCGTGAAAAAAATACAACGCAAGTGGCGCAAACATAACGACCGTTACGGCAACATCTACGCACCCAAGGACGAGGTAAGGATACAACACTGGTGGCGCGCAAACAAAATCAGACGAGGATCGTACTTCACAATGACACCCAAAACTATCGGCAGAGGGAAAGATCCGAAGCACAAGTCTCCCCAACTCGGTCGCACGTATCAGTACCAGGAACATCAGGTGTTTCATGTGCAAGATCCAAAAGCGAAGTGCACCTTCCTCATTGAACAAAAATGGGATGTTCCTTTGAATCAAAGCGATTACATAGTCCGAATCATAGTATAAAGGTATTAATCTTTCTTACAAATGTCCTGGAGAAGTACCACAGATTTACAATTAGAAGTATTACAACAAATGGCACAGTGTATAAGTAATATAAATAATACACTGAAGATAGTATTAGATGAACTCCGTTCCAGACGAGCTATTGCAAATGATAGGCAGGTACCTACTAACGAAGGATGTAGTCAGACTACAGCTAGTTCTGAAGCGGAGAATAGAAACTCACAGTCTACTCAGACTCAGGTTCCGTCATGAACCGTATAAACACCGATCTTTGTCTTGTACATACAATAAAGGCTGTTTTAAAGTTGAATGGGTCACCCATAAACATATGATGACTGTGTATGACAGAACGAGCAATAGCAATAGAGAAGCTGTAAGAAAACTAGGTGAATTATTATTATTTAATTTTTATTAATTTCTAAATACTCTGCAGTTCTACTGAACGAATACGCGCACCCCATGACATACAGATGCCAGAATATGTGTGAATTCACCGTATGCTGGACTTTCTGTAGAAACGCAACGATCCCGTATAACGTGCCGATACTTAACCAAAACACAAATTTCTTTTTCTGTTTTGTTCCGATCGTCCGTTCTTTTTTGTAGAGTTGATAAAACCCGGACACTAGTGCGATGAAGATAAATGCCCAACATATCGTTATTTGGATGTCCTGGGAGTTCTTGTTATCGGCTGTCAGATATAATATAACACCGAAAATAAGACATATGAATATATTTACCATCAGGTTCAGGGTACATCTACAACGCCATTCTCCAGTTTGTTTCGGAGATCCACGGAAATATTTGTACCATAGTTTCTTCTCTTCTTCTTCTGTAGGTTCGTAGACCTTGAATTTAGGTATCCACGATAGGCAGTAACTTATAATCGTAAGGATAGAGAGGATAGAGTCTCCACGACCGTATAGTTTCTCGTCATGCGGTAACGGTAGGTTTAAATCAGACGTCCAATGCCAGACCATGCTGAAGTACACGGTACTAATAAGTAGTGACTTCAACCACATTCCTTGGGCTTGGAAGATCGCAAATATTCCGAAAAAATTCGAGATTATTAGATGGAAATTATTCACTGCTATCGCATCCTTTTCATCGTATATCCACGGAATTAAGGTTATATAAACGCTGTAGAGGAATAAAGAGACGAAGAATATAGAATCTAGATCGTTTTGGTCGTCGTCTTCCCTTAACGTAATGGTTTTTTTGACGTAAGAACTAGGTAGAACTCGCTCAGGCATATTTTTTAGAATAAAAAAGTCTTATATACTACGAAAAACGGTTGAGGTATTTCGGTGGATTCTCCAGACAACTCGAGCAAAAGAAATAGTCTCTACCCATAATAAACCTCTCACGTTGCGTCATACACGGTTTGCATACAGCGACAGTACAGGAATCGCAAAGATACAGCTCGACGCGTCGTTTCCTGCAAGTCCTACAGCTATCGTCGTTGTCGTCCGGTGATTTAATAACTCGTAAGCGTTTCTGTAAAATGTAATACTGAATCTCCAAGTAATGATGTCTGTTATTGTACCGAGTCCATAACATAGTACCCTTAGCGATATTCTTCGTCGTCTTTATCGAGACTTCACCGTTCTTAACGTTTTGAATAACACAGTTTGTTTTGTGCCGGTGTTTCTTGCTCGCTATGGTGTTTATTCGATTCATCAGCGAGTCCGCCTGCATAACGATATACTTTCCCCTATGGGTTTTTATACTGTACGTCCCCTCTTCAGGTTCATCAGCGTCTCTGGTTTTAACTATAAACTTCCCTAGGACAAAATCTTTAGGAATGGCTGTCACCGCTAGTAATCCCCAACCCGCGTCCTTTGTAAAGCTCATACGTTCTTTGTTCAGTCGCACCCGTACGCCGTGTCCCAGGTCATACTGCTTCAAGTGTACGTACTTAAAATTCGTTTTTCCCGAAATGTTATCGTACGTTTGTGTTCTAATTGCTCTAGGCATCTTCTCCGACACGTGTACTTACGTTTAAGTATAGGTTTGTAATTAAAATTATGTATAATTAAAAAGTTATGTGTATTTTCGTAATTCGTCTGTAAAATCAAAAGTTTCATTTGTTTCCACCATCCGTGAATTATTTTCAGCGATGTTTTT
>Ga0206683_10001986_pt1 | contig 13934 bp, 13 predicted proteins | sample M280m12015metaG_FD_155483 | JGI IMG/M metagenome (GOLD analysis project Ga0206683, IMG submission 155483) | Ammonia-oxidizing marine archaeal communities from Monterey Bay, California, United States - M2 80m 12015 | ecosystem: Environmental > Aquatic > Marine > Intertidal zone | place: USA...
TTGCGCAGTCCACTTCTTCTATCAATAAGGGGTCCAAAGAAAACATCCTGGTATCCATCAAGATTTTGTGCTCCATATTTCTTTGCCATCGTACCTGCCCACTCCGGCAAATCTTCGATTCTCTTACCGCGGCGTTCGTTACCCATATGCCACCGTGCAAGTGACCATAGAAAAGCCCGCTGTTTCAAAAGCGTCGGCCTCGGCGACGTTAACGGAGGTACTGACTATGGCTTCAGTCGAATGGCGGCGAATTCCTACTGTTCTTTATCCACAGGAGGTTTTGGACAAGGCCTTCAGGCGTGCCAGTAAACAGTCGGATTTAGTCGAGGATCCAGATAAATATCATCGAGTACGTAAGCAAATGGCTCGAATGGTGCAAGCTGCATCTGACACAATGGCAGAGACGCTCCTTAGTTGGATAGATAAGTGGCCAAGTCTCAATGCTCAATCTTCATTTGATCAAGCATTAGTCGATGCTGCTGTTGGAGCGGATGAATTTCGGAAAAATCTCGGGGCGATTCAATGGGCAGCTGAAAGAGTGAGGATAATTTCGGGTGAATCTCAGTCTAAGATGATGAAATACCGCAACATTGAGGCATTTCATGCTGAAAGAAGGCATGCCTATGGTCGAATGTCGTCAATAATTGAACAGATTGGCGAAAATATACTCTGGCTGGGTGAGGCTCGAAATATACTTCGCCAACTTCCCTCGATTGATGCATCTGAACCCTGTGTCGTGGTTGCTGGTGCCCCTAATGTGGGGAAATCGGCTCTGATTACAGTTTTATCGAGTGGAGAGCCAGAAGTAGCCGCTTATCCATTCACAACAAAGAGGCTTCATGTAGGTCATTTTGAGCACCGTCGTCGAAAGTACCAGATGGTCGATACTCCAGGTTTACTAGATCGTCCAATGGCTGAGCGCAATCAAATTGAGATGCAGGCAATTGCCGCTCTGGAAAACGTAGGAGATGTGATCCTATTTTTGATAGATTGTGCTGATGACAGTGGGATGAGTCTCGATAAGCAGTTGCATTTAATGGATGAAGTCAAGGAATTACTTGCTGAGAGGCCGATGATTGTAGCCTATTCAAAATCAGATTTACTCGATGAAGACGATTCTGATAACATTCGAATCAGTTCAATTACAGGAGAAGGGGTTGAAGAATTGAGAAGTCAATTAATTGATATTATTGATGCAGATGCTATCATCGACCCGCTTGAATTACCCGATGACTGGCATCGTCAGAACGAATCAATTGAACCAATAGGTTCTCCTGAAGAAATAGCCCAACGTAGAGAGAAGGCTCAGATGCATGCTCCGAAGTGGGAAAGAGAGATGCGAAAAAGGAAATGAATCCTTTCACTTTGTATGAAATGTTGCCCCGCAGATCACACAATAAATTTGGTATCCCCCGTACGAAGGTGAAAGTCCCTCTGCACGAATTTCTGACCCGCACGACTCGCAATTGGTCACTGCCATAACATTACGAGACGACTGAGGTTCTTCAAGAGAACTGATTCCTCACTACTCAAGAAGTAATGAATTTGTTCCAAAATAATTTGATCGGATATATCATTTCTATTGCACCAATCATCAGAAGAATTCCTATTATCGCGAGCATTATCTCTCCACTTGTCGCCATATGTATAGTAGTTCCAATAGTAACTAATTGATCATCCAAGTTTGAATTATCTCTGCCCCCACTGGTGAATCTGTAATCGCCGGGTTCAAGTGAGAAGGTGAATGAGTCATCAACATCAGGTCCTCCGGCGACAAATTCGAAATCATCAGATTCACAAGTTGTTAGTCCATTAGTATCAGGAGGGCATTCGACAGCATATTTAGAATCCACAACACCAATCCAAGCCTTTCCAGGTTCACTCCATGATATTGTTATATCTACATCTAGCATATTGAATCCCCATGGTACATAGAAATCATTTCCAGTCATGCCAACTGGACATCCCCCGGAACCCTCATCTAGACATGGAACTGTTGTGGCTTGTACCCTTGTTTCATCGAGTTCGATTCCAACCAAACTTCCGGTTACTAACAAGAGGCAAACGAAACCGACAAATCCCGGTAAGACACTGAGTACCCGGACCATCTTCATAGTAACGCCTCACGACTGTATGTGTTGAACCTGACGCTAAAAACCGCTGAGTAATGCTAGAAGTATGGCAATTGCAGGGAAGAGATAGAGCATAATCGTCAATCTCTTCCGAGAACCTTCTCTTTTTTCATGTGTTGATTCACAATCTTCTTTGTCACAAATAGGGGGTTCGGCTTCAAGCGGAATAGGTGCCCAACATACCGAACAGTGCCGATGAGGATTAGATCCACTTGCATGGGTACTCCTTCCACTACGTTTACGCTCTCGCGAAGCAGTTTCACGTGCTTGAGCGGCAGTGCGTGTTGCTGCGCGGTGGATTTTTTCTTTACGACTCATTTTCTCCCTCCAATTCACTCCTCTTCTGATTCGATAATGGTACCGTAAAATGAACTCCCTTCTATTGCAGCTCTAATTAACTCTGGATTCCGGCCATCTAGAACATTTAGTGTGAGGTTTACTTTTGCCGCATCTGCAACACCCATTGGGTCGATGACTCCGCTAGGTCCGGCTGCATCATGCTCGGCTGGACCTACAATTTCTTGCAATTCTTTGTGAGTGAGTTTGTCATAGGATTGTGCATCAGGATTGTTGTGAGGATCTGAATCGTAGACTTGCTTCACATTTGTCCCGATAATACAGCGTTCGGCTCCAGTCATTATGGCGAGACGAATGGCAACGGCATCAGTTGTGTGACCTGGTATTGTACCTCCCATTACCACTACGGGTCGTTCGTCGAACAACATAGAAGCCTCATTGATTGAATGTGGAATTGATCCTGAAACCATTACTCCTGCGTCGGCAAGAGCTTCACGTACAATTGTTGCATTGAGTCGTGTTGCTGCTATACCAATTCTATCGAGTCTGTCTTCATTGTCAATAATTGGTCTAGCAAGACTAATTCCTTCCCTTGCAGGGGCTCCTCCTCCTACAACAATTCCAATACGATCATCGGCGGCCACACGGTCTCTAATGATGCCAATAATACTCTCAATCCATGAGTGTCGTTCTTCGATTTCAGGCCTTAGAAGGCTGCCTCCAAGGGCTAGAACAATGGTTGCCATCGCAACCTCGGGGATGAGTGCGCCTTTCAATGCCTTCGCAAAATACACTTGAGAGGGTTGAAATGCCGTTGACCGTGGCCTTGCGGCAGGAGGATAGTATATGGCCGATGACTTGGAGATGCAGCAGCGTCGGCTTCGTCTGAAGAAGTCTCTTGAAGAACTTCAGAAGATGCGTGGTATGGGTACTGAATTAGTTACAGTTATTATTCCACCAGACCGCCTAATCAGTGATGTTCGTGGTCAACTTGGTCAGGAGGGGGCTCAGGCTGCAAATATCAAATCAAAGTCTACTCGTAAACATGTTGCAGATGCTATTGAATCGGGAATTGCAGTATTAAATCGTTACAAAAATGCTGGAGAAAATGGTTTGGCAATTTTTGTTGGGCATGTAATTGTGGGAAATAACAAAAGTAGATTGGTTACTATTGTAATTGATGAGCCTCCTGAGTCTATTACCTCATTCAGATATCGTTGTGACTCTACCTTTGAATTGACGCAATTAGAAGAGATGCTTATTGATAGAACCGCTTATGGATTATTTGTTATTGATAGAGGTGAAGCGGCTTATGGCGTGGCTAGTGGCAAGAGAATCCACTGTCAAGAGGAGTTGCAAAGCAACATCATGGGTAAACACCGACAAGGTGGGCAATCAGCTCAGAGATTCGAGCGATTAATTGAGGAGGCCGCTCACAATTTCTTCAAACGGGCTACAGAACATGCTTGTTCATACTGGCTTCCAATGATAGATGATATTCAAGGAATTATTATTGGAGGTCCCGGACATACCAAAGATTTCGTAATCAAAAACGAGTACTTCCATCATGAAATTCAGAAACTTATCCGAGAACCTTTCTTTGATGTTGGATATTCAAATGAAAGCGGGCTTCGTGAACTTGTCCAGAGAGCCGGAACTCTGATGGATCAAATAGAACTTGATGCTGAGCGCGCACTCGTCGATAGATTTCTGCGTGAAGTCATGCAGGCTCACCCAAAGGCAACCTATGGTGAAATGATGATTCGCAGTTCTCTTGAGCAGGGTGCAGTAGATACTCTCCTACTATCTGAAGGACTTAAGAAGAGGAGAGTTGGGTGGAATTGCAAACCCTGTTCTCATCAATGGGAAACAACTCAGACCAGCCTCTCAGACATCCCCAGTTGTCCTAAATGTGGCTCTAAAAATGCCCGAGAGGATGCTGATAGGACTAGGGATATTATCGATGAATTAACCGAACTTGCGGGTCATACCTCTGCCAAGGTCAGTTTGATTTCTCTCGACACAGAAGAGGGTGCTACGCTCTATTCTTCTTTTGGAGGAATAGCAGCCTTGCTGAGGTACCCAATTTCCTAAGGTGATATTAATGAGGGATTTGGTCAATTCAATTTCACCTTTTTTGAGAGATATAATGTCTGAATTAGGTGTTGAAGCGAATGATTGGTCGGGCAGTCTTGCCGGTTCAACCGATTCCGCTTATGCTGATGTCACTCTTCCTTGTCATTCATTGTCTAGAATCTTGCGAAAATCGCCCATGGCTATCGCAGATGAAATTGCATTATTACTTGGAGATTCTCTAAATGGCATTTGTTCAGTTTCAGCAGTGAATGGTTTTCTTAATTTCTCAGCGGATGCTGATTGGCTTTCTAGTTTAGTCGAAGCACGCGCTCTTGATGAGAGAATGGGTATTGGTATTGAAACTCCTAAAATCATCATTATCGATTATTCTTCACCAAATGTAGCCAAGCATATGCATGTTGGTCATTTACGTTCTACAGTAATAGGTGATGCTCTAGTTAGGATGCTGACATACAAAGGGCACCAAGTAATCGGTGAGAATCATATAGGCGACTGGGGAACTCCCTTCGGGATGTTAATCGAGCATCTTCTAGACGTAGGAGACGGCACACCCTCCAGTGAAATAGATCTTGGAACATTCTATAGGGATGCTCGAGCCAAATTTGAGTCAGATTCCGAGTTTGCCGACAGATCACGAATACGTGTTGTGAAAATGCAGGCAAGTGAGCCTGACACAATTACTCATTGGCAAATGTTAGTGGATAGGTCGTTAGTACATTTCAATGAAGTCTATCAAATGATGAAGATACTACTCTCCAACGACAATCTTGCTGGTGAATCAAAGTACGAGTCATCACTTCCTGAAGTAGTGGAAAGGCTTGATGCCTTAGGCATGCTCAAACAAAGTGAAGGTGCTCAGGTAGTATTCCCAGAGGGTTGGACTAATAGAGAAGGTGAGCCTCTTCCTTTAATCATCCGAAAGGCTGATGATGGCTACAATTATGCTACCACAGATCTTGCTTGTATCATAGACAGGGTTGAGGTCATTGGTAGCACAGAATTTCTCTATGTAGTAGGGGCTGAGCAGGCTCAGCATTTTGCTATGGTATTCCAAGTAGCCAGAGATGCAGGATTCATGGGTAAGGAGATTAATGCAATTCATGTGCCATTTGGAATGGTGTTAGGAACTGATGGGAAAAAATTGGCTAGCCGAACTGGAGGTGCAGTTCATCTCAAGGACTTACTTATTGAGGCAGTAGAAAGAGCTGACTCTATGATTTCTGAGAAGAATCCTAATCTTTCTGGCGAAGAACGAAAAGAAGTTGCACGAATGCTTGGAATTGGAGCAATTAAGTATGCTGACCTTTCAACGGATCGCACTAATAATTACACCTTTGACTGGGAGAAAATGCTCTCTTTTGATGGTAATACTGCGCCTTATCTACAGTATGCCCATGCTCGGATTTGCAGTATTTTTGCTAAATCAGCGATAGTTCGTTCTTCAGTTCAGGGCACATCAATTTCCTTAATTCATGAACGAGAACTGAATCTTGCAAGAAACTTAATCGGCTTCCCCGAAGCTCTTGATAATGCAATTTCTAGTCATTCGCCCCATAAATTGGCCACACAATTACACAGCATCGCTCAGGCATTTGCATCATTCTATGAAGTATGTCCTGTGTTGAAAGCTGAGGGCGAGGCTACTAAGAACAGCAGACTTGCTCTTTGTGACCTGACCGCTAGAACCCTAGAATGTGGTCTAGATTTGTTAGGAATTGAATCTCCAAATCGAATGTGAGTCGACGCGAGATTGAAATCCTAAATATCCTCGGACGGGCATGGTCGAAGTAGGCGACATCGCTCCTGACTTTGAGTTAATGGCTAATGACAAAACAATGGTTCGACTCTCCGAGTCAATAGGAAACAGGGTAGTTTTAGCATTCTATCCTGCTGCATTTACTGGCGTTTGCACTAAGGAAATGTGTACATTTACAGATTCGATGAACAGGCTAGAAGAGGCCGAAGTCGAGATTTTTGGCATCTCAGTAGACAGTATATTTGCTAATGCCGCATTTTCAGATCAAAATCAGATCGGATTCCCATTGCTCTCCGATACAAACAGGGAGGCAACCGAGGCATATGGTATTGCAATCCCATTCGTAATGCCTGGATATATTGCTAGTCAGAGAGCAGTTTTCATAATAGATTCTAATGGTATGATAGGTTTTTCATGGGTTGCAGAGAACCCCGGTCAAGAACCTGATTATGAAGCAATAATTGATTATTGCAAGTCCTAATTCAAGTTTAGTCGCCATAAGAAAGATAGTAGATCAGGGATCCATATATGATTCCCGAAACGGCAAGGCTCTCTTCATTGAATCTATCCATATTATCTAGATAAGTGTGATATTCAGAGGACCCCGATCCATAGCATACAACTGCTTTCCCGTAGGTCTTACTATCTGATTCATCCTCATCAATATTGTAAACAAATGGGGCATGATCCGAGTTGTAGGGCATTTCAGTATCCGCCATCTTTCTTATATTTATTGAATATTTATCAGCAAGTTCAGGGTATTCTTTCTTGAATTTTGATGAGATACCTTGTATGTGATCTACATCTTTTGCACTGTTTCCGAAAAGAGTCACTCCTGAGTTTCTCTCTGCATCAACATGATTCATATCTAAATTAACATATAATCTGAGATTCTCAAATAAATTGTTTCTATGTTTGTCTACCCAATTAGTTGAACCATAGAGCCCCTCTTCTTCACCTCCCCATGTGCAGAAATATATGGTGTGCTTTGGTTTTCCGAGTTGACTCTCGATTAGCCCAAATTGTCGAGCAATCTCTAGAACAGTTGCGGTTCCTGATGTATCATCAACTGCGCCAGGTCCCATGTATACTGTGTCGTGATGGGCTCCAATGACAATCAATGAATCAGTTTCTCCTTCGATAATCCCGCATGGAACCTTGATAGTTGCTTCACCTGAATTTTCAACATAAGTAAGAAATTGTAATCTTCCATCTTGATTGATTAGATTGTCAATGAGTGCTTGTCCAACACTCTTGCTAACCATTATGAATCCCAAATCAACTGGTAGGTTAGTGATTGATGAGATGTCTACAGATTTGAAGTATGGAACGCAATCTCCAGAAATTAATTCATCACAATTCTGGCGTTCGTTAACTAGAATCAATCCGGAGACATCGTTTTCAGATGCTCGTGTAAAGAGAGCGGTGTTTGATTCAGTTTCATTTGTCATGTGAATTAGTGCCACAGAACTTGCTGCACTGGTCCAATCGGCTGATTCATTTCCATTACCTAAATCAATCAAGTCAACATCATCAACAAAACGTATGAATGCGGACCCACTATAACCCTGTATGACGAAGTCAGTTCGATGATTGAATTCTATGAATTCGGCATTAATATCAGTTGGCCCACAAGCAATTGCTGGGAACGTTTCTCCAACGTCACCAGGGTGGCAAATTTCTAACTCAGGTTCATTATCGATGACAAACATTGGAACATCAAAGTCCTCTAATGTTGAAGGAATTCCCATAGTAGTGAAATTTGATTTAATGAAATCTGCAGTATTGTGTTCTTCTGTCGTTCCTGACATTCGACCTTCCCACTCTGGATGTCCCATGTCTACAAGAGATTGAGCATATCCTCTTGCTGAAGTCGGATCAAAATCAATCAATTGGTAGTCGGGTTCTCCTTGAATCCAATCAATGAAATCATCACCGTATAGTATTGCTCCACCCATAGTGCCCAATAGCATAATTCCAGTTACTGCAAGAACAGGCAAAGGAAGTGCCTTGGTTTTTTTGATTAATTTATTTAATTGCCCATTTTCTTTGTTTTCTTCGATTATTTCGGCATCGAAAATTATTTTTTCAGCCTCAGAATCAATAAGTCTCGAGATGAGTTCAGTTTTTTTCCCACTAATGGGCAATCCTAGTCTCGTTAGTTCCTGCTTTAGCTCAGTCACAGTCATTGATTCCCATTCAGACATATCTGCACCTTGTTACTCCCGGAAAATGAATCACTATTGAACCCAACCTGTATTGGATTATGTATGAGACTGCTTTACTGAGAGCCTACTTCGTCTCCAGTCCAGCGTTTTCCTAAATTATGTTGAATTTCTAACTGGTCAAGGATACGAGCAACCACAAAATCAACCAAATCTTCTATTGATTCAGGTTGGTTGTAAAATCCTGGGCTGGCGGGTAAAATAACAACTCCCCATTGAGAAAGATTTGCCATGGCTTGAAGATGCGGTGTAGAGTAGGGTGATTCTCTCGGGACAATGATAAGTTTCCTTCTTTCTTTCATTGCCACGAGTGCACTGCGAGTGGCAAGATTGTCACTAATTCCTGCAGCAATCTTGCCAATAGTCGTCCCACTGGCGGGGCAGATAATATAGGCTGCGAATTTTGCTGAACCTGACGCGGATCTGGCTGCGAGATTGGTATTATCTTCAAGTGTTATATTGGGGCTATTGGCTAAATCATCAGGTGTAATGCCACATTCTAGTTTGAGATTAATGGCTCCTTCTCTAGTGACAATCAGATGGGTATCCCATTCTGCTTCATTTAGAGACTCCAGCAAGCGTACCCCGTAACGAGCTCCTGATGCTCCTGTGATTGCAACGACGGCCTCTGGCATGTGATTCCCTCAGGTATTTCAGACTTGAATATGACTCAAAGATAATTTTGCAATTTTTCTGCTAAAAATTCGTATTCATTTTCTGAATTATATAGATAAGAAGAAATTCGCATATATCTTGTTTGATGATGTTGCCAAGGGAAAACAGGGACTTGAATGCCGTGTTCATCTAGTAGGCTATTGTGTAAGGGGTCGCCTCTAAAATCGGGTGGTCCAGTATGCCCTCCTGGTAATTCAATAGCTGCCATTGCTGCAATCATTGAATCTGGGACTGGAGGGGTTGTGTCGAGAACCTCGCAGAGTAGCCTTCTCCCGTCTCTTGCTAGTTTGTTGTTATGCTGTATAATCCCAGAAAAACCATCCGGAACTAATCCTTGCATAAATTCTAGAGCTGTTGGAATGCTGAAGAATGCACTAGGGTCGTGGGTACCTTGCCAGTCAAATTCGAATCGAAATTTTTCTTGTTTTGAAGCAACAGATGAGTGTCCATGCCCAATTGTCAGAGGCTTTATTCTGTCTTTTCTGTCTTCTCGGATATGAAGGAAGGCGGAACCTTTCGGTGTACACAACCATTTGTGACAGTTTCCTGTGATGTAAGCTGCATCTAATAATTGCAAATTAAGTGGGACAATTCCTGGCCCATGAGCTGCGTCGAGCAGAACATCGATGTTTCGCGATTGGAATTCATCAACTAACCTCTCAAATGGCATTCTTAGGCCTGTTGGGCTAGTCACCGTATCTATCATAGCAAGAACAGTTCTTGGCGTAATGGCATCTAATAGAAGTCCGATTAACTGATCTTCATTTTCTACACGAAATGGAATATCAACAACTACTGTCTTTGCCCCCGAGCGTTGGCAAACAAAATCGACAGCATTCCAGCATGCTTGATAGGAATGATTGGGCACAATAATCTCATCTCCTGGCTCAAGTTCTAGACTCCTTAGGATAGTGTTTACACCCCCTGTTGCGTTATGACAAAAAGTCAATCCATCCACATCAGCATTGAGGAATTGTGCTAGAGAATTGAGTGCATCGGCCTGTAAATCATGAGATTCACGTTCAAAAAATCGAACAGGATCTTCCTCCATTTGAAGTCTTATTCGATTTTGTTCTTCAAGCAAAATAGTTGGTGTAGCACCAAATGAACCATGATTGAGAAATGTGATAGATGGATCTAGTTGCCAATGTTCAGCTAACGGGCTTCTTGCAGGTCTCAAGCGACCAACTCCGGGCTCCACTCTTCAGGAACCATTGCTTTTCTTCCAAGGAATTCTTCTAGGTGTATCAACAGAGCTTCTTCTAATCTCGAACGGTCAATAAAACGGCCTTCTAAGTCGTGAGAATGCCCTAGTGCAGTCAATGAAGTGGTTGTGCCAGGAGTTAATCCACAACAAGGAAGTGTCTCTATTCTTCGGTTAGGAATATCAAAATTAATGGCGGTCCCATGGCGACTTACCCAGTGCTTGAATGAAAGCCCAATTGAGCATATTTTGTGCTCATCTACCCAAACTCCCATCATACGTTCATCCCTATATCCATTGACTCCACAGTCTGCTAGAGATGCCATGACCCAGTCTTCAATTCGATTGATTATTCCACGAATTGATTGCTCTTCCTTTTCCCACTTAATGACGGGGTAGCAAACTAACTGTCCAGGCCCGTGATAGGTAATTCCACCACCTCTGTCGACTATCCTAGTGGGGTAACTAGGAAGATTTATGCCATCTCTTTGTGCCTTTGGCCCTAGGGTCACAACTTCAGGATGTTGTACCAAGATGAGTGTATCTGGTATCAAGTCATCAATACGTTGTTGCTGCATGTCACGCATTACCTCGTCTATCTCAGAGTGTTCTTCAAATCCCGCGCGAAGTATACGCAGGGGTCGCATTTGAAACACCTCAGGCTGTGTGAATAGCATGTCCGAGTGTTTTCAGAACACCTTCGTGGAATGCCTCTGTCATTGTAGGATGAGCATGAACGGTATCTGCAATGTCTTCGAGTAAGGCTCCCATTTCTAGTGCTAAAACAAACTCTCCATGTAGTTCTGCTACGTGGCTGCCTACAGCTTGAACACCAAGAATTACATGATCTGACTCTCTTGCGGTAACACGGATGAATCCAGCAGTCTTCTCTGCCCCAAGAGTCAGTGCCCGGCTATTTGCAGCTAGAGGGAATTTACCGATAATAATCTCCTCTCCACGCTCTTTTGCTTCTTCTGGCGAGAGTCCGACAGAAACTATCTCTGGTTCTGTAAAAACAATAGCAGGGATGGCCACTTTGTCAAACTCGCGATTATGTCCTGCAATAATTTCTGCAACCATTTCTCCCTGTGCTGATGCTTTATGGGCAAGCATTGGTTCACCCGCTACATCTCCAATAGAGAAGACACCTGGGACATTGGTTCTACACTGGTGATCAATTCTGATAAAGCGGCCACCAGTATCCATTCGAATTCCCATATTTTCCAAACCCCAACCCTTAGTGTTGGGTTTCCTACCAACTGTGACGAGCACTTTGTCCACCTTGATAGTCTGTTCTTCTCCTTCCTTCTGAAAGGTCAAGTGAACCTTTCGACTAGCACCTTTTCCTTTGATTTCAGCGCCACGTGCCAAGGCATTGGTGTGAATGGTAACTTTGTGTTTCTTTAGCCAAATTTCCAATGGCCGCCGAATTTCTTTGTCCATGATGGCTAGGATTGAATCCATACCCTCAACTACAGTTACTTCAGTGCCTAATTTGCTTAATGCACAACCTAATTCTAGTCCAATATAGCCTCCACCAACAATAGCGGCTGACTTGGGTAACTTATCCAAATCTAGTGCACCTGTTGATGAAAGAATAAATTCCTCATCACAAGGCATGAAGGGCAAGTCAATATGGCTCGAACCTGTAGCAATGATGACATTTTCCGCTTCTATATTGACGTTGACATTTTCACCTTCAACAGTACATTTCTTCGGCCCAGTAAAGGTGGCCCAACCGTTGATTAATTCGGCCCCAGACCCCTTCAATAATGCTTCAACTCCCTTGTTGAGACGGGTTACAATAGAGTCTTTCCATCCTACCAATGCTTGCATGTCAATTTCTGCCCCGGCATCAACTGAAATCCCCATATGACCGCCATCATTGGAATGTTTCTGTAATGCTTCGAATCTATCTGCAGCATGGATTATTGCTTTGCTAGGTATACATCCCCTGATTAGGCACGTGCCCCCTGCTTTATCTCCCTCAACAATTACGGTATCGAGTCCTAGTTGAGCGCTACGAATTGCAGCAACATAGCCACCAGGACCGGCCCCTACAACAAGCACTTGACATTTTCGCGTTTCTTCCATTTTTTCACCTACATGAAGATTAGAGCTGGATACTCTAGCATACGCTTCAATGACTGTACTAGAGCTGCTCCATTTGCTCCATCCACGATTCTATGATCGAACGAACTAGAAACATTCATGATTCTACGGATTACCACTTCTCCCTTGTGAACTACTGGCATCTCTCGAGCCTTGTGAATCCCAAGAATCGATACCTCTGGGTGATTTATGATAGGGGTCGCACCAAGCCCACCGTCTCGCCCTAGGCTAGTGATGGTAAATGTAGACCCTGTCAAATCATCTAGGCTTGAAGTGCCATTTTTTGCTGCGCCGGAAACTCTCTGCATTTCAGCGGCAACCTGCCAGACATCCATGGCTTCGGCGTGTTTGACTACAGGAACGAATAATCCTCTGTCTGTCTGAGTAGCAATTCCGATGTTTAAGGCTCCATATTGCCTAAAGATGCCATTAGCCTCATCGTAGTGCCCATTACATTCGGGGTGATTAGGCATTAGCTTAGCCAGTGCTAGCATGATGAATGGGAGGTAGGTCAATTTTGGTTGGTTTTCATCTCGACTTGAGTTTAGCAATTGTCGTAACTCCTCGAGTTCAGTAACATCAATTTCCTCAAAGTAGGAGAAGTGTGGTATATGTCGCTTTGAGATTGTCATCTGCTCAGCAATCTTTCGACGTAGTCCAACCATCTTGATTTCTTCAACATCAGTTCTACGTGTTGTATAGGCAACTGGAGCTGCTCCTTGCACCATGCCTCCTGCTGCAATATAAGCATCTAGATCAGCATGACGGATACGTCCTGCTGGGCCGCTCCCATGAACCGCAGAAAGTTCGACGCCTGCTTCCCTTGCTCTTCTACGAACTGCAGGGCTTGCTAGTGCTTTTCCACCGCTTCCACTATCTGTAACAATTGGTTTAGATACCGAGGGTAGTGGTGCTGGAACTTCGATTTTAGGAACTGTTGCAATAGGTTCAGGTTTTGCTTCGACAACTACTTTCTTTGTTTTATCTTCTTTAGGAGGTGATTTCTCTATGGAGCTTTCTGCAGGAGGTTCGACGGAATCACTTTCACCAAATTCTACTAATGCCGAACCAACAGCAATCATATCTCCAACTTCACCATGCATTATAGCAATCTTACCATTATATGGTGATGGAATCGTAACTGTTGCCTTATCGGTCATAATATCAACGAGGGGATCATCTTCCGAGATCGTATCTCCAACAGATACGTGCCATGTCACAACTTCTCCTTCTACTACTCCCTCTCCTATATCTGGTAGTTTGAATACTTGATTTGACATTCTTATCCCTCCATTGTTTTCTTTATTGCATCCATAATTCTAGCTGGGCTGGGCATATAGTCCCATTCGGTTGTGTGTGGGAATGGTGTATCCCACCCCGTGACTCTCTCAATAGGTGCTTCTAGGTGGTAGAAGCATCTCTCTTGAATACTCGCT
>Ga0206683_10001991_pt1 | contig 13905 bp, 5 predicted proteins | sample M280m12015metaG_FD_155483 | JGI IMG/M metagenome (GOLD analysis project Ga0206683, IMG submission 155483) | Ammonia-oxidizing marine archaeal communities from Monterey Bay, California, United States - M2 80m 12015 | ecosystem: Environmental > Aquatic > Marine > Intertidal zone | place: USA...
TGTAACAAAAAAGCCTATTGAAATGACAATCCATGATGATACACGGATTGATAATTATTATTGGATGCGCTTAACTGATACCCAAAAATCTGCTAAAAATCAGGATGCGCAAACAAACGAAGTCCTAGATTATATCAACCTTGAGAATGAGTACACGCAGACAAGTTTGTCTCATACGAAAAATTTTCAGGATGAACTATACAGTGAGATAGTGGGCCGCATTAAAAAAGATGATAAATCTGTGCCTTATCTTGATAATGGATACTATTATTATTCACGCTATGAAGAAAAAAAGGAATATGCGATCTACTGCCGCAAGAAAGGATCGCTGAATGGTGAAGAAGAAATTATTTTGGATGTGAACACATTGGCAGATGGATATGATTATTTTGCTGTGGGGGGAATGTCTGTAAGCCCCGATAATAATTGGCTGGCTTTCGGTACCGATACCTTAAGCAGGCGGTTTTATGAAATTCATTTTAAAAACCTTTCTACGGGAAAAGTACTAGAAAAAACGATTCCGAATACTACTGCAAGCGTTGCCTGGGCCAATGATAATAAGACTGTTTTTTATACATCAAAAAACACGGTAACCCTGTTGTCAGAAAGGATCTATCGCCATAAGGTTGGGCATAACTCAGATCAGGATGTCATGGTCTATAAAGAAGATGACATTACCTATTATAATGGTGTCTATCGTTCCAAGTCTGGCGAATATATTATTATTTATAATAGTAGCACCCTAGTCAGCGACTATCATATTCTTCGTGCAGATAACCCGGATGGTTCCTTTGTGAATTTCTCGCACCGTGGAACTGAACATGAATATTCCATTGAACATTTTAAAAATAAATTCTATATCGTGACTAATCTGGATGCAAAAAATAACCGGCTTATGGAAACGCCGGACAATGCAACTGACATTTCCAATTGGAAAGAAGTAATCTCCCATAAAGATGATGTGCATTTATTAGGGATAGAAATCTTTAATAATCATTTGGTAATCAATGAACGAAAAGATGGACTGCGCGGATTGAGAATTATCAACCAATCTACTGGGAATGATAATCAAATCGATTTCGGGGAAAAGACATATACAGCACGAATCTCCACTAACCGGGAATTCAATACAAATATTCTGCGTTATGGCTACAGTTCATTGGTAACCCCAGGTTCTACATATGATTATAATATGGATACTGGTGAAAAGACGCTCTTGAAACAGCGGGAAGTTCTCGGCGGTTATAATTCTGAAGAATATTACGCAGAAAGATTATATGCAAATGCTCGTGATGGAAAACTGATACCTATTTCACTGGTATATAAAAAAGATCAAAAACTGGATCGCCCACAAAATTTATTATTATATGCCTATGGATCTTATGGATCAACAAATGATCCCTATTTCAGCAGTACACGGCTCAGTTTATTGGACCGTGGTTTTATCTTTGCCATAGCACATATTAGAGGAAGCCAGATCTATGGCCGTCAGTCCTATGATGATGGTAAACTGTTAAATAAGAAAAATACTTTTAATGATTTTATTGATGCAGGGAAATACTTAGTTGAGAACAATTATACTGATTCAGAACAGTTGTTTTGTAGAGGGGGCAGTGCTGGGGGATTGTTGATAGGAGCCGTAGTTAATATGGAACCTGGCCTGTGGAAAGGAGCCATCGCAGGTGTGCCATTTGTTGATGTAGTCACCACTATGCTGGATCCTTCTATTCCTTTAACATCTAATGAATGGGATGAGTGGGGTGACCCTCGGAAAAAAGAATATTACGATTATATGCTATCCTACTCCCCTTATGATCAAGTCAGCGATCGTGAATATCCAAATATGTTGGTCACATCTGGATTGTTTGATTCTCAGGTTCAATATTGGGAGCCCTTAAAGTGGGTTGCCAAACTCCGTGATCATTGGGATGGGCCAAATAAGTTATTTCTGCATATGAATATGGATGCGGGGCATGGCGGAAAGTCGGGCCGTTTTAGACGTTACCGGCAAACAGCTTTGGAGTATGCATTTTTATTAGATCTTGTAGGTAAAGATATAAATTTTTAAGAAATCTACCTCATCATCCTAGTAACAAAAAACCCCACGAATGTGGGGCTTAATGTTGTAGAAAGGGTAAATCTATTTTAGTAGTACCATCTTTCGTGTTTGTACAAAGTCTCCTGCTTGGATTCTATATAAATACAGACCAGCACTAACTGAAACGCCAGCATCATTGGCGGAATCCCACTGGATTGACTTGTATCCCGCGGTCTCATGGCTATTGATTAGGTTCCTTACTCTCCTGCCCATCATGTCATAAATGGCGATATTCACCATTTGGTCTTTAGGCAGGTTATACCGAAGTGTCGTTACTGGGTTGAAGGGATTGGGATAATTCTGGTATAGAACATATTTATTTGGCAAAGCATCATGATCAACCCCCGCATTTTCAGGATCTGTGATCATATCAATATCAATCGCTTGAGACATCGTCATCCCTTCAAGGTAAAGGGTGGCTGTTTCGTACTCGTTCTGGTCTTGCTGGGGCATCATACTGAGTGACATACTCATTGTATCCCCTGAAATAATTTCACCTGAAAGCCGTTCCCAACTAAGCCAGTTTGTCTCATCCCCCTGAATAACCTGGAGATTGTCTACTCCAATACCAGAAGACCAGTTTCCACCACAATCATCATAATGAATACCAACATTAAAAATACCCGGCTCAATGTAAGACGTAATATTGTACATCAGAGTGTGCCAGTTTGCTTCAGTAATATCATAGGCATAATATCCACTCCAGGTAACAGCTGTTCTAAATGTGCTGTCAACCACCGTCCAGTTTGCGCCATTGTCCGTTGAAACAACAATAGATGCATCTTCGGAATAACTTCCTCCACTTGAGCAACCTCCGTAGGGTTGCGGGTAATACATATCCAACATGAAAAAAACCGGCCCAGAGCCATCATATGGAATTGCTTGGGATTGAAGAATGGGACTTGTTGAAGTATAGTTGTAATAGTAAGGGTCAGCTCCGTCGTTCCAAAAGAAAAAACTCCCGTCAGAGTCTATAGGATAACCTAAATAGGTTCCATTGGCACTATCCACTGTTCCGATGGTCCAAATGCCTTCAGAGTCAAAAAAGTTGGCAGATGCCCCCGTATTAAAATCGTCAGATAATAAAGTGTTTTCCGCGGTGGGCTCAATAAGTATATCCGATGAAAAATGAAAATCATGATTAGCCGTATCACTATTAATTAATGAAAATTCGAAAACAGAATATTCCCCAGCAATAGGATCCAGAGTATCACGGAAAGATGATTGTGTTATCTGAAATGGGTCCAGCGGCGCTAAGCAGGCTGACGCACTATTGGTAGATTCCCCTTCTTCATAAACAGCTGTGACACTGAAACAGTAATCCACATTATTGGTAAGTCCTGTAACAATGAAGGAATTTGTTTCACTAAAACCCACATTACTGCCAGTCTGAAGAACGTTGTAACCAGTGAGATTTCCGCAGGGATTTGCAAAATCGCTGCCATCGCCACCAAACACGCGAATATTATCTACATACCAGTTCTCATTATAACCAATGCTGTCAAAAAAGCGAAAACCAAGATAAATAGATTGCCCTGCATAATCGGATAAATCAACAAAATTAGCTACAAATCCATCACCCAGGTCCATGGGATTGGAATAATATATAGGTGTCCAATCGGCTCCATTGGTAGAAATTTCTACCCAGTTGGAATCATTTGCAAAATCGCTGAATTCGATATATTCGTCAAAATAGAGAGTTGCAGCTGCATAGGATGATAAATCAATGGGGCCTGTACTCATGCGACTATTCACTGGTGCAAGAGTGTCAGAATAAGATGCAAAAGCGCTAAAATGGTCTGAACCCCCATCTGTGCAGGCATACATATCTGTACCACAATCGAATTCCCCATCTGAATCCTGAAACCAGCCTCCGGATGTATCCTGGCCGATGTGTTCAATAGTAAATCCTTCTGCAGCGGATTCACAAGTGGAAAAACAAGCGGAATAAACTTCTTCACCAAAACCACCTAAGCTGTCTGGTTCATCCCAATATAATTCAACGGCACCATTCAAAGGAATGCCTTCCAGAAAAGATGGCGGACAAAGGTCTTGGCCTTTGACCGGGCTTGCGATAATAAGGAAAGCAATAAAAAATAATGAGAATAAAAAATTAAAATTAAATATCTTTTTGGTCATGTTATGCTCCTCTGATACAACCTGCATCAAGCTTTATCTTCTATATTAATTGAGTATTATTTTTAATATATTTTAGAGAATTTAACTTAAGAATAGTATACTGCACGATGAAAAAACAATCATTTTTCTTTATTGCGAACATTTATTTTTTAATAATGACCACAAATGTTTTTGCGGGTGCTACCGGTAAACTGACGGGATACGTTAATGATAATCAAGGCAAGCCTCTTGCAGGCGTTAATATTTACCTAGACGGTACGGCAATTGGTACTGCTTCCGATGAAAATGGGCGCTACTTGATCATTAATATTCCCGCTGCTCCCTATACTGTAATTATTTCTTATGTTGGGTATCAGACAATTAAAATGACAGACGTTATCATTAACGCAGATCGCACAAGATCGTTAAATTTTGATATGGTTGTATCTGCGGTGGAAGGTGATGAAGTGATCGTAGAAGCCAAAAGGCCTGTAATCGTTAAAGACCAGACGGCCACCACTACCACCATCGAAAGCGCTACCATGAATAATATGCCGGTGAATAACATCTCTGATGTCCTGTCTACCATGGCGGGAGTTGTGCAAAACCATGGTGGTAATTATATTGTAGGCGGCGGCTATCACTTTCGAGGAGGAAGGGCAGGTGAAATCACCTACCTGGTAGATGGATTTGTTGTAGAAAATGCACTCTATGGAGATATGGGTATGGACATTTCCCGAAATGCCATATCTGAAATTTCCATGATCACTGGCGCTTTTAATGCTGAATACGGTGAAGCCACCAGCGGTGTAATTAATATTGTAACCAAAGAAGGAAAATCTAATTATTCCTGGCACCTTCGGGGTGTGTCGGATAAAATATTAAATCCGGATGTACATGGTCAGGATCTGTACCGTATGGAAGGCAGTCTTAGTGGCCCCGTGCTGCCAATGAAACCCAACCTCGCCACATTTTTCTTTAATGCGGATATTTTAAAAACACGGTCCGCAATGTGGAAAAACCGACTCCCCTACGATATATTAAAGGTAGATATGGATAATGATGGCATATTTGATCCAGCTGATGGCGACAGTCTGGCAGTTGCGGACCTTACAACAGATGGTAAATATGATCCAGTTGAACTGAAAAAAGGCGTTATTGAGATCAATGATATATTTAGCAGTCAAAACCGTTACAGTGGAAAACTCGTTTTAAGACCTTTACAAAAATTGAAGATCGTGGCCTCAATCAATGAATATTATAATAAAGGGAAAGGCTTCTCCATGGACTACCGCCTAATCCCGGAAAAGAATTCTACAGGAATTGAGCGAACCCGAGATTTGCAGTTGAAAACGTCCTATACTATTTCAAAAAATATGTTTTTTGACATTAAATATCACCGCTACTCCCGCAATCAATGGAACGGCTATGAGCCCCATCTCAATGATGACCATGAACTCTATACAAAGATTTTTACGATTCCGGAAGATTGGGAGGGGTCCATCCCATCCTCATTAACTCCTGGAGGGGATTTTCTCTGGCTCAGCTATTACGCAGAACCTTTTATGGACCTGAATGGAGATGGTTCCTGGAACCAATATGCAGCGGAATACTGGAAGGATGAGAATGGAAACGGCATTTGGGACAATGGTGAATATTACAATGATTGGAACGGGGACGGCTCATGGAATATGTGGGACCTGGATAACGATGGGCACCCGGATCAAGAGCCGTATCAAGATATGGACGGAGATGGTGAATACACGCTGGGGGTTGACCCTCCAGTTAGTAGCCCAGATGCATATGATGGAACTGCCCCCTACTGGTTCTGGGGGGATTATGAAATATTTAATAATTATGGCGATACAGTGAGAATTGCAACCTCGACCAACCATGATTACTGGTGGTATCATTCCGATTATACAACCTTAGGTGGATCTTTGACTTGGCAGGCCAACGATCGTCATCAAATTAAAACCGGCCTTGAATCCAGGCAGTATGATCTGGGTGAATTTTGGGCATCAGGGGTTGGAGGGGGCATCTTTGGCAACTCATCTGATGCAAGTTTCTTGCTGTGGAACCAAATACCCAGATCAATGAATTGGTATATCCAGGATAAAATTGAGTTTAGCGACATGGTGATTAATGTTGGTTTAAGATATGATCGTTTAGACCCCAATAGCACCTATCCCGACCCAACCCGGGAACTGGGATATGAATACATGGATGACAGCGGTATTGCCCATATTATCGAACCAAGTGAATTAAGTCAATTAACAGAACAAGAAAATGAAACTCTGAAATGGGGATATATGGAGCGGGACAGCGAAGGAAATTTGGCCAGCTTTACATCTGCGCCAAAGGCGCCTGTTAAGAGCCAGTGGAGCCCCAGGCTGGGGATTGGATATCCTATAACAGATCGAACTGCATTCCATTTTTCCTATGGCCAGTTTTATCAGTTCCCTGATCTGATCAATATGTACAATTACAGCAACTATCAGGGACATAATGGTAGACCTCCTGGGTGGTCTGATGAAGCAAATGCCATGGCCCAGGATTTTCTCTACGGGAATCCTTACTACCCCTTCCCTTACAATATTACTGACTGGTATATACCTGAAGTGGGTACTCCAAATGTAAATCCGCAACGTTCCACTCAATATGAGATTGGTCTTCGGACACGAATTGGTAACCAATATTTATTGACTATGAACCTCTATTATAAAGATATGTTCGATTATATAGCCTCCAAAAGATACGATGCAGATCCCAGCCAATACGCTATCTACGAAAATATGGATTATGCGAATTCCCGAGGGCTGGAGATGTCTTTCCAAAAATTATACTCTGCTGGATTGGACTGGGAAATAAACTATACCTTGTCCCGGGCAGAGGGAAATGCTCCCACTAGTGATTATCACTGGTATGTTGCAGAATGGGCTAATGGCTATGACTGGCAAGATTTCAACCATACTTACACTATGCCCTGGGATCAAACTCATAATATAAATTTCCGATTGAATTATATCGCCTCTTCTGGTTTAGGTCTTAGTATGATTGGTAGTTATGGTAGCGGATTCCCCTATACACCAGAGGATGCTAGGGCGAGACCCATAGACAAACAATATTCTGGTAGAATGCCTTCCACATCCAATGTGGATTTAAAACTTTACTATGATTTAAAGATGAAAAATCTGAACATACGCTTGTTTGGAGATATTTCTAATGCTATGAATAAGGCTAATGTACTCGCAGTCGATAATACCACTGGCGAACCTGATGCTACCTTAGACTCGGGCCAACCGGCCATATATGTATGGAAACCATACTACTTCAGCCCACCAAGGCATATTGAGATCGGAATTAGTGTTGCATATTAGATTTATCATCCAAAAGCTTCTTGTTCTTTACTGTCTTGCTTTTACATTAGTACTCGGACAGAGTGAGCAGCTTACTAAAATAGAGTATTACGAACGGTATCTTGCCAAACCACAGCCTCGGAAGAGCGCAGGTAAGACACTGAGTTTTCAGGATAGAAAACGAAGCGTCCTAGATAAAGGCAATTTGGTATTACGCATGTCAAATGCAGCCATCTACGGTTATGATCCCTGGGGATTAAACCATGAGTTCCCTGCGGGGACTATGCTCATGAATGGCTGTTGTACCTACCAATGGACAGCAGGACCAATTGTAGGCGCATTAAAGGGCGGCGTGCCATCTGTCAGCGTGGGCACCAAGTACTCTGCCCGAGACCACGATGAGGAGTTTGAACCGCTGCCAAATTATGATGCCGGATACGTAGATACCGATGCAAATATTGGTATTGCCTTCAGTGATATCCCTGAATCCTGGCCAGATCAGTGGCCCATTGAGACCGCATTGGGTGACACATTCATGTCCATTATATACAATGCATCTAAAGTCCCTGTAGATACATTGTTCTTCCCTGGCGTTGAATCAGAACTGGGCCCGGAAGGTTTTCCAGATGCGCCATGCGGACTTGGCATCCAGGCCGATCGCGAAGCTTATTTTGTTGTTACAGATAATGACCCTGAATATGGCAATACATTTGCCAGTAATAATGGTGTTGGACCACTGGATATCCGTATTGATGTATGGGTATTAAACTATAGTAATACCTTTGGTAATGATGGATTTATTTTCATCCAGAAAATGACAAATGTCGGCAAAGATACGCTAAAAGATTTGTATTTTGGTGCAAACACGGACCCAGACACGCCGGAACAGGGCTGGAATGAATGGACAGATGATCTAAGTATGTTCATCGCCCCTAACGACCCCCAAATCGCTGAGAAACTATCTGATACAACTGATGCTCATTTGCTGGAAAACCTAGCCGTTATGTGGGATCCTGATGACCAATCGGAAGGATTCAAATCATCCGGCATCGCTTGGGTAGGTTTAAAATTTTTAGAGTGTACTTATTACGGTAATGATGGGACTACTCGCCCATATGGTATTTCTGCATTTCATACAGTTGAATGGAGCAATGACACGCAGAGCGATGTAGAAGCATATAATCTCCAGATGTTAGGCGGTATTGAAGAGCCAGATAATATCACGCCTCATCCATCCGACACCTATAACAAACCCCACACCTACGGGCCAGATGTGACCTGGATCATAGCTGCCGGTGGTCCGGAATCCGTTAATGCCAGCGGAGAAACAGTTCCCGCATTGGATGTAGCTCCTGGCGAATCTGTAGTTTTTACCTTTGCTGATTTTGTGGGGATCAATGAAGCGGACCTACTGCGCAATGCCAAAGTATTTCAGTCACTCTATGACAACGGTTGCTCTAGTCCGCAGCCTCCAGATCAGCCTCTTGTACGTGCTGTACAAGATGATAAGCGGATTGTTCTTTACTGGGACAAACGCAGCGAATCATCCATGGATCCGGTCACGGGTACCAATTCGTTTCAGGGCTATAGGGTTTATCGCAGTACGGATCGGGGCAGCAGTTGGGGAAATGTAATTACAGATGTAAATGGAAACCCTACTGATATATTTCAGCCACTGGCAATCTATGATAAAGTGGATGGAATCTCCGGCTCCCATCCCATGGCTGACCCATTGATTTACTATAATCTTGGTTCCGAGTCAGGGCTACAGTATACCTATATTGATGAAAATATTATCAATGGTTACGAGTACTGGTATGCAGTAACTGCATACGATGGGCCAGACAATTGGGCAGGAGCAATAGTTGATCCAATGGAGAATTCAAAATCCAAAGATGCTTATTTTTCCAATGATAATACCGTTGCGCTTATACCCCAAGCCCCTCCAACTGGCTTTAAAAAAGGCGGTATCGATAACGTAACCCATAGCGGCTATGCTGATGCAACCCTTACGGCTATTGCAGCGGATCCATTTATGGTAGAAATGCTTGGTCATTCCGAAATCACTGAAAATGACCTGACAAGTAAAGGCTATTCTTACCTGGTTGAATTCCACACCAGAATTGATACAATTGATTCCAGTAGCGAAGATATTTCTGACTGGGACACAACCTATGTCCAATACTGGTCTATGGTGAATTCTTCTACAGGCGATATAATAATTGCTGAAGAAACAGATATAGTTTCTGAAGTGCAACATGTGGTTGACGGATTTATCCCCTCTTTTTCCCATGTAGTATGGAATATTGAACAGGAGGATTCAACAGTGTTCATTCCTTTAGATACCACCACAGCTAGCGGGATCCCTTTTGGCGGATTGGGACATGCCAGTGCCAATGAAGCAACATGGTGGGGTTATATGTCCACTCTCCCTTCAAATTCTGTAGGGACACTTGGTGGCATTCCAACTATTTCCGATTTATGGAATGATCTTGAACTGCGTTTTACCAACGAAGGATCTATTGCATCGTACTATAATATTCTCACCCTATACGGTATGCAGGAAATTGATACAGTCCGCGTTCCATTCGAATTATGGGATGTGGAAAATGCACAGCAATTGAATATTGCTGCATACCAGACTCTGGGAACTGCTAAACCGGAAGAAAGAATATGGACAATGGATAGTTTAATTGTAGTGGATTCTGTTTTTGTAGCCGGCGATACAACGCTGGATACTTCCTGGGTTTATGGATACAGGCTGAATACAGATTTTCAATTTATTCCCGGATACACATCATATTCTTCAGAAAACATTTTGCACTACACAGAAGACACGGACCAAATGGGCTGGGTCATCAACTGGGACAAGGACGATTCATTCTTTAATATTGGGGATAAATTAAGAATTTATATCCCTAACCCGATTATTCCGGGACAGGACACCTATACTATCACTACAACTAAAGATGATTACGTACTTTCCAGAGGAGACCTGGACCGGGTTAAGGTTGTTCCTAATCCATATGTGGTTACCTCCGTTTATGAGCAGCTCTCATTTGTAAAAGAATTGCATTTTACACATTTGCCGATGGAGTGTGTCATTCGGATCTATAATAATGCCGGTGAAATGGTTCAGATTTTACAGCATAATCCATCGAGCCCAGGGTATCGCGGGCCTAGTGTTGAAGCGTGGAATTTAATGACTTATAACAACCAAGATGTTGCATTCGGGGTTTATGTCTTTCACATAGTCTCTGGCGGATTTGATTCCGGTGAAGAGTTTATTGGGAAGTTTGCGGTAATCAAATGACACGGTTAGTATTAATTATTCTAATTTTTTGTTCTTCCTTAATGGGGCAGTTTGATAATGCTGGTACTTCAGCAGCAAACTTCCTGAAAATTGGTGTAGGTGGAAGGGCTTCAGCAATGGCAGGTGCAATCACGGGGCAGGTAGATGACCCTACTAGTCTATTTTGGAATCCTGCAGGGATCGCAAATGCACAGGGGATTGAAGTTTCGGTAAACCAGACAGACTGGATTTTTAATTTCAAGCATAGTTATTTGGCAGCTATAATGCCTGCTGGTCGATTTGGGCACTTCGGACTAAGCATCAATTATCTCGACATGGGAGAAATGGAAAGCACAACTGAATTCCAACCTGAGGGAGATGGCACCACTTTTTCCGCATCAGATATGGCCATCGGAATTGCCTATGCAAAAAATATGAGCGATCGGTTTAATGTTGGTCTGCAACTAAAAATGATCCAAGAATCCATCTCATTCTCATCTGCAACTGCATTGGCCATAGATGCCGGCTCACAATATATTACCCGTTTTTCGGGATTAAAAATTGGCATGTCTATCACAAATTTTGGAACTAAAATGAAATTGAATGGCACAGACCAGAAAGTAGACGTTGATCCCTTTGAAGATTTAGATGGTAATCCGGATGTGATTGCTACCCTGCGTACAGAAGACTGGCCTCTGCCCATGGGATTTCGCTTTGGGCTCTCATTTCAACCTTTAGGACCAGAATCCATTATTAAAAACACTTTGTTGAATCTCACTCTAAATACGGATTATTATGACTCCCGGGATTTAAATCCTTATTTTGTAGGCGGAGCTGAATTAAAAGTTGGCAATCTGCTTTATTTAAGATCCGGTATTAGGCGCGAGTATCAGCACTACAGCGATTCTATTGATGATTTAACTATAAATGAAATGGATGATTCAGCTAATTCCGAACTTTACGTTAGCCGCTGGTCATGGGGATTTGGACTCACTTCGGAAAGTTTCCCTGCCATTCCCTATAAATTGAATCTGGATTATTCCGTGTCAGATTTGGGCGTCCTGGGTATCAGTTCTCAGATCGGCCTTACATTTAAATTATAGTCGCTGAAACAAACAGGTATTCCTTGTTTGCTCTCATGGGGTTTGTGCATCCATTGAATGCTGAAAAAATTTCCAAATCTCTTCACTGGTGTTCAGGTCTTGGTTCCCTGAATTGCGAGGCCAGCCCTGTGGCCAATCATGGCCGCCATTTATAACTTTATAAAACCATACTTCATTGTTATTAATACCATTTGTGTATTTTTCTGTAATAATATAGCTACCGTCTTTTTTATCAATGTCTGCAAGCGTGTCAATGCTTGATACAGCACACTGGTTGCGATCTACCCAAAACTTTATGGTTGATTCAACACCCATATAGGCTCCCCATTTGTCTCTGTTTTCCACATCCCCATCATAGTACGTTGTGTTGTCCGCTGTGCCATGAACCTGGAAAACGGGTACAGGATCATTTTTGTTGCACGATTCATAGATCCATCCCATCATGCAACCTGTAATAGGGGCGATTGCTTTGAAAATATCTGGTGCCTCGCAACCTAACAGATAACTCATATCACCACCGTTGGACATACCGGTGCAAAATGTTTTTTCAGGATCTAAATTATATTCTTTTTGCAAATATATCGCTAGGGATTTAATAAACGATAAGTCATCTACAGTTTCATTCTTATGTGTTTCGTAGCCTACATTCCAAAAAGATGACCCCTTTTTTGTATAAATTGTGTTTTCACTACTACCTGTTCCTTGAGGATAACAGACTACAAAACCATTCTTATTTGCAACCATATCCATGCGGGTATATTCCCGAATAAGGGAATTAGTGCCTCCCAACCCATGTAATACAAATACTAAAGGCGCATTTGGCTTAATATTTTCTGGAATATGAAGAATATACTCTCTGGCTCTTCCATCAACCTCAAATGAAAATATATTATCTTCCTGATTTTTTTTGCATGAGATAGATAGAACCATCACAAATAAAGTTAGTAGTGCTTTTGTCATGTTATTTCTTAATCTTATAGTTTATTATGAATCATACATTGGGCAGTCATTTATTTTAAAAGAGTCATCTTTCCGGTTTTTAGATAAGCCCCCGCCTGGATCTTGTAAAAATAAATGCCACCTGATACAATTTTACCATCATTATTTGTAGCATTCCATTTGATGGACCATTGACCCATTTCTTGTGTTGTTTTAATCAAATTTTTTATTTCTCTACCAAACATATCGTAGATACTAATATTAACAAAGCTTTGTTTTGGTAGGTAATAATGAAGCGTAGTCTCCGGGTTGAACGGATTGGGATAGTTTTGTTCTAATAAAAATGTATTCGGATTTTGGCTTTGATTATTATCTTTAATCCCCAGATTATTATTAATAAAGATTTCAAAAAAGTTCCAAATTTCTTCGCTTGTATTTATATCCATATTACCCCAAACACCAGGCCAATCGTGCCCTCCGCTAACAACTTCATACAGCCAGACTTCATTGTTGTTAAGCCCATTAGTATTTTTATGGCTAACCACATAACTACCATCTGACATGTCTATATCGGGTAAAGTATCTATAATGAATTCAGTGCAACTATTCAGCTGTGTCCAGAAATTAAAAGTTGTATCAACACTTTCCCATGGGCCATAGCCATCATTATTAATTTCGTCTGCACCATCCCACCAGGTCACATCATCATCTGTTCCATGAATTTCAAATACTGGTATTGGGTTCACAGGTGCACATGAGTTATATAACCATGTCATCATGCAACCCGCAACAGGCGCAACAGCCTTAAATACATCTGATGCCTGGCAAGCCAGGAGATAACTCATATCTCCTCCATTGGACATTCCTGTACTGAAAGTGTTCTGGGCGCTCAAGTTATACTCTGTCTGAAGATATTGTGCCAGAGATGTGGAAAACCCTACGTCATCAACTGTTTCATCCACATGCCAATCATAACCCACATTCCAAAAAGCATAA
>Ga0206683_10001993_pt1 | contig 13895 bp, 15 predicted proteins | sample M280m12015metaG_FD_155483 | JGI IMG/M metagenome (GOLD analysis project Ga0206683, IMG submission 155483) | Ammonia-oxidizing marine archaeal communities from Monterey Bay, California, United States - M2 80m 12015 | ecosystem: Environmental > Aquatic > Marine > Intertidal zone | place: USA...
GCGGGAAAGGTTGTTCACAGTTTGACTTGTAGAGGCTAAGTCAGGCGCTAAGATTGGATACGGTGCAAATTAGTTATTTCAGTGTGTTTGTCAGAATGCTCATCAATGCCGCCACTTTCTGCAACGGGGCCCCTGGGTTAAAGCTGTGTCTGCACGAAAGTGACTTTGGCTTTGCGTTAGCAACACCCGCTTTGTTTGCGACCATAGGTGAGCTTACATCGATTACCGGCACTAATAGGGCAGTTTTGGGTCACTTGACTCTGCTCGTTTAATTATTTCTTCCTCTCAAGTTATCGAGACTTTTTTTCGAACCTTAAATCCGATTATCAGATCTGTGGTGATACCATAATGCCCATTAAAGAATAGATTATGAAGAATGAGGGATGAGGAAAAAACGATGAAAGATGCGAAAGAAATAATTGAAACGTTTTGGAGAATTCAGGACGAGGGCGATTACACGAAAGTCGTTGATCTGTTTGCCGACGACGCGGTTTTAGTTGATCCTTTTTTCGGCACTTTTGAAGGCAGGTCTGCAATTGGCGAATTCATGAAAAAAATGAATGAAGAAATGGGATCTAGGGATACAAGTTTCGTTGTTCGAGAAATAGCTGGCGATGGCGAAGTCGCTTGGGCTCAGTGGACAGCTAAAACACCCGCTGGCGATATTGAAGGGTGCGGTCTTTACCGTGTCCGAGATGGCATGATGACCTATTACAAAGATTACATGAACGCGCCTGCTTGACCTTAGGGTGACCTTAGATGACAAGACCAAGTGCCAGGTCCAAAGGATTCATCTTCAGTCAAATTTAGGGCTCAGTGGAGTGTTGATCCTTTAATTGGCCGATGACTGCCATGGTGCTGGTCGGGCAGGGGACTTTGACCTGTTAATCAAACGATGTTTCAGGATTGGCGGGCTGTAGCAGATTCCAGTGAAGGGGTTGTGCCCCAGGTGGCCCACTCATGTGATGCAGGATTTTCTGAATGACATCTGGGTCAGTGATTTCGGCAATAATACGCAATGTACCGCCGCACAATGGGTACATAGGCAAGTTCCGTGTTAACCATGGAGCAATACGCGCTTGCCTTTACGAAGCAAAACAATCTTTTCGCCCCAATCGCCGATGGGCACCGTATGGGTAACCAACCCCGGCCCCCCTACACCTGCATCGCGCATCCAGATGTGCACGGCGATCGCAGGCGGCTCCCCGGTGATAGATAACGCTTGCTCCGAACTCGTCTCCAACGCGAAGGGATAACATGTCGTTGGTGCGGCAAAACCAATTGTGCCTCCAAATGCACAGGTGAAAGGGCGATGAGCGTGCCCGGCAATCACTCGAACCACCTGAGGATGGCGTTTCAGCAAAGCAGACAACTCCCCGCCCCCTTCGAGCAACCCATTGGAGGTTGTCCCTGTCATCGCTGACCCAAACGGAGGATGATGCATGGCGACGATGGTCGGCTTGTCCGGTGCGATGCTTAACTGTTCGTCCAACCATGCTAGCCGCGTAGCGCAGAATCCACCCGGTGTCCGGCCCTCGAGCACTGAGTCGCAACAGATAATCCGAACGTCGAAGTCGTCGACTACATAGTGCAGAAATTCGCCTTCAGCGGGCATCCACCGTGTATCGGCAAACGCCGCCCTGAAAGGTTCGCGTCCATCGTGGTTACCAGGAATCGCGAAGAACGGCGCCCTCAAGTCCGCAATCAACTCACGAAAATACTGATAGCGTTCTTCGGAGCCATGATGGGCCATGTCGCCCGTGTGCAACACCATGTCGGGGCCGGGATCCATCGCGTTTATCGCGGCAACGGCGTTGCGCAGATTGGCAGCCGTGTCGAACCGCTCGTATGCCAAAGCGCCCCGCTCCTCGATATGCGTATCGGTGATTTGCACTAACATCATCAGGCTGTATTTCCTCGTTCAGGCTTTATCAATATTAAACACACGTTTACAAGATTAGCGTTCATGACTAGACACAGCATTACGAACCACTGCCCAGTAACCACGAGTAAGCGCTTCGCCATGCTCATCATAAAAACCCCTTGATCGGAGTAAACCGTGCAAAGCCGGTAATCGATAACACGGCACACTGGCTAACAAATGATGCTCGCAATGAAAATTTACTCGATTCGGACAAATCAATAGACGTTCAAACCCATTTGCCAGCGTTGTTCGAGTGTGCTGACGAGGATCCGGGTCATACAGGTTGTTCACGTTGCCATGTTCCGCCAATTGCCGGACCCTCGCAGCGAAAGGATAAATCGTCAGGTAAGCGACTACCCATATCAGATAGAGTTCGCCGACTCCTGCGGCTAGGAGGACAATTGCCAAAATTGAATTTGTGACCACACCTTGGACAAGCGGGCTCTGCTGCTTGCTCCCACGCGTCATAAGGTCACCGCCCTCGCCTTTAACTAACGCCAACAAGTTACGCAGACCCGTGCGGCCACTCAGGTCTCGGAAAACTTTCCGTCGGAAACTACTGACGGACACTGGATAAGCGACATAGTTGGCCAAATCCGGATCTTCTTGACTACCCGCACGGGCATGATGCCCTCGGTGCGAAGTCGCGTAGGCTTCAAGGCTACTTAAAATGGGGAATGCACAGAACCACTGCCCGATCAAACGATTCAGCCCCGGGCTCTGAAATAGGGTCCCATGCCCGGCTTCATGCATAAGGATAGCAAGGCCTAATTGCCGGCCGCCTAAAAGGAGTACCCCTAAAAGCCAGCTCAGCGGATTTTGCCAGTAGCTTACGGCAAAAAAAATGGCTGTAATTAAGGTCCAGTTATATGCCACCTGAATTAATCCTTGCGCGTCGCTTCGTGCAGTCAGCCCTCTAACCTCTTCCTCACTAAGCCACTGTTTAACATCGACCAAAATTCTTTCCTCTTATTGACGGACCAAAGTGCACCAAACTAGGCGCTCTCATCCAGCCATACCGAAGCACCCTCTCCCAATGAGTGCACTCATACATAAGAATGCCGCTCGGTCACGCAAGTGACAAGCCTCTCAGCATAAATTTACGTTACCGCGGTCATCTGATTTGGCCTATTATCTATGTTATACGAACCAAGAGGAGCGACAATAAGCCGATATCGATCTATTCGAATTGCACAAAGCTTTTGCCGCTAACCCAAAATACGAAGGAGCGTTCGATGCACTACCTCGTCTCATTTCTTCTCTCTCTCTGCCTGCTGCAGAGTGCCACTGCAGTGGCTTCAGCCGATATTATTTTTCTCGGCAACAACATCGTTACAGTGGATGCAGCTAACGCCGATGCTGATGCCGTGGCTGTCAAGGACCAACATATAGTAGCGGTCGGTAAAGAGGCGCGTGTCCTGCAACGCAAGGGTGAATCAACCCGAGTCATCAACCTGGGTGACCGCGCGTTGGTACCCGGATTCATTGATGCTCACGGCCACATGCCTTTCACCGGCACCATAGTCAACCGGGTTAACCTTTCGTCACCCCCGGTCGGTGCTGTCAACAATATTGCCGACATCATTCAGAGCCTACAGGCGCACATCAGTGAAAAGAATATCGCACCCGGGGAGTGGGTCTATGGCTATGGCTACGACAACTCCCTGATAGCTGAAGGTCGACATCCGAACCGTGATGATCTCGACAGAGCATCACTGCATCATCCTATCTCACTGATGCATGTTTCAGGCCACCTGACAGCTGTTAATTCGAAAGCCCTGTCGGATAAGGGCGTCGACGAAAACTCACTGGACCCGGCCGGAGGTATTATTCGCCGACGACCCGGGACGAACGAACCCAATGGGGTCATGGAGGAAACCGCGGGTTACCTGTTCCAGGACAGAACTGCCATGAGCGACCCTGCGAAGATGGCTAAAATGATTCGGCAATCGGTTGCCCTGCATGCCAGCTATGGACTGACTACCGTGCAGGATGGTGGCTCCAGCCTGGCCATGGTGCGGCTTTTTCGCAACATGGCAGAACGCGAGGCCTTCTCCGTTGATGTCGTCGCGTTCCCGGTTGGGAATCGCATGGATGTTGATGAGCTTGACGGGATTCAAGCCGAAAAAAACTACACCAACGGTTTCCGACTGGGCGGTATCAAGTTCCTGCTCGATGGTTCCCCTCAGGGCCGCACAGCGTATCTTTCTAAACCCTACACTCAAGGCCCGCCAGGCGCAGCCGAGGATTACCGAGCCTATCTTGTTTACCCCGCAGAGGAATACGAAAAGCGGGTTGCCCAACTGATCCGCCGCGGCGTGCCCGTGCTGGCACATGCGAACGGAGATGGGGCAATCGATACCCTAATCCAGGGCGTATACAAAGCTATCGATGGCATTGAAATGCCTGATCATCGAACCGTTATCATTCATGCTCAACTCACCCGAGAAGACCAGTTGCATCAGATCAAACAACTGGGCCTCGTGCCGTCCTACTTCGCGGCCCACCCTTTTTTCTGGGGAGATTGGCACCGCCAGTCATTCGGCGAAGCACGCGCCGCCTTTATTAGCCCGGTCGCGCGCACCGCGGAACTCGGCATACCCTTTACGGTTCACAACGATGCCCCAATCGTTCCGCCCGATATCATGCGCCTCATGTGGGTGACTATTAATCGAAAAACACGCAGTGGCTTTGTGTTGGGACCTGATCAGCGGGCGACGCCGATGCAGGCGCTACATGCCGTGACACTTGGCGCGGCCTACCAGTACTTCGAGGAGGCAACGAAAGGCTCAATCACGATCGGCAAGCAGGCAGACCTTGTGATTCTCGGCGCTAATCCACTGACCGTTGATCCCGATGTGATCAAGGACATCCCTATTCTCGAAACATTCGCTAGGGGGCGCTCCATTTACCGGGCTGACAGCGAACCTACTGGTTCCTGAGAGGCTAAATCTACTTAGTGATCAACCTACCGCCTTTAGGCTGGCAGGTCGGTGGCCTCTCTGATCTTGACCATTTTCTACCCAGAGCTACCAGCCTGACTTGCTGATGTAAAAAAGCCTGATCGGATACGCTAGCAATCTGGGGAAAATGTGGTTTAAAGTAATTATCTACTGTGACTATTCTTGACCGGGAGGATGAGATGTCGTTTGCAATTAAAGTCGCGCTGCTTGCGTTGATATTGCCAGTTTCCCAGGTATGGGCAGAACAAAACTCCCTGGAAAGTTTGGTGGGCACCGAAATACCCGCTTTCCAGTGCGACACGCTATCACGTGGCTCGCTGACAAAAGATGGCATAGCCCAGCTAAAAAAACTGCGTAAAAAAGCGAATAAATACTGCTTAGCCTGCAGGGGCGATGAATGCATAGCCAAACAATGGCCGGAAGACAGAGTACAAGAATTGCAACTTTGTCAGTCGCTCTATTGCGTACCTGCGCGGTATTCCAAAACTCTGCTTTCCGATCAATATGGTTGGGCTCCGCACACAGCGAACGTCGCATACAAGGTAGAGAAGAACGGTAGGGGCAAATTGTTGAGCTATACAGCAACTGAAAACGCAAAAGCTATTCGCTCCTACAAGAAAGAGATCAACCAATCGGTAGGGGCTTTTCTAGGAAATACGCGCTTTGTGCCGCTTATTGTCGACGGCGAACGCAAAGAGCTGGTGAACCTGTATTACACAGTGAAGGTATACAACCGCTATTAATTTGGCATTCAGCGGCCAATCCGTCAGGCCTTGGGGCACTGAATTTTCCGGTGGCGCTGAATCAGGTATCCATCAACTTAAGCTGGCCTGTGCGCGTGGAAATAGAGCCGATACCACATCGACTAGTTCGCGTGCTGCAGAGGAGGACTCGAAACGCGCTGCAATGTGACCATCAGGACGGACGAGCAATACTTTGCCTTTGAACAATTCATGTAACGAATTGTCTTCCAGCTTGAGGTCGGCTCCCGTGCCGAAGACCGCAAGGTCGATCGGATAACCCGACTCACGAATTCGGCCTACTGCTTCCTCTATGTCGATAGCCGGTGCAGTGGCAAGTACTGCAAGGTGTCCATACTTAATCAGATCTAGGGTCGATTTACGAGTTTCACCAGCCGACAGCCAGGCATGAGGTAAGCGCGCGCCTGGAGTTACGGATGGCAGGTAGCGCGATACCGGGTCATCTGATTGTGGTGGAACGCCATCCGTTCTCACTGCGCTCGATGTGTAACAGAAGCCAAGATCGAGACCGGACATATTGAAATGAGCAGCCTGCCCATCGATCGCTCTTTGTACCTCAGCGCAACGTTCTGGGTCTGCCATAACCACATCCAAATCAGACATGCTGACTTGCTTGTCGCCATCAACATCTAGGACTCGTGCAACTTCCGACATTTTTACGGCGTTTACCAGACTCTTTTCCGTGTTGATTTCAGCGACAGGCTTGCGCTCAACTTGGTAGGTATCCAGCAGAGTTGGATCGAGACCGCGCTCAACCATAGCGATTTTCCACACCAGATTATGGGCGTCTTGAAAACCCGTGTTCATGCCAATACCTCCGGTGGGTGGGAACCGATGGGCCGCATCTCCAGCGAGAAATACCCGACCGGATTGGTAAGCATCACTGATTTGAGCGGTCATGCGCCAGGCATTCATACTATTGATTGTGACGTCCACATCGGCCCCAATGGCCTTGTATAGTAGTGCGCTATATTTTTTCTCATCAATTGGATCGATCGATTCATCAGCATCGACTGTCTTCATAAAGATCCAGTTGCGGTCGATGTCGTGGGCGATGAATGTTCCCTCACACTCTTTTTCCATCACCCAATACAGTATCCCCTCACGCCCGCTCAGTAGCTCGCGCAGATCAGCGGTGAAATGGATATTGATGAACGTCTGGAGCTTGTCTGGTCCGACCATATTTGCGCCGACTGCCTTGCGTACTCGACTACCAGCACCATCGGCCCCTATGAGATAGTCCGATTTTACAACCAATGTCTCGCCTTTTGGCCCAGTCAGCGTGGAGGTACACCCTTCCGCGGAGGGCACAAAGTCTTGCCAAGCATGTTCGAAACGAACTTTTGCGGAGTCCGGGAGCTGGTCGAAAAGCAATTGCTCGAATTTGTCCTGACTGAGATTCGTAGTAGGTGTCGGTGAGTTGGACATCATCCGCTGAACAGCAGCCGGGTCACTCACCAAACTAAACAACCCTAGGTCTCGGCCAGCTAAGCGGTCTACCCAGCGTATGTTAACGGTATCCAACGCCTTCGGGCCAGCAGCACGGATGGGCATATCGCTAAGACCGATGCTGCGACAAATCTCTAATGAGCGGCTAGTAATAACGTGTGCCTGAGGGGCTATGTGCAACGCAGGGCGGCGCTCTACCACAAGATAATCGAGCCCAACCTTCTCAAGCAGAAGCGCAGTTAACAAGCCAACGGGGCCAGCGCCCACGATCAACACATCGGTTTGTATGGTGCTCATAAGTTTCTTCCGCTTGAACCCGGTGCTAGCAGTTGTGCAATCGCCTCCGCTTGAGCATCTATATTGGCTTCCTCGCATGAGTTTTTGCCGGACAACAAACGGTATTCCGGCGCCATCGCGAACATCGCCCCACTTGAGACAAGCAAATAATAAAACTGTAGGTGAGTCAGTGCCGGCAATGCTCCACATGCTTGCCCGTCATCCAACAATTCCTTAACGGCGCTAAACAGCTCGCGGGTGTAACGCTCAACGATCCATTCTAGTCGCCAGTCATCACATCGACCCTCATCGAACATGATGCGCATGACTTCTGGGTGTGCCGCACTCGCGCGCACAGACTGACGGATCAAGAAACGGGTACGCTCACTCGGTTCGATATCCTTTGCCTGGCTCAATGCTGGCAATAGCAATTCATAGAAGCGCCCAAATAATTTGGTCATGCAGGCTTTCCAGAATGCCTCCTTGCCACCGAAATGATAGGAGATAAGATTACGCTGAACGTTAGCCCGCAATTCCACGTTGCGTGTCGTGGTTGCGTCATAACCATAGGTCGAAAACAAATCTATTCCAGCTTCAACAAGCTTTTGTTGCGTGCGCCGAGACTTTTCGGATTTGCTATCCGGATATTCGACAGAAGTTTTTGTAACAGCATTTAATTTCATAACAACTTCTATTTGTCTTGAGGCAAATAATATATCGTATAATTTGACAGTTGACAAATAAATGGGATAATGGCTCAGATCGACAACGGAGAAGGTGTGCGATGAACGTGATAGACGCTGAGACCCGGACGGGCATACACGCTCTGGTCACAGAGTTCAGCTATTTGATTGATCATGGCGGTGCTGAGCGGATTCCAGCGCTGTTTACGGAGAACGGTGCATTTGAATCACCGTTGGCGACGCTGAAAGGGCGGGATGCCATAGCCGCTGCCATGGCGCAGCGTGCGAACGCGGCGCACAACACACGTCATGCCATTACCAATCTGCGGCTACAGCGAGAATCAGCTGATCGCATACTCGGAACCGCACTACTCACCATGTATCGATGGACAAACAGCGATACGAATTCGCAACCACTACCTATCGCCTTAGTTGAGTACGAGGATATTTATCAACAAACCACCGTCGGCGGCTGGTTGTTTGCATTCAGAAAAGCACAGCAAGTACTACCAACAATCGAATAGAAGCGACACACCCACCCAGGAGACGCCGCATGTCAGAAATTTCTGCAAATCGAACAGTAGAACGAGAGCAAGCAATTCCGCCCGCCAAGCTCGCGCACTTTGTGTTGCGTACACCAAATTTCGATGCGATGAGCAATTGGTATCAATGTGTTTTAGCGGCGAAACCAGTCTTTGAAAATGGTTTTCTTTGTTTCATGACGTACGACGACGAACATCATCGTGTCGCACTAATCAATATGCCCGATGCTCCGATTGGAAGTGAGCCGACCGCTGGGGTCGATCACATAGCGTTTACTTTCGAAGACTTGGGCGGGCTGCTGGGTACCTTCGCCCGGCTGAAATCAAATCACATCGAGCCGTACTGGTGCATAAATCACGGACCCACGACTTCTTTGTACTACCACGACCCCGATGGTAACCAGATCGAGCTACAGGTCGATAACTTTACGACGATTGAGCAAGCTAACGCGTTCATTGGTTCCAGTGTGTTTCAGGAAAATCCGATCGGTGTTGAATTCAATCCCGAGCGCCTACTAGAGCGTTATGAGAATGGCGACTCTATCGAGGCCTTGATCGCGCAAGGCGCAGCCTAAAAGTAGACACTGTAAAGCCGCTTTACACTGACAAGGTCATTGCACGCTCTCCGTTTGAGACGTGTAGCTACGCCTTACTAAAACGAAGCCACTGAATTTCTGTCCCGGCGATTGGAACAAAGAAAAGCGTTCCAACAACCCCTTTTTTCTTCGAAACAATTAAGGAATCAGGCGCGAAGTACAATGTAAACTGCCACCATTCTTTACCTAGTGCCCCACCAGTATTGACAATCGAGCTGCGCGCAACGATAAAACCACCGTCTTTACACCCTTTGAATTCTTCGGCGTCCAGACTCAATCTTTCTAATACTTCCGAATCTGCAAGTAGCTCGATGTTAAATGTATTTTTCGATGAAATAATCGAAATGTTGATTTGATCAGCTATGTGCCTAAATTCCGCCTTGGGCACGAGCAATTCCGTTAACCTGCTTTCGCCATATTGGGAAGATCGTATACCTCTATTTTCCAATAATGCGATTACATCCGAGCAATCAGAATTTAAACTCCCCCATTCGGCTGGAAGATCATCTTTTGTTGCACATGCGCAAAGGAAAAAAGATAGAAAAACAATTGTAGCTAGTTTCATATTCATAGGCCTAACGTCTAATCTTCCCTCGAGCAGGATAGCGCCCTTGGAAGATAAGTATTTTAAACCGCATGTCCCTCAGATAGCCAAAGTATCTTGATGACGCTTTCTCCTATCTCAGAAAGTCAGGGAGTTAGCTTTTCGGCGGAAGTTGGTCAACGTCTGAGTGGCCGCTGACCTACTAGCCTACAGACGGTAATTTACATGTACCGATTTATTTTCCCTATCCTCTAATTACTTCTGTGGATGACACGTCGATGACGCAGGTAAATCCATTGCAGGGCTCTGGTCGAAGAACCCGGAAGGTTTGAGCGTAAATCCTATACTGGCAACCGGCATCACAGGCCAATCCTCGAGGCTAGGCAGGTGATTGTGACCCATCACATACCACAACACGATGTCGGTATTTTCGACTGAACGATTTGCACTGGTCCATTCGGGAAGACCGGCACCCCCGGCGTGCTGGTTGGGGTACTTGCCAGCCGGCCAGTTCTGCTCACGGTCATAAGGAGTCACCCACAGGTGGTTCCACATATAGCCGGACGGACCGCTGGCTCCATTTCGAGCGCAATTTGATGCAGAAAGAGGCAGAGTACTCCCACTTCTGAGTCTCAAAATAGTTAACTTGTCAGTACCCTCGCCAAAGACGCTCATTTTCTTTTAGTCGGTTTGACTCTATTTCGTTTTTTCTTTGTTCTTCTTCCTCATCATTACCAATTGACAATGCATCTCTCAAAAAACGAAACAAAAAGAGAATCAAAAGTGGCGGACATAGGATAGAAATGATTACCTTCAATAAGAAAGATTCTGAGGAGTTTCCGGTAGTAAATATCACTTGCGCTATGTTTTCAGCGAACTCAGTAAGGATACCTATCGACTTTGCTGGCGAGCAGGCAGGAATAGAACACGCCTTTAAACGCACACAAAACCCTATAACCCATTTTGAAGATTTAAAGTTTTACGCCGAAAACTTTAAATCTCCAATAGCGTCGGCTTCAAGAAAAAAAACAAATGCTAATCGTGGCACCCCTTAGAGGGAGGAGGCACGTCTAACGCTGGGTTCTGATTAAAAAACCCCACTGGTAACAACGTAAATCCCGCATACTCCACTGGCATGATCGGCCAGTCTTCAGGCCTAGGCACGTGGGTGACGCCAAACGTATGCCAAACCACTAAGTCAGTGTCTTCAATAGACCGATCTGCGGCGGTATAAGCAGGTAAGCCTGCTCCACCAGAATGAAGATTCGAGAAAGGCCCGGCATCGGCGTAGAGCTCCTCAGACTCATAAGGAGTCACCCAGAGATTATGTTTGGCAAAGGCCCCTCTTTTTGCTGGGAGAGAGTTATCACCTGACAGCAAAACTGGAGAGGACTGCGGCAGCAGCTTGTAACTGACGGGAAGGCCCAATTGATTTTTGACTGAAGGATTCACCACACGCCAGCTTCTACTGCGAGACGGATCAACTTCCCTTTTCGCCTCCAGTTCATTCTTAAGAGTTCTGGATACAGAGCGGAACCCAGAGTCTAGCGGGTTTCCAGACCCCGGCGGTAACGCCTCAACTTCCATTTCACATACGGAATTATCAAGACCATCCAAATTAAAATCTAAACGAAAACAAAATAGATGCTGGTGGATTGGGGAGCTAATCATCGGCGCGACCATCGGCGCGGTGTCAGTTCCTTTACCGTCAGCGACCACCGAGGCACCAATGTGTCCGGTCAACTTAGTCTCCATCTGAATGGTCCCGTCTTGGTAAAAATACCAGTAAAAACCATATTCGTAATTACCAACCGTGTTGAACGTGCTGACCACCAATCTCCTAGATCGACGGACCTCGGGGACAGGACTAGGATGCATCATATTCGTGTGCTTCCATAGGACCCCGTAATCTTCTTCGTGCAGGCAGACTACGTTCTTGACCTCTCGCGACTCTCCATTTGACTTTAAGATCGTATTGTCAAAATAGTAAATTTCGCCCAAACAATCACAACCTAAAGAGAGAGAGTTCGCAGCATGGCCCATATTGGTCTCCCCAGAATCCAGCGCGTGTTTCCAATTGTGCATTGGCGAGGAATCTCCGTAAGGAACGACCATGTCAGATAAGGAGGCCCTATAAAGTATCGATCGATCTTTACCATCGTCGTTGTATCTAACGTCATGCAAGACTAAGCCTTCGACGGGGTTAACCGAAACACGCAGCTGCCACTTCTGCCACTTGACCACCTGGCCCTCAACCTGAAAACTAGCGCCCTCGGGCTGACTAATTTCGAGAGGCTTTAAATCATCTCTCAGCGAATCGACTCGATTGGCCGCATATTCGCCGTCGCCATCTGGGATCGGTGCCACACCGAAATCCTCTATGATTACTTGTCCGCTATCGACGTCTATGTGAGCGATCAAACCTTCAACAGGCCGTGCATAAGGGTTATCGTCCACGTGCTTATGCAAAAAGAAAATCGCACTGAACATTCTAGCGTTGGAACTCATTTCCGGGTGCCGCTTCCCCGCTACCCAAGGCTCCACGTGAACAAGCGACAGATCCTCTATCCCTCTCTTGCGAAGCGCATCGACACACGCTTTTGTCTCAAACAGTATCCCAATAGTTTTTACTACATCCTGCATGCAAACCGCGACTTGGCCATCCTCAATCCAATCGAATCGAACCAACTCGATCTTGGTCAATGACACCCGAGCATCAAAACTCTGTTTTTGTTTTGGATCATGCCCGATCAATCTAATTACTCTTTCGAAAGGGTCCCCTCGCTCAAAGTTAAGTACAACACTTTTGTCTGGCTCATCAGCAAAACCACTAGAAAAAAAAGCTTGGTCGCTGAGATTTCCTGATTTTTTTAGTATATCGACAGCGTGTTCTAGCTCGCCTCCAGTACAACGATCTAAGGGATGAGAATTGGTTTCAGTGTTCACATTTATTTTCATATTAATCCTCCGACTGGCGTGTATCCTAGATACACGCAACTTTGGGTTATGGTGGAACCGAAGGCAACGATGACAGCGCGCTTCGCAAAATTGTTTCTCAAACGGCGAGGCAATCGATGCGGGCCATCGGCATCGAATTACGTTCGAACTGACCGGTGATTTAAGTTCGAGTAAAAGCAGTTAGGCCACTATCAAAGCAAGGCCTTTTCTGGTTTTAGAATCATGAATTCATCCTTTGAATAAGGATCACTGTAGTGTCCAAGGGCATAGCTTGCTTTTGTATAACCTAATAGATCTTGCAACGTAGTATCAAAATTCTTAGCAATATCTGGTGGACAGGATAAATACTGGTTTTCCTCTTGGCGAAGCCAGCCTAAACAATAGGTTAAATTCACTCCGACCCGAGAAGTGTTGGACTGGTTTGCGCCGCCGCCATGAAGAACGGACCCGTTATATATCAACACTGAGCCTGCGGGCATTTCGGAATATGCAATTTGTTCTGTTTCAGCTTTTTGGCTCCAATCCCACCTGTGACTTCCTGGCACACAAAGTGTTGCACCGTTTTCCCGTGTGAAGTCGGTCAGAGCCCAAATGGTATTGAACTGAGGCTCGATAGAGGAGTGTAAGTAGTCGCCCCAAGCTAGTCTGTCTCGATGCAAGTCTTGGGCTTCGCTGCCGGGATTAATTTTAATTACCGCGGTTAGATTCAGGATTATTTTTCGTGCGAACGGAGCTAAATATTTACTCGCGGCCGCTAAAACTAAATCGTTTGTAATCAGCGACCGGCAAGTCGGGGATCTACTTACCAGAGCCGAGGTTCTTTGAGTATTGAAACCTGAAAAATCGTCCCCCCCTGTTGGGGTCTTTTCGATAAAGGGGTCTAATTCGTTTTTAAGTTGGTCGACCGTGGTCTGATCAATGACATCCTCTATAATAAGCGCTCCATGTTTCTCGAGTTGATTTTGAATCTCTTCGGCGTCTGTATCAGCCGATAAATACTGTAGTTTCATGTTTTTCCACCCGAAAAATATTGTCCGTTCTCATTGTCGTTTAGCTCCCAACCATTACACCACGATGTGCTTCGGATAAATATCTCTCGATTATTTATTCACCGAAAAAGTGACGTATCTCGGCGCGTACGCGACGTGGCGGTCCCCAGAAGAAGCCGTTTCTGGCAGCGCCAGCCTCACCGGTTCCAG
>Ga0206683_10001995_pt1 | contig 13893 bp, 8 predicted proteins | sample M280m12015metaG_FD_155483 | JGI IMG/M metagenome (GOLD analysis project Ga0206683, IMG submission 155483) | Ammonia-oxidizing marine archaeal communities from Monterey Bay, California, United States - M2 80m 12015 | ecosystem: Environmental > Aquatic > Marine > Intertidal zone | place: USA...
AGCATTTTTTATTGCTTGAATAAATGATCCTTTTTTATAATTTATTTCAAAACTTTTTTTAAGAATTTTTATGCTTTCCTGATTTGAACTTATTGCTTTTTCAACAAGGTATGAGGCGTGTCTATAATTGTCATCCTTAAGATATAAGTCAATTAATTCAATCCATGCAGTTTCATTTGTGGAATCAATTCGAATAGCTTTCTTCAAAAACTTTCTTCCAAGTTTGTAGTTTTTTGATTTCAGATAACATAATCCTATTCTCATTATTATAAATGAGTTAGGTTCGTTTAGTCTTATAGTTATTTTGTAATTGTTAATAGCTTCATTGTATCTACCTTCTTTTTCAAGTAATTTCCCTTTTTCTATATAAGCGCTAATAAATTCATCATCTGAGATTATTGCAAAATCAAAAGAAGAAATTGCTTCTTTGCTCATGTTTAACTTTGAATATATTTTCCCTAATTGGTGCCATGCTATTTTTGAATAAGGGCTTTTTTCTAGAATATCATTCAGAATTACAATAGAATCTTTATGTTTATTAACGTTTTCATAGCAAAAAATAAGATTATAAAGTGATTGATAGTCATCAGGATCATTTTTAATACATTTTTTAAAAAAAGGAATAGCTGAATTGTATTCTTCTAAAAGAAGAAATTCCATACCTATCATATTCCAAATCTCATATTTATCATCACTAAAATCAAGAGCTTTCTTTAAAATTTCAATAGCTTTTTGTCCGAGATTGTTTTTTGAATAAATTGTTGCTTTTTGAAGATAAACCTCTTTATTTATTGGATCAATTTCCTCTACAATATCAAGAATTTTATATGCACTATCATAGTTAGAATTAAAAATTAAAAGCTCAGAACTTAATAACATAAGATCAATATTATTAGGATGTTGTTGAAGTCCCATTGAAATTGCTTTTTCAGCTAAGGAAAAATTTGCATTATCAATATAATGATGTGTAATATTAACAAATTCTGTAGAGTCAAAATACAAATTAGTATTAGTCCTAAGCATATCCTCAAATTTCAATACACTTTCCTTGTATTCTCTAAACATTTATTGTTTTTGGTAAAATTAATCATCTCAAAAACTCAAAAGTATATCTCTAAACATTTATTGTCAACAAAGTAGTTAACATTCTAACCTATTCTATTTCAACTATTTTTAGGACTTTGTCAGCATTACTAAATAAATCTTGGACACTATTAGGTCTTTCTTCATCTCTCCAAATGAACCCAGGTAGAGTCTTTTCATTTGAAATTATATTTTTCTCAGAGATAATATTTCCATCGGGTGTTTTATAGAAAGACACTTCAGCTATCTCATTATTTTCAAACTTAATAAGAATTGAACTAGAAAGAGTTTTGTTTAATCCTAAGAAATCTTCTCCATCATCAGAATGCATATAGTATAGAATAACACTATTTTTTACAATATTAACATTTTTAAGTTTCCCATCTTGAAAAGACCCATCTAACTTTTCTCCTTTAATTTGATTATAACCATCTTCACTAATAGAATCTTTCTGAATCATAAAAACATTTCCAGAAATAAACAGTGAATCAAGCTCTTGAGTTTGAGAGTTAGATTTTAAAAAAATTTCATTTCCTGTAATTTGATTTTTTCCAAACCAGACAATAGGATTTTTCTTATTCTTTTCTTCATCTGAAAGATTTCTAACAGTGGAGGGACTTAAAGGTCTTTTTAGTAATTTTATTAATCCACTTGTTTGGTTATAATGTATTGAATCTGATTTTCCTTTAACATCTGTTTTAAAAATTCTAACATCATAAAATCCTTTAAGAATTTTATTTTCATCTGATCCAGTAATCGTTAATGTATCTGAATGAATATATAGTGAGTCTCTCTCCAATATACTAACTGCAAGAGCATTCTTTGTAATAATTACTGAATCTATTGATTTAAAAATTTCACCGTAATGTCCAGTAATAATAGAATTGTTTATTGTATCGTTAATTATAACATTATTAGATGCAGCTGCATATGATTTCTCATTTTCAAAGTAAATACTATCACCATTAATAATTTTTCCATCATAATTGATTATTGCATTTTTTTTAAAATATCCTTTTTGAATTTTAGTATCATAAAATCCCAATTCACAAAAAATTTCATAGTCAGATCCAATTATATTAGAAGGACCATTAAAATATGCTATATCAGATTCAGTAAAATATTCAAGTTCATCAGAAATCACATTATATTCAGGATTGTTAATTTTTACATTAGATTTAAAATTATATTTTTTTTCATTCATGAAATAAACTCCCATTTCACTCTTTAAAATATTTTTATTATCTATTATTGTCCCATTAGTATTATAATAAGCAATGTTTGATACTCTGTCCAGGTAAAGTGTGTCAGTCCTTAATAACATATCAGGTCTAACTAATTCTACATTACCCCATGCGATAGCTTTTCTTTTTATTCCGTCATAGTCAAAATTATTAGATGTCATTGTTAAAGTATCTCCTTGAGTAAATATTACTCTTCCATTGGCTTTGAATGAATTTTTGGAAGGATAATAATATGAAATATCAGATTCAATTTTTGCACCATCATGAAACAGAATGACTTTTTTAGTATCATCTTTCATCAAGATAGTTGCACCTGGGTACTCACTAGAGTTTCGAATAGATGTTCCTGCTTGTATAATTTCAACAACTTTTGTTTCCTGAGAAAAACTATAAATTGTAAAAAATACAAATACAATAAGGGATAAAAGATATTTCATCATTTAATTCTATAAATGGTCTCAGATCGATCTGGACCAACAGAAATTAATTTTATTGGCACTTTAACAAATTCTTCAATAAAGGAAACATATTCAAGAAGTTCTATTGGCAGATCCTCTTCTTTAGTAACCTTAGATATATCTTCAGACCAACCTTTGAAAGTTTTGAAAATTGGTTCAATATTCTCTGAATTAAGATCAAAAGGTAATGTTTGAGTTTCGATACCATTGATATTATAAGATGTGCAGACCTCTAGAGATTTAAATCCACTCAAAACATCTGTTTTCATCATGTTTAACTCAGTTACTCCATTAATAATTATTGAATATTTTAATGCTATTAAGTCTAACCATCCACATCTTCTGTCTCGACCTGTAGTTGCCCCATATTCATTCCCTGTTTTTCTAATGTGTTCTCCAATTTCGTTAACTAATTCAGTAGGAAAAGGTCCAGATCCAACTCTAGTCGTATATGCTTTAAATATTCCGATAACATTTTTAATTTTATTAGGGGCTACTCCAAGACCAGAACAAGCTCCAGATACAGTTGTATTACATGATGTAACAAAAGGGTAAGTTCCAAAATCAATATCTAAAAGTGATCCTTGAGCACCCTCTGCTAAAATTTGTTTCCCATTATTTAAAGAATTATTTAAATATTCTTCACTATCAATGAAATTGAATCTTTTTAATACTTCAATACTTTTAAAAAAATCATCTTCTAATTCATCCAAGTCTAAATTAACCTTTAGATTAAAATTTGATAAAAGAGTAAGATGTTTCCTTTTAAGGGTATTATACTTCTCAATCCAATTACCACTGTTTAAATCACCAATTCTTATTCCATTTCTTCCAGTTTTATCCATATAAGTAGGACCTATTCCCTTTAATGTTGAACCAATTTTCTTTTTTCCTTTAGATGCCTCTGAAGTTGCATCTATTATTTTATGAGTAGGTAGAATTACATGAGCTTTATTTGAAATTAAAAGTTTATCTCTCATATCAAAATCAAATTGTTTTAAACCTTCAATTTCATTTTTAAAAATAACTGGATCGATTACTACACCATTACCTATTACATTGATTGCTTCTTTATTAAAAATTCCTGATGGAATTGTATGTAAAACATGTTTGTGTTCATCAAATTTTATAGTATGACCGGCATTTGGTCCACCTTGAAACCTTGCAATTATATCATATGAATTTGTAATTGCATCAACTATCTTACCTTTACCTTCATCTCCCCATTGAAGGCCTAGAAGAACATCTAAAGACATATTTATTTATTTTTTTTAGTTGTAGCGTATAATATTAGTGAATGATCCTTAATATCTACATTAAATATTTCTTCAATATTGTTTTTGATTAATTGAATTCTTGGGTCGCAAAATTCTTTTACCTCACCAGTATCTGTCAAAATAAGATGATCATGCTGACTATTAAAGAAACATTTTTCAAATTGTGAACTAGAATCGCCAAATTGATGCTTTCTAACAAGACCGCATTCTAATAAAAGTTGAATTGTGTTATATAGAGTTGCTCTGCTTACTCGATATTTTTTTTTATTCATTTTTTCGTAAAGCAAGTCAATATCAAAGTGACCGTCTATAGAATAAATTTCATTTAAAATTTTGTATCTCTCAGGTGTTTTTCTATGACTATTTGAATTTAAAAATTCTGTAAAAACATTTGATACAATTTCATTTTCATCTTTACTTTTTACTATCATATAATTTCTTTTTTAGTTTCTTGCAACTTTTTCAATACCCTTGATTTTTTTTAAACTTTTTAATAATTGATTTAAAATTATCTTGTTTTTTACTTCTAAGCTTATAGTTCCTGTAAACAAACCATCGTTAGACTCAAATGATATTTTATTCATGTTTACATTCATTGAATCAGAAATAGTTGATGTAATCTGACTTATAATTCCCAAATCATCAATACCCGTTAAATTTATCTTAGTATTGAATTCGTGAGATTGAGAATCAATCCATTTTGCAGAGATTACTCTATAAGCATAATTAGATCTTAATGAGATTGAATTAGAACAATCTTTTTTATGAACTTTAATACCATCATTAACAGATACAAAACCGAAAACAGAGTCTCCAGGTATTGGATTACAACAATTGGCCATTGAATATTTTAATGATTCTTGATCTTTACCAAATATAAGTTTATCAAATTTAATAGAGTGGACACTATCATTAATTTTATCAACTTTTTTCTTATTTGAACCGATACGTCTTTTGATAAATCCAATAAATGACCTATTATAATCATTTACAAATTGTTTTATTTTCTTATTATCAATGGCTCCATTGCCAACACTAAAAAAAAGATCATTACTTGCGTTAATATCAAAGAATTTCATCATCTGGCTAGAAATTTTGTCATCAAGTTTAATCTTAAAGTTTTTCAATTTTCTTTTTAAAATTTGTTGTCCTTCAATAGAAATTCTCTTTTTTTCAATATTCAATGAAGATTTGATTTTTGATTTTGCTTTAGATGTAATAACAAAATCAAGCCAATTAATTGATGGTTTAACATTTTTAGATGTCATAATATCAACTTGATCTCCACTTTTAAGAACATGACTTAAAGGGACAAGTTTTCCATTTACTCTAGCTCCTCTAGTTTTAGCACCTATATCAGTGTGAATATTAAAAGCAAAATCAAGTGCTGTAGACCCACTTTTTATTGATTTAAGATCACCTTTAGGTGTAAAAACATAAATTTCTTCTGAATAAAAATTTAGTTTGAAGTCTTCTACAAAGTCAATAGCATGTTGAGAATCATCAATCAATACATCTTGAAGTTTATTTAACCATATATCAACTTCTTTTTGTTTTGTTTCTCCGTGTTTATAATTGTAATGAGCAGCATAACCTTTCTCTGCTATTTCATCCATTCTTTCTGACCTAATTTGAATTTCAACCCATCTGTTTTCTGGACCAACTACAGTTAAATGAAGCGCTTCATAACCATTAACTTTAGGATATGTAATCCAATCCTTAAATCTAGCAGGATTTGGAATAAAGTGATCAGAAATTATTGAATATATTTTCCATGCTATAAACTTTTCATCAATTTTTGATGATGTATATATTATTCTAATTGCAAATCTATCATATACTTCGTTGAAAGAAATATTCTTTGTTTGCATTTTGTTATTTATAGAAAATATAGACTTATTTCTACCCTTTATTGAGTATTTTATTTTTTGATTATCTAAACTCTCTATTATTAATTTTTTAAAGGATTCTATATATTTTTCTTGATTGTCTTGACTTTTATCAAATTTACTTTTTATGCTTTTGTATGTTTTAGGCTCAATAGTCTTTAAGCTAAGATCTTCAAGCTCATTTTTTAAATTAAATAATCCTACCCTATGAGCTAGTGGTGCATATATATAAAGTGATTCAGAAGCAATTTTTTCCTTTTTTATCTCATCTAAATATTCAATAGTTCTCATATTATGAAGCCTATCTGCAATTTTTATAAGAATAACTCTTATGTCATTATGAAGAGTTAAAAGCATTCGTCTATAATTTTCAGCTTGAACTGAATAGTCTTTATTTTTTCTAAGAATAGATATTTTAGTTAGCCCATCAACAATCTTACCTATATTTTTACCCACAGCTTTATTAATATCTTTGATACTCAGTTTTGTATCTTCAACGACATCATGAAGAAGTGCAGCAGCTATTGAATCACTATCAAGTCCAATATTATGAGCCACAATTTTAGCGACTCCAAGAGGGTGATAGATATATGGTTCTCCAGATTTTCTTAATTGACCTTCATGAGCATTGTAAGCAATTATAAGAGAATCCTTAATAATCTTCTTTTCTTCTTTATTTAGTATTTGGTAACTGCCTTTAACTAAATCTTCATAAAGATTATTTATTTCTTTTGGTAGTATTTTATCTTCAACTAACATTTATAGATATATCTGTCTAAAATTACAAATAATAATTTCAGATAAAAAATTATCTATTCTATGAAAAATTAATTTGAAAATTTATTAGAATATCTTTTCCAAAGTTTAGTTTGATGAGTCTGAAGGCTAATAGACCTTCCTGATATATAGGCTTTTAAGAGATTATTTGTCATAATATCTAACGCATCTCCATCTGAAATAAAAAGAGTAGCATCTTTGCCTACTTCTATAGATCCTAACTTATGGTCTAAATCTAAAATTTTTGCAGCATTAAGTGTAATAAGAGATAAAGCCTCCTCTTTATCTAAGCCATATGAAGAGAAACTTCCTGCATAAAATGGTAAATTTCTTGTAGCAACTCTCTCTTGACCAGTTCCATTGGGGTTTATAGAGACCAAAATACCATTCTTAACAAGTTTATTAGCTATTTTATATGTATCTCTAGGGTCAGTATCAGCTTCTAATGGAAGTCTATATGGTTGAGTCAAAATTACAGGTATATTGTTTTCTTTTAGGAAACTTATTAGACTATCTGACCCAGTTCCTCCTACTAATACGATTTTACTAATATTATTTTTTTTCAAAAAAGAAATCCCATCAATTATCTCTTTTTCATCATCAGCATGAAGATATATTGTTTTATCGCCATTAAAGATTCCTTTCATTGCTTTGCTCTTAAGATTCATTGATAAATTTATATTCATTGTTGCCTTTGACTTTTCAAAGAATTCTTCGATTTTTCTTGTTTGATTAACATAGTTAGGATTCACTTTCAAACCTCTGTCTTCTCCCAGCCACCATCTTCCAAAACTATATGGACTTGGCCAGTTTAAATGTATTCCTTCATCAAATGATATAGCTGCATCTTCCCAGTTCCAAGCATCAAGCTGCACAACTGATGAACTTCCTGGTATAATTCCTCCATTTGGAGTTATCTGGGCTAAAAGAATACCATTTGGCCTCATACTTTCTACTCCTTTAGATTCAGCATTATATGCAATTATTGATCTAACATTTGGTAGAAAATCTCCTGATTCATCATCATCTACAGATGCTTTTACGGAATTTACCTCAACTAATCCAAGATTTGAATTTAAAGCTATAAACCCAGGGTATAAATGTTTCCCAGAAGCATTTATTATAGTATCATAATTATTTTTATCTAATTCATATTCTGAAGTGACAAGGTTAATTATTCCATTTTCAAAGCCAATAAAACTTTTTTCAATTACACTTCCATCACCAATATGAGCTGTAGCCCCAACTATAAGAACTGATTTAGACTGATCTTTTGCAGGAGTTTGTTGAGCTATCAAACTATTTGCTACAAGTAATGTTCCAATAATTAATAATTTTTTCATTGTTATAATATTAATCAATCGTTTCACAATTAAATTCTTTTTGAATTTCTATTGTTGGTCTTCTAAATGGGCCTGCATTAGATGAACCTCCTCCGCTTTTATTTTCATTTAACATTTTATTTATAAGAGATTCCTTCTCTTTTTTTATTTCTTTGTTTTTATTTTGATGTGTTTTTGTATCAAAGTAAAAAGCTCCATCAATCATTGTCTTTTCAGCCTTAGTATAGATTGACATAGGATGCCCACTCCAAACAACTATATCAGCATTTTTTCCAACTTTTAAACTACCTACCTTATCATCTAAATGAAGAAGTTTTGCTGGATTTAAGGTTACGAATTTCCATGCCTCTTCTTCTGAAACACCACCATATTTAACAGCTTTAGCTGCTTCTAGGTTAAGTCTTCTAGACAATTCAGAACTATCAGAATTAAGTGCTACAGTTACTCCAACATTATGCATTATTGCAGCATTATATGGTATAGCATCGTTAACCTCATATTTGTAACCCCACCAGTCTGAAAATGTAGAAGCTCCAACACCATGTTCAAACATTTTATCTGAAACCTTATAACCTTCAAGAATGTGAGTGAAAGTGTTTATTCTGAAATCAAACTTTTCTGCAACTTTCATAAGCATGTTAATTTCACTTTGAACATAAGAGTGACTTGTTACAAATCTTTCACCTTTAATTATTTCCCATAGAGTTTCCATTTCTTCATCATATCTAGGTTTTACAGATCTTGCTTTTTCCCTTTTACTAAGTGAATTATATTTTTCCCATTTATTTCCATAGTCTTTAGCTCTATCAAAATGATCAATGAATACTTGTTCAACACCCATCCTAGTTTGTGGGAACCTACTGCCTCCCCAATTAGATTGTTTAACATTTTCTCCTAAAGCAAATTTTATAAATGGATCAGCATTTGGGAAAAACATTTCATTGATTTTAGAACCCCATTTTAATTTAATTATAGCAGATTGACCACCTATTGGATTAGCAGATCCGTGAAGTATTTGTACTGTAGTAACACCTCCAGCTAAATTTCGATAAAGATTAATATCATCAGGGTTAATAACATCCATTATTGATACCTCTGCAGAAGAATTATGACCCCCCTCATTAATGCTTGATGCACCCATATGTGAATGTTCATCAATAATACCAGAGGTAATATGTTTATTTGAAGCATCGATTCTTTTAAAACCACTAGGAGTTTTAAGATTTTGGCCTATTTCAATTATTTCACCATTACTAACTAGAATATCACTATTATTAAGAATTCCCTCATCTTCATTAGTCCAAAGTGTTGCATTATAAAAATGGATATTCTCTTGAATTGGTGAGGATTTTAACCCATAACCTACATTAGGATAGGTGATAGGTGAAATTTCTACATTAGATTCTTTTGGACTTTTCTTTTTATTTTTTTCATTTTTAGAAATAAAAGTCATTTTTGAATAAAAGTCATTTCCTTCAAAGTCATTTCCTGTAAATAGAATTTCAGATTTAGTATTAACTTTTGAAGAGATTTGAGCGAAAGATGTTTTATCATTGCTCTTATCAAAAATTGTCAGGTATAACCAGTTATCCTTATACGATATTTTAGAATTTATTTTTATTGAGTCTCTAAGAATATTTGTAGAAATCTTTTTTTGACTACCATTAAATGAAATCTTGTAATCTTTTTCATTTATATTTAGGTTGTAACTGCCGTCAATATTTACAATTTCCCTGTTATTGATTAGGTGTTTTTGCCCTTTAACCCAATTCTCATATATTATTGTTTCTTCATGAAAAATAGGTCCAGAGGTTACTAGGAAGTTTGCATAATAGCCTTTATCAATAGCTCCAATTTTATCACCCATTCCAATAGCTTTTGCAGGAATAGTAGTTAGTGATTCTAAAGCTTTATCCTTACTTAATCCATGTTTAATGGCTTTTCTAAGATTAGTTAGAAATGATTTTTTACTTGGCAAATCTGAAGATGTAATAGAAAAATTAATATTATTCTTCTCAAGAATAGATAAGTTTGCTGGAGCTTGATTATAATATCTCAATTGATTTATTGAAAGTCTTTTATTTAAGTGAGGATTAGAAACATCATATGCCTTTGGATAATTAATTGGAATAATTAATAGATTTTTGAAATCCTTTATTTCCCTAACATTCTCATACTCTTTTCCAGACCCTTTTATAATAAAATTGAGCTTTAATTCTTTAGATAATTTAGCAGCCCTTAATACATTCAGTTTATCATTTGCATCAAATATTTTAGGTAACTCCCTATTTTCAATTAAAGATTCGATTGCAAGATCTTTATTATTTGCAACTCCTTGAGAGTACCAATTTGCATCATAGTATAATTGTCTAATTAGTGCTATAGAACCCATAACTGAACTAGGGTAGGATTGGCTTGATTGTAAGCTTCTAGTAAAAGAATAGTGTTCTGCTACTTTTTGAGAAATTATCCTATACGATTCATTTTTATTATCAATTAATGCAACAGCAATACTAGTTCCTCTGTGGACACCATCAGGATTATGAGTATTAACTACCCCAAAACCTATATCCCTTAATTGTTTAGCATCACCTTTGTTATACTTAAAATCATTTAGACTGTTATAATCACTAAGTATATGATCATTCCAATAATATCCAACTCGTGAAGGTTCATATTGAGAACTTCTACTAAAGCCTGTTCTAGATATTTTTTTTATTCCAAAAGAAGAGTTTAATTCAACAAAGGATGGATATACATAGCTTCCATTTAGGTTATGAATAATAGTGTTTTCTGGTATGTTAATATTTGTTCCTACTGATATAACTTCTCCATCTTTAATTAAAAGTGTGCCACTATTAATAATTCCAGATTTGGTATGAATTTTTCCATTAGTAAATGCCTCGTATTGATGTTCTTTAGTTTTGACACCATCATTTACTATAAAATAATCTTGACTAAAAGAAAAAGAAATAGATAAAAGGAATATGAATAGTATTCTAGACAATGTAATTGGTTTTTTTATTTAAGATATTAATAATTTAATAAACTCTTGTCATCCTCATAGTAATTTATAATATGATTGACAATTTTGCTATAACTATGAATACCAGATTTTTGGTTATTAGACTTAAGGTAAAAGTCATACAATATACTCTGCATATCATTAATTATATTATTACTATACTTTGCCCAGAATTTTCTTCTAGAATTTATATCCTCAATTATTCCTGGATTAATTTTATCTATAAACAAACTTAGATTCTCTTTATGGTTAATTTGTATTTCATTTAATAAATAAGTTAACCCAAATACATATCCAGAATATTTAATTAATGGATCTTGATTATTTATTGAAGAAATAAATGCTAAAAAATTTGCATCACCTTCAGCAGCATACCCTAATTGGTGAGCTTGTTCGTGTAGAACAGTGATTGAGAAGTCAATAGAAGGTATATCTTTAACTACTATAGCTTCAAGTGTAAAAGGATTTATATATCCTGATACCCCTTGATATAAGTATAATTTAGAGAAGATAGATTTTTTTACAAATTTGGTTGTTGGAATTTTATTGAATTTTTTAACGTTGTTTAATTTTAATTCACTTAATGCTTTTTCTTTGTCAAATTCTAGGTCATTTATTGTAATATTTTCATCACCTAATAAAAGATGAATTTGATTTACATCATTTATTAGTTCAGTTAATGTTTTTTCAAGAGATTCATATTTTACTTCACCTATATCTAATTTACTTATCAGGGGTGTTTTAAAGTAGTTTAATCCCCATAAACTGTAGAAAAGAAATATTGTAATTGATAGGACTGCAAAAACATTTACAAAATCATTCTTTTTAAATCTAAAAAAGAATATTAAGTAGATTATAAATGAGATTAAAGCTAAGAAGAATATTAAATCACCAATAGCTATGTTAAATCCTGAGAATAGCATCGAATAATACTTGAATATATATTGATATATATACTCGCTATAGTATTCATCTACAATTCTTGGATTGTTTTTTAGGTATGATAATATTAGTAACTGGGGTATAAGAAGTAAAGCAATTATTACTTTATAACGAATTTTCATAGAGTAGAAAATTTCAACCTTTTTGTTCCAGTAATTCTCATATCACTAATTTATATCTATAAGTGTTACCTCAAATATTAAGGTTGCATTTGAAGGTATAACACCATTACCAGCCCCAGCTTCACCATATGCAAGGTTAGGAGGAATAACTAATGTACATGAAGCACCTTTGTTTAGTAGTTTTATTCCTTCATCCCATCCTGGTATAACCTGTCCAACACCTAAGGTAAACTCAATTGGCTCACCTCTACTTAAAGAAGAATCAACCTCTGAACCATCAATTAGTTTGAGAGAGTAGTGGACTTTAACATTATCGTTATCTTTTGCATTTTCTCCAGTTCCTTTTTTGGTAATATTATATGATATTCCACTATCAGTTGATTTATACATTTTTTTAATATCCTCTAACCATTCTTCTTTTTCCTTTAATTTCTCTTCATTAGATTTTCTCTTCAACTCTAGATATTCATTAAACACATTTGGAGCATTAAAATCTTTAGCGGTTTGACCTATTCTAATTATTTCAAGTTTATTGATCACATCGTTTTGTTCTATTTTATCAATAATATCTTGACCAATTTCAATTTTACCAAAAACACTATGTTTTCCATCAAGCCATGGAGTTTCTAGATGGGTGATAAAGAATTGACTACCATTAGTGTTTGGGCCTGAATTAGCCATAGATAAAATACCAGGGCCATCATGCTTAAGACTATCAACAAATTCATCTACAAAGCTAAAACCTGGTCCTCCTGACCCCGTTCCTGTTGGGTCTCCACCTTGTATCATAAAGTCATTAATTACTCTATGAAATTTTATTCCATTATAATAAGATTTGTTTTTAAACTCTTCAGATACTAATGGATGATCTCCTTCTGCAAGAGCAATAAAATTAGATACAGTTAGAGGAGTTTCCTCATAAGTAAGTTTTAGGATCATATCTCCTTTATTTGTTTGTATGTCAGCATAAATGCCATCTGTTAAGTTTGAGTAATCTTTCATATTGTTACATGAATTAATTAAAAAAACAGAGCTAATCAATAAAAACTTGAGTTTCTTCATAACTATGATTTTATATGGGTTAATATATCTTTTAAAAATTTTTCTTCAGTTTCAGCTAGACTTAAATAAGAAACTCCTCCTGCAGCATGAATATGTCCACCTCCATTAAAAAAGTTTTCCGCAAAGTCATTTACAGAAATTTTTCCTTTAGATCTAAAAGAAAGTTTGACAACACCTTCATCTTTTTTCTCTACCATAAGCACTGAACATAAGATACCTTCTATACTAAGGCCAAAGTTAACAAAACCCTCGGTATCTCCTTTCTTATAGTTATTTATTTTTTGATCTTCATCGCTTAATAAAGAATACATAACTGGAAGATTTTTTACTTTCTTGAAATTCTCTAATGTTTTTCCTAATAATTTAAGTCTTGAAAATTGAAAATTATTAAATAAATTTTGATAGATATGATCTATTTCTACACCCAAGTCTATAAGTTCAGAAGCTATTTTTAATGTATTTGATGAGGTAGAAGGAAATCTAAATGACCCAGTATCAGCAACTATACCAGTATAGATGCATTCTGCTATATCTTTATCTATCAAATTTTTATCATATTCTGATAGGAAATTATATATCATTTCACATGTTGAACTCATGGATGGAACACAATAAGCATATGTAGCAAAATCATCTGGTGATTCATGATGATCAATCATAATTTTAATTGC
>Ga0206683_10001997_pt1 | contig 13885 bp, 15 predicted proteins | sample M280m12015metaG_FD_155483 | JGI IMG/M metagenome (GOLD analysis project Ga0206683, IMG submission 155483) | Ammonia-oxidizing marine archaeal communities from Monterey Bay, California, United States - M2 80m 12015 | ecosystem: Environmental > Aquatic > Marine > Intertidal zone | place: USA...
CAATTGCACGCAACCACGGATCAGGCCCATCCTACAAACAGGGCGACAGCACTAATTTTAAGCCCACTCAAAAATATGATAGAATTTTTTTTAATGAATCTATTGGCTACAACAAAGACAGGCAATACCCATTGTTGCACCAGTACCACGATCTCCTAAACCCCGGCGGCTTCCTAATTATTAGCACCTTAACTAAACATAACCCTCTTCGTGGTTTTAATTTTGATAAAATTAGCCAAAATTACAAGCAAATATTTGAAAAACACGGTCACGGATTACAAGTCCTACTCGCCGTCTCGGGCCAATTTGAATACCAAAGAATGGATTTTAATTATATTAAAAAATATTTTAAACACTCTGTCTTTGAAGGAACCAAAGTGGTTCAAAAAAAATGGTTGACAAAGCGTCCAGATATAGGTTATACTAAATTCTTCGAATCAGAGCTTTTACGCTCCCATGTTATTTTTAAAGTTTATGGCCCAAAAGAAAAAAAACAAAAGAAGAATTCAAGATGTAGTTAGAAAGCATCTGATTGCCCCTAAATATGAAAAGAAAAAATTCTGGGCAAAAGAGATGATGATCTTGAAAAGATTGATGCAGAAATATAATAATGAAGACTTTTGGCATAAGGCAGACTTCGGCAAGTCAATGAATAGCTTTGCTCAATTTTATGCGCTGCCGTACAATAAGATGCTCGAAACGAAATACCAAGAATTTCATTTGAAAATTGAAACCCCCAACTCCCCCACCCTAGGAGAGAAGTCTGGATCGGACCGAGTTTTCTCCCCTACTCAAACATTAAAAAAATTCCTAAATGGCTAGAACAAAAAAAGAAACACCCAAAGGATTATCTCCTAACGATTTAATTAAATCTTTTTTAAAATCCACTGAAAAAGATCACTACAACTACGAAGAAAGCTACGACTACCAAGTTTCTAGTGGTAGCTTAAAATTAGATTTTGCGCTAGGAGGAGGATTAGGTCCGGGATTACACCGCTTTACAGGGGTAAACGAAGGAGGTAAAACATCTGAAGGATTAGAGGTGATGAAAAATTTCCTTCAGACAGTCCCCAATTCTCGCGGCTTTTACATTAAAGCTGAGGGACGCCTCACTAAGCAAATGAGAGAGCGCTCTGGCGTGAAGTTTGTTTTTAATGAAGACGAGTGGGAGGCTGGAAATTGTTTTGTGTTCGAATGCAATATTTATGAAACCGTAGTGGAGGCGCTACGACTTTTAGTTGGGAAAAATTCAGACGATACTCGTTATTGTTTTATTTTGGATTCGGTGGATGGTTTAATATCCAAAGGAGACACTCTTAAAACTTTTGAGGAGTCAAGAAAAGTAGCCGGAGGAGCCGTGATTGCTGCTGATTTTATGAAGCGTGTAAGTATTGGCCTAACCAAGCGAGGCCATATGGCAATTTTTATTTCTCAGGTTCGCGCCGATATTCAACTTGACCCTTACAGCAAGGCTCCTATTCGCCAAACCACAGCTACAGGAGGCAATGCTTTGTTGCATTTTGCTAATTTTATTCTTGAGTTTGAGCCACGATTTAAAAAAGACTGGATATTAGAAAAGCCTAGCGAGAAACACGACCCCGATAAGAATAAAATCATTGGCCACTTTGCTAAAATCACAGTCAAAAAAAGTCCTAACGAAAAGACTAACGCCGTTATTAAATACCCTGTTATTTATGGGCGCAAAGGAGGCAAAAGCGTTTGGATAGAAAAAGAAATTTTGGATATGTTGTTTTTGTGGGATTTTGCCCACAGAAAAGGAGCGGGTTGGATAGAATTTGATCCCGAACTACTTAATATAATGTCTGAAGCCAAAATTGACTTTCCTGAAAAAATACAAGGAGAAAATCAGTTCGATAAATTTCTAGAAGAAAACCCGGAGGCCAAGGACCACTTAATGGATTATTTTAAAAAGATGGTGCTTTCTATTTGAAATGACTTTTAAAACGCTTCTAGGCAAAAGGCGCAGAATCAAGCGTCCGGTGATTTATTTGATTAACTGGGAAAAAAACAGTCGCAGTAAATTACAAAGTAAAGTTAAAGATTTTTTAAAAGTTTTTTGGGACGGAGATGTAGTGTTCGAAGAGTTTCCAGTAGTGGGTACGCGCTTAACAATAGATTTTTATAATGCAACTAAAAATATAGCCATAGAAGTACAAGGCAACCAACACACCAAATATAATAAGTTTTTCCACAAAGGAAATAAAATGAACTATTTAGATCAACTAAAAAGAGACGATGAAAAATTATCATTTTGTAATTTAAATAATATTAAATTGCTCGAGGTTCACGAGGGCCATTTAGACTTCAATTCTTTACATAAAGAAATAGTGTAATTATATTCATATGAACGAAGATCTCCCAGACCGTCCAGCAGAAGAGTTTACCATTCCCAATAGCTATCTTGATAAGCTTTTTGAGTTTACTGGTGACGGCGATGATGGTGGTTTTATTTTAGCTTACGTCACCCAAGATGGTCGCCCGCTCATACAATGCAAAATAGGCTCTCAGATAGTAGAGATGGGGCTACGAAAAGCTTTAGAGAGATTTTTGGACGATATGGAGCTAGGGGAAAAAGCCCTCTCAGAAGACAACCCTTCTTAAATAACTGTATGAGCTTAGCTAAACCAACCAAAATAGAGAAGCGATGGGGCTACGAGATATGGCTTACAAACAACCAAGAGGAAGGTTATTGTGGCAAAATTTTATACATAAAAGAAGGGTGTGGCACCTCAATGCACTTCCACGTTAACAAGCATGAAAGCTTCTATATTTTAGAAGGCAAGCTGCAGATAGATATCTTAAACACCGCCACCACAAAAACACATTCCAAAACAATAAAAAAAGGAGAGGTTTTTTGCATGCATAGAGTTACCCCGCACAAGCTTATTGCTAAAGACGGGCCAGTCAAATTTATAGAAACCAGTACTTATCATGAAGATAGCGATAGCTATCGCGTGTGGATATAGTTCTTGACTTTGGTGTTTTTTTACAGTAAAGTGGTAACTGTATGATATTTTCTTTAGAGCTTGAACAACATTTGCTTTCTGCGCTGATCAAACACCCAGCCAAGTATGGAAACATCGCAAGCTTCATCAATGAGAATGATTTTTGCGCTGATGAAAACTCTATAAATAAAACAATTTTCTATGTTCTTCGGCAGGCCCTTGAGAACGCAGAAAAAATGGACGAGGTGCTTTTATCACAGCGAGTAGATGCGCTTAATATTAGTTTTCCTAGTGACATTAAGATTTCAGATTATATACACTCCCTTGCGCTGCGCAAAGTTTCCTCGGATAATGTAGAAAAGATAGCCCAAGAGTTAAAAAAATATACAGTTAGGCGTGAGATTTTTGAAGGGGCAAAAAAAGTGGCTGACTCTATGCGCAAAATGTCACCCTCTGTACCTTATAACGATATTATAGAGAGTGCAGACAACACCTTTAACGAAAAAATAAACTTCTTTGACGCTGGGCCCAACACCCCTGTTAATATTTCCGAGGAGATGGAGGAATGGATAGAAGTTAGAGGCAATAACCCTGTTACTGAATTTGGCCTCATGAGTCCGTATAAGCGCGTTAATGATATTTATGGATCATTGTTACGCCCGGGCAACATAACGGTCATAGTGGCCCGCTCAGGCGTCGGGAAGACCCGTTTTTGTATGGATTTCTGCACAAAGGTATCTTCTGAATCTAATGTTCCTGTGCTTCATTTTGACAATGGAGAGATGTCCAAAGAAGAGCTGATCGTACGTCAATGTTCAGCCTTAAGTGGAGTATCAGCAAACCTATTAGAAACAGGGCAATGGAGACAAGCTGGTGAAGAAATCGTTAACAAGGTTCGCGCCGTTTGGAAAAAAGTAAAAAAGATTAAATTTTATTATTATAACGTAGGAGGGATGAGCGTAGATAATATGACAGCTACCCTGCGCCGCTTTTATTACTCGAAGATTGGACGCGGGAACCCTATGATTTTTTCTTTTGATTATATTAAAACTACGTTTGAAAATAATGGAGCGAAATCAGAGTGGCAAATCGTTGGGGAGATGGTAGATAAGTTTAAAAAGACTATTCAAAAAGAAATTTTAAGTGACGGTGGTCCCGTTATTCCAATGATTACTTCCGTACAAAGCAATCGCCAAGGTATTGTTAATAACCGTCAAGCACAAGATGTCATTGATGACGAAAGCATTGTTTCTCTATCGGATCGCATCACTCAATTTTGCTCCCATATGTTTATCTTAAGGCAAAAAACATTAGACGAGACAGCTAACGAACCAAATTTTGGCACCCATAAATTAATCAACGTAAAATCTCGTCACTTAGGCGCCGAATATATGCGAGCTATTAACCCAGTTAGAATGCCAGATGGTTCCTTACGTAAGAATGCCATTAATTTACAAATGGACGGATTTAATGTGGAAGAGCGTGGCGACATGGTTGATTTGGTTAGAGCCCTAGATGTCAATGGAGAGCTTGACGCTGATGAAAACGTTGCTGACGACTTCATTCCAGAGCTTTTGCGCTAAAAATATGATTAAAGCTTTCATGTATCATGACATTAGACATCCGAAGGATAGCTCTTTTCCTCGTCGATTGAGACTTCGGTCGTTTATATCTCCCTCACAATTCAAACGGCAGTTAAAATTTATTACGGAAAACTACAGAGTGATAGGACCTCAATATTTAAAAGAAAACTTAAAAGAGGACTGCGCTATTCTTACGTTTGATGATGGCCTTAAAGACCATTATTGGGTAGCCGAGATATTAAACCAAGCTAGACTGAAAGCAACCTTTCTTATACCTACATTAGCAATTAGAAGCCGCAAGCTTGTAAAAGCCCATAAAATACAGTTTATTTTAGCAGTTATTTCTGAAAAGAAAGCAGTAGAGAATATTTTTGACCTGATGGGGTCAGAGGCCCATGAAAGAGATGCTCTTTGGAGCGATTTTTCAGTTTCTTGTCACCCTAAAAACTGGTGGTCAAAAGAAATGGTTTTTGTGACTAATTTTTTAAGGCATCATGCCGCAGGGGATATGATTACTGACAAGCTGTTCATTAAATTTGTAACAAAAGATGAGAAAGACTTTTGTTCTGATTTTTATCTAACCTCTGCGGAGGTTAAATATATGGCGAAGTGCGGAATGATTATTGGAGCTCACGGTTATAACTCGACAGACCTTGCGCGGTCCAAAAACCAAGAAGAAGAGATTAAAGAGTCTTTGCTTTATGCTGCCCGCTTCTCGACCCCTCCCCTTTCCTTTTCATACCCTCAAGGGTCTTATAACGATGACACGATTGCATACCTAAAGACGCATAACTGCGAGTTTGCATATACTACTCGAGCCAAAAACATAACACGTGATACAAATTTTCTTAAAATACCGCGTTTCGATGCACCTCAAATATTACCCCTCTCATGACAAAACAGATCTTATGTATCACCTATAGAGATTGGGCATTAGAGATATACAAAATGCTAGCTGATGTGCTACCGCAATATAATTTTAAAATTATCTTCAACGACGCTAAAAATATTGACGCCTCTGCGATTAAAACTTTTCAACCTGATATTATCCTTTGGTATGGGTGGAGCTGGATTGTTCCAGCATCTATTGTAGAACAATATGATTGCATGTGCCTGCATCCCTCTCCTCTCCCCAAATACCGTGGAGGAAGCCCTTTGCAAAACCAAATACTTAACGGTGAGAAAAACTCCGCTGTGACGATCTTCAAAATGAGTGCGGGGTTAGATGACGGGGACATTGTCCGACAAATCCCTATGTCCTTACAAGGAAATATTGAGGATATTTTTTTCCGCATGACCACCCTTGGCTTTGCTGCAACATGTGATTTTTTAAAGAACGGTTATAGCCTAAAACCACAAGACCATTCTGCGGCGACACTATTTAAGCGACGCAAACCCGCAGATTCCGAAATCACACTGGACGAAATACAAAGTCAAAGTCGAGAATATATTTATAATAAAATAAGAATGCTCACAGGCCCCTACCCTAATGCCTTCATTAAAGACAAGGATGGCAAAAAGCTCTACATAACCAACGCCCATACAAATGGAAACTGAAGACATTAAAGAAGTTTTAACTGAGCTAGGCTTTAAATTGCGTGATCGTGGACCTTATTGGCAAACCAACGCCCTGTGGCGCAACGGAAATAACTTTACTGCGGTGCAAATATATAAAGATTCTGGGGTGTGGCGTGACTATGTTGACGATACTTCTTTTTTGCCTTTTCAGGCTTTAGTAGAAAAAACCCTAGGAACTAAGGATAAAAAAATACTGTCTCGCTACATCCAGCCTTCTGGCGAAGCTAAATCCCCCAGCACTTTTGAAAAAGAAGATCAAAAAGTTAAAATCCAAATGGACGAAATCTACTCATTAGAATACCTATCCAAACTTCTACCACACTTTAAATTCTATAACGATAAAGAGATCTCAACTTTAACGTTAAAGCTATATAGAGGAGGGTTAGCCACAGCAGGCAAACTCAACGGCAGATTTGTTTTTCCTATTTTTGACGAAAACGACCCATCTCAAATCATTGGTTTTACGGGGCGCCATTTGCGCTGGAAGAGCGAATCAGAATTTCCTAAATGGAAGCACGTTGGCCGCAAATCTAACTGGCTTTACCCGCTTTGCATTTCGGATAGTACAGGAGCAAAGCCGTTTTTGGAATGCGTTGAAGACCGACGCGAGGTGATTATTGTAGAGAGCATAGGCGATAGCCTAGCATTAACTGAAAACAGCTTCTTAAATCACTTAGTCGTAGGAGGCTTAGACCTCAGCTCAAAACAGATTTCATTCCTTCTTTCCCAAGAGCTGGATCAAATTATAATTGGAACAAATAACGACAAATCTAATGTCGGGCTCCATGCGGCTATTAAAATTTTCATTAAACTCTTAAATTATTTTGACATCACAAAGCTTCGAATCAACCTTCCCATAAGCAATGATTTTGGGGATATGCAACAAGAAGGTGTAAATTTTACAGAGAAGTGGTACAACAAACCTTTAGATAAAGAGAAACAAATATCTAAAATCTTCTCCATACTAAAAAGTACAGAAGGAGGAAATATAATCAAAAACAAAACAGAAAGAAAGAAAAAAATAAATTTCCTTAAAAATCTTATAGAACAACCTAATGTCTAAAACAAAACCTGTTTATCTATCAGCTAGTCGCCTTAAGACAGTTAAAATGTGTTCGTGGCTTTATTGGTGCAAATACCATGAGCGCTTACCTGACAAATCTAACGACGGAGCTTCGCGAGGTACCGTCTGTCATTTAATTTTCGAATGTCTAGGCAAGCCTTCTAGACAGCATTACTATGATGCCATTTTAAAAAACAACGATGCCTTCGCTGTTCCTTCTATTAAAAAATTAATACTGTCAACAGCTCAAGAGCTCGGCGTTGATGACGAAGAGAACATGGCCCTTATCAAGGAGATGATTGTAGCTGGGGTGCGCTATGATTTTTTAGGCAAGAAAAACGGCAAACCTGCCCAGTCATTTTCAGAGTATGCATTTGACATGCATGTCAAAGAAGGAGAAAAAGATTATTATGTCAAAGGCTTTATAGACAAGTTGTTTATATATGACAAAAAAAGCTCTGCTCTTATAAGAGACTTCAAAACAAGCAAACAAGTTTTTAAAGGAGAGGATAAGAAAAAAAATCTGCAGGATTACATTTATAGCCTTGCAGTAAAATATCTTTTCCCAGATATAAAAAACCGCAACAGTGAATTTGTTTTTTTAAAATTTGACTTAGAAAAAGAGGATAAACCTAAAGGCCTTATGAAGATGCGCAAAATTTCTGACAAAAGACTCGATGAGTTTGAAATCGAATTAACCCAAGCACAAACATATTTAACAAAATTTAATTATAATTGCGCTATTGGTTCTTATGCCGCAGATAAACCAAACCCTAAAGACGGGAGCTTTGGAGGGCCTATTGCTTGTGGAAGAGCAAGATATAGAGGTCAACCTAAGAAGGATGGCACCCCTATGTGGCATTGCACATATAAGTTTCCTTTTGATTATTACGGTCTTTTCGATGACAAAGATAATCTAGTGCGCACCGCGTTTCCTGAAAACTATAGTGTGCTCCTAAAAAATAAAGAAGAAAGCTTTTCTATTAAAAAGCTACATTACGCAGGGTGCCCTCGATGGAATTATCTTGACTTTCCCTGAGGAAGCGCTAAACTGATATTATGGTGCCTTTATTTAAAACGCATTACAGCATAGGCAAATCTATACTAACTGTTAATGATCCTTCCACAGTGAAAGAAGGAAGCTCTGATAGCGTCATACAGATTGCTATTGACAACAAGCTAGATAAACTCGTACTAGTGGAAGACAACTTTCATGGTTTCCTTGAATCCAAAAAGAGATGTGAAGAACACAATATACAGTTGGTGTTTGGTTTACGCTTAAACATTTGCAACTCCCACAGCGACGATAAAAAAAAGAACCATAAAATTATCATCTTTGCAAAGAACGACCACGGCTGCAAGAAGCTTTACAAAATACACTCATCAGCTTTCTGCGACCACGATGAACGCTTGACTTTTAAAGACCTAAAAGAGCACTGGACAAACAATCTATTGATGGCTATCCCCTTCTATGATTCGTTTTTGCATTGTAATAATTTTTCGTTTAGTGAGTTTATTCCTGACTTTAGTTTTTCTAAACCACTGTTTTTTCTAGAGAGCAACAAGCTCCCATTCGACCACCTGCTTCGCTCCGCTATTGAGCAGTATGCACAAGCACATGGATATAAAACAGAGGAAGCCAAGACTATTTATTATAAAAACAGAAAAGATTTCGCAGCCTACCAAACTTTTAGAATTATTTGTAATCGTAGCTATAACGGGCGTAAGTCCAATTTGACTCGACCAAACTTAGACCATTGTGGAAGCCAAGAGTTTTGTATGGAAAGTTTTTTAGATAAGTAATTTTTGTTTACAGTGAAAAAATTCATCATAACTCAAAGCGCTCTCGACAGAATCAAGCTCCGCGCAGCTAAGTTGCCATTGCTTAATAATTCTATTCGCAAAGGAGAAGGTAGTTTGGTTGCATATATTGGAGAGGAGGTCGCTAAGAGTGTCCTTGATGGGGATATTAAAGATACTTATGATTATGATATTATTTATCAAAACACCAAAGTCGATGTTAAAACCAAAGAGCGCACCGTAGCACCAAAGTCCTATTACGAATGCTCGGTTGCAGATTTTAACACTAAACAAGCTTGCGATGAGTATGCTTTTGTAAGTGTTCTTAACACTCTTAAAGAGGCTTGGTACCTCGGAAAGATCAGTAAGCTAGACTTTTACAAGAAAGCTGCCTTCCATCGTAAAGGGGAGATTGATACTAATAACAATTTTACTTTTAAGGCAGACTGTTATAATATTCCTATAAGCTTATTAAATTTATAATGAAAAAGAAACAATACGACATTCTCCCCTCTCCGTGTGAGGAAGATTATATAGTGTGGGTATGGTAACATGAGCGAGACCCCGCAACAAAGATATAGGAAAAGCCCAAAAGGAAAAAAATCCCGCTTGCGCGCCCAAAAGAAATACGACGATAAAGATAAAGAGAAGCGTCGCGCACAAAAAAGAGAATACATGCGCCGCAAAAGAGCAGAGAACCCTAGTTACTGTAAATGGAAATAGTGGCCACCTTAGCTCAGTCCGGCAGAGCATCCGATTTGTAATCGGAAGCGCCTTGGTTCGAATCCAAGAGGTGGCTCCAACCATATGAAAAACTATACGTCCACATTAAAGAAAGAATGCAAGAATTGCGGCAAAGTAATAACAGTGCGGCGTTCTGACCACAACAGAGGACAGGCTCTTTTCTGTAGCCGTGCTTGTAGCGGCTACCACAATAATACGAAAAGAAAGAGCTTAGACCTAACTTGCACCATATGCGGGGGTTCATTTAAATCTAAATGCTCCCACGCTAAATACTGTAGCACCTCTTGCCGCAGACACATGTATGTCTCCCGCGCAAAAAAGGATAGAGACAGAGGGAAGTATCGCTACCACCTTAGCAAAAAAATAAGAGACAAGTATGGCGCACTCTCTTGTTTTATTTGTGGCTGGCAAGAAGCCACGTGCGATGTGCACCATATTGTGCCCCGCTCAAAAGGAGGGACAGACGAAGATAGTAACATGACCGTCGTATGCCCCAACCACCACCGTCTGATTCACCAAGGCAAAGTAAATATGAATAATATTAAAACCCTAGCCCATCAATTTAAATTAAAAAAATGAAAGACAAACTTTTTTTATCACCAAAGATACAAGTTAAAACCGCGGATGGTTGCCGTGGGGTTTTTTGCGTAGAAGATATTAAGAAAGGGGAGTGCGTGGAAGAAAGCGGGCTGCTTCTTCTTGAAAACAACAAATGGGAGGATTGTGATAAAGGGCTTTTAAAGTGCGCTTTCCCATGGCCAGAGTTGCGCTCAGATTGGAAGGATTTTTGCGATGAACATGGAGGCATCTTGCCTTTTCATGCTACGCGTCCAGTTTTAGTGCTTGGGTATGGTATGCTTTATAGGCGTTCCCCCTCACCCAATATTAACCATAAGATAGAAAAAAAATTATTTACTTGCAATTTTGCAGCAACATGTGATATAAAAGAAGGAGAAGAACTCCTTCTGCCTCAAGGCAAAAAAACTGAAAAAGACAATGAACGACAATCTCCTGCGGTTTAAGAAAAACCAAAAATATCTTTGTTTTGATTTTGAGACATGCCACCTCAATCTTTTGAACTCGGATAACAAACCTTGGCAAATAGGGTACGGCACTTTTCAAGGCAAAAAGTCACTAAAGACCTTTGATCGGTTAATCCAATGGTCCGATTTGAAAGTAAGTCCAGAAGCCGCGAAGATCTGTCAGTTCAACAAGAAGCATTATGAAAAAAACTCAACAGATGCAACAGCAATCCTTGAGGAGTTTGAATCATATCTTTATGACCCCTCTTATTTGATCATTGGCCATAACCTACTAGGGTTTGATGTGTACATTCACAATATTTATCGGAAGTTGCTTAAAAAAGAGAGCGACTACTCGTACGTTGACAGAATCATTGACACCAACTGTATAGCAAAAGCTGCAAAAGAAAAGATTAAAAAAGGAAAAGATGAACCGCTCATCAATTGGCAATATAAGCTTAACGAGTTTCGCAAAAGAGGATTAAAGACCAATCAGAAACAATTGCTGAAAGATTATGATATAAGGTTTGATGAAAATAAACTGCATGACGCCGGTTACGATATAAATATGACATTTAAAATTTTTAACAAGTTGATATGGGAGGTGGAAGTATAATGTTTGCAGACAAATTTACAGCTTATGATAACTGCGCCCCCGCTGGAGTGCTGCTGCCTAAAATTAAAATTGAAAAAAAGTTTTACAAAAAACTTAACCTCAACGAAGATGTAGATAATCTCAAATTTCTTAAGAAGTTGTGCTGGGAGAGCATCAAAGATATGGGTATCAATAAGCACCCTAACAAAGATGAGTATTATGATCGTGCTGGAGATGAGCTTAAGATATTGAGTGAGTTGGGGTTCATTGACTATATTTTGCTCAATTGGGATATTTTGAATTATTGCCATGAGAATGATATCCCCACTGGCCCCGGTCGAGGCTCAGCGGCAGGCTCTCTTATCCTTTATTTGCTCAAGGTTACCAAGGTTGACCCAATTAAATATAATCTTTTTTTTGAGAGATTCGTTTCTAAAAGTCGAGCCCGTAAAATCGAAAAGGATGGCATAACTTATTTAGACGGCTCATTACTGGCTGATGTAGATAATGATATCGCATATGATCGCCGTAGCGAAGTTATTGAATACATTAAACAAAAGCATCCATCTCGTACATGTCGTATTTTAAATCTAGTCAGCTTAAGTGGAAAGCTTTGCATTAAAGAGACGGGTAAAATCGTAGGTCTTTATACAGAGCAGGAAGTTAACGAGTTAAGCGATTTAATTCCTGTAAAATTTGGCAAAGTGTCTCCTTTACCTGAGGCGCGTCAAGAAAGCGAACTGTTTGATGATTGGTGTGAAGACAATCTCAAAGTATATGAAATTGCACTAAAATTGGAAAGACTTATTAAAAACACGGGAGTTCACGCTTCCGGGATTGCTATTTCTCACGACCCATTAACAGAGATTTGCCCTCTTCAAAAAACCAAAGAAGGAGAGTTGGCGTCATGTTATGACATGAACTGGATCTCGGAACTTACTGTCAAGTTTGATATACTTGGATTAAAAACCTTAACTGTCCTGAAGGACGCTTCGCGCCTCTCGGGCGTGGATTTGGATAGCATTGACTTGAACGACAAGACGCTGTATAAACATTTTCAACAACTAGAATGCCCTCAAGGTCTTTTTCAAATTGAAGCTGATACTAACTTTGGGGTATGTAAAAAAATCAAACCTCGCAGTTTAGAGGAGGTCTCTGCGGTCATTGCAATAGCTAGACCGGGAGCGCTCGAGTTTAAAGATCAGTACGCTGACTATATTCGTACCGGAAACTCAGAGCTGGTCCACCCTCAGTTTGCTGATATTTTAGACTCCACGGGAGGCATTCCGCTTTACCAAGAACAATTGATGAAAATGGCCGTAGAGGTAGGGTTTACTTTAGATGAAGCAGAACAGTTAAGAAGAATCGTTGGCAAGAAAAAAATAGACCAGATGCCTGAGTGGCGAGAGAAGATTACAGAGAAGGTCGAAGCAAACCGTCTAACCAACGCATGGACAGGGCACCGCGGAGAAGAGATCGCAGATATACTTTGGCAAGTTGCTGAAGATAGCGCGAATTACTCTTTTAACAAGTCTCACTCTATTAGCTACGCCATCCTTACAGCGTGGACAGCTTATTTAAAATTCAACCACCCTCAGCATTTTTATATCGCATTACTTAAGATGGCGAAACACGAAGCTGACCCCTTCGAGCAAGTAAACAAGATAGCTCGAGAATTAAATCACTTCGGAATGAAGTTGCTTCCTCCTGATTTAGCAAAGTCTAGCATGGATTTTACCGTCGAAGGTAAAGACATTCGTTACGGACTTAACTGCATCAAAGGAGTGAGCGAAAAAAGCTTACAATCTATAGTTGATTTTAGAGAGTCTGAAATATCCAATAAGTTTGATGTGTTTCTTGCAGCTAAGGACGCAAAAATTAATATTGGAGTTTTATCTTCGCTTATACAAGCTGGGGCACTTAGCTCTTTCGGTAACAGCCGTAGCCGCATGGTTTTAGAAGCACAAGCATTCAATATTTTAACAGACCGAGAAAAAAGAAACTTTATAGCGTTAGGTCCCAAGCATAACTATGATGTTTTAAACATACTCGGAACCGAAGTTCTTAAAGGTCAATCAGTAGGAGACGACAACAAACCCTTAATGAAAGAAAGTCGCACAGAAACCTTTCTTAAAAAATATCGTCCCTATAAAAATATATATGATAAAAATAAAAGTTTTGAAAAATTTGCTAATTGGTACTTTGAGAACCAATTGTTAGGCTATTCATACACCCATACACTTCGAGACGTCTTTAAAAACGACGCAGGTAACTTAATGAATTGTTACGAAGTATGTTCTACAGAGACAAACGAAGGTGTAAAATTTGTGGGGGTAGTAAAGGACTGCAGTCGCCGACTAGTCAGCCGTAACAATAACCGTTATATTCGTATGACGATGGCAGATGAGTTAGGGCGCATTGATTGTATGTTTTTTGATCCCAAGCTAGAAAAGTACTTAGAGGAAAAAGGTTCCCCTGAAAAAGACAATATCGTTACGATAGTTGGCAAAAAATCTCAGGATATTGTTTTCGTA
>Ga0206683_10002003_pt1 | contig 13872 bp, 25 predicted proteins | sample M280m12015metaG_FD_155483 | JGI IMG/M metagenome (GOLD analysis project Ga0206683, IMG submission 155483) | Ammonia-oxidizing marine archaeal communities from Monterey Bay, California, United States - M2 80m 12015 | ecosystem: Environmental > Aquatic > Marine > Intertidal zone | place: USA...
CCTAGTGACTGCTTGGGAGTATATATCACGGGGAGGTTCCTCGTCAAGCCATATACAATCAACTGACCTACCCTGCCATTTCTCCACACCCATTTCGTAGGCTTTAAAATGTAAAGAAGAGTTCCCACCAGAAACGTGCTTTACCAACGCTACACTTTTAGCGTTAGGTACTCCGGGCTTGCGTTCCGTTTTTACTATGTAATCTTTTGGAATCGTACCAGACCCGAAAGCATCGGGGTCATCGGGGGAACCCAATAATTCAAATTGTACTATATCTCGCGTGGTTTCGTTAGATACACCACCAGCCCATGCAACAATAGGCTGTTTAAATACCCTTCCTTCCCACCAATCAGGGTATAAACCCGTTAAATGATAAGACATTTCTGCGCTACCGCAATAAGATTTACCTATGCGGTTAGCCGCCATAAGTAATCTTTGGTTACAATCTTGTCCTGTTAGATGAAACTTTAACTGATAAGGATAAGGATCGTAAAAATTTATCCTATTGTACCTCTCCCTAGCCCGTTGGGTTTGGAGTAGGTCAAGCAGTAAGTCTTTGTCTTTAGTGTTTAATAAGGCTGTCGATTTGTCTTTGGATTTCTTCATCGCTCATGGATTCGATATTGGTTTGTTCAATCCTTTCAATAGGTTTGAGTCCCGCTCTGTCGAGTAAGTCTTTGATTGCTGATATCCTAGCAGAGTCACTGGTAGATGTCTCCGCTATAGTTGTTAACAAGTTTAACATATTAGGTACCTTATCTGCAAGTACCTCTTTGGTCTTCTCAGCGATCAAGGGTCTAAGCTGCTCTTTTAGCTGATGCCCTTGTTGTTTCGCTGTTCTTTGAGAATAGCCAGCATGGATAGCCGCTTGGGTAGCGTTACCTGTTTCTGCATAATGCTGTATGAATTTATCTTGTCTGTCTGTCATTTGTTGTAGTCATCTTCTTTCTTTCTTTTTCTTCTTTCGTTCGTAGCAGGTCTATAATAAGGTCTGGAGGTCATACGAGAAGCACATATAGGATCATCAGGATTCAGGTTGCAGTATTCCCTGTATAACTCTTTTTCCGTCATATCCTTACGATAAGCCTCAACTTGTCTCGCAGCTAAACCTGACTTACCTTCATACTGACCAGTTTCCTTATTGTATTCTCCGTAACCAGAGCCTATCATTTTCACAAAGTCTGCTACATCTCTCCTAGTCCTAACATCCGACGCTTCATGCCTTGGGTCAAGCGGTTGGGTAGCAGTATACACCATTTCATGCTCCCTGCTATGCAATCTATCTTGAGGCGAACCCCCTCTTTTTATAAATTCGTTGTACTCTTCTTGCTTGGTTTTTTCAGGGTGTCCTCCACCAAGAAACCTTCCTCTTTCCTTTTCAAAGAAAGGAGATCGAAAAGCATGATCGCTTGCTTTGTGCATTCTTTCGTGCATCCTAATATCCCCAATGTCCGCAGGGACTTCTAGTGAAGGTAAACTTAAATTGGGGTCTCTCGCTATATCAGCAGAAGTTACACGACCAACCCCTGTAAGTTCCTTATCAATATTTACTGTGTCGAATGGAATATCTTCTACGTTTCGTACTGGAAGTGGAACTGCTGGCCCACCTAAACCCGCATTTCTCACGTAGTTAGCTGTGACTGTTGGCGATCTATGGACAACCCCAGCGGAATCCTTGTCTACTTGGTACCCTAAGCCTGTTGTAAAATTCGTCGGTATATTTTCGGGAAGGGGTAATGGATGCCATATATTTTTTGCTTCATCGTCATGTGAGGTCTGCGTGTCCGGCCTAAACCTTCTTCGTGATCCCGGGTCACGACGCATAGAATATTTCATGGTTTCTACTAGGTCAGGAACAGGCTGATTCGGCCCGGGCTGATCATCCCTGTGAAAACCTTGGCGGGACCAGCCTTCACTCTGGTAGTGTTCCATGCGCTTACGAGCCATCTCCAGAAGAGCCATCTCATCTTCTATCTCAGCTTGTCTGCGGCTAGCCCGTATAGCCTTTAGCTGCTTTAAGTAAGATTGCCTTTTCTTTTTTTGAGCCATTACTTTAACTGTGGGTATTTACGCAAGACGCATGACTTTATACCAGAAGGATTAGGTGCATTGTGTGCTAGTTTAAGGGCTGATCTTGCTCTTGCCAATGTGTTGACAGGAAAGCTGCCTTTTGGTGCACCACCAGCAGGACCACAGAAATCAGATGATTTGACCTTACGGTACTCACCTACATTAGAGCCACCGGGTTTCTTCCGTGCCTTCTTCTCTGCTTTGGTATACGCCATTAGCGTCTTCTTCTCCGTAATTCATCCTGCATCTGACGCATTAGAACAACATCCTCATTCTCATCAAGAGCAGTGCTGGATGGGTATAAAGCCATCCCAGCCCCACCTAGTAATCTGCTTCCTTTTGCCCCTTTCTCTGCTAAGAAGGACAACAAGCCTCCTAGTTTGTCCTCTGCTTCAATATCATCGAAAAGGCTTTCCATCGATACCTTATCTTCGCCTTTCTGCTCTTTGAGAAGTTTGTCTAGTCCTTCCTGCATCCTGCGTAGAGAACCGTCTTCTACAAACTCTTTGTGTACAATCTCCTGCCAATTTGGCCCATACATTTCACGCATGTTAGCATCATGCGCTTCCCACTCAGGGTCATTAGCTGGATCGTAATCATGCTCAGTTAATCCAGTAACTCCCCATCGATCATAAACATCATCTTCTAGTTCTATATCCGGTCCTTTAGGTGGCAGTAAGGTTCTAGGATAAGGATCATGCCATGACTCTTCTCCAATAGATGGGTCAAGATGCTCACTGTACTTGGAGGTTCTTATCTTTGTTGGATGGTAGTTTTCTGGCGCATAAACAAACCCAGACGGACCAGTAATTAAACCCCTTAATCTCTCCCGTAACTCACCTTCTGTTAGTAAGCCTTGAGCATATAACTCTATTAGTTCCTCTACCCATTCTGTTTTCATGCTCTATAAGCCCCCAAATAGCCTCTCTAAGCGATTTTAGGGTATTACCCCTAGCTACCCTACGTGGTGCCCAAACTCACTGTGTAACCGGTGCACAGTAGAAGATACATATCTAGGTAGGATGAATGGAAAAATACCATGAATTAACCCCACCAATACCAATACTAGCAGTTTGCCAGAAGTTGACCAAGCAAACTGTAGGTGTTTTAGGTAAGTTGTGTTTTCTAGGTGTTTCATAATGATTCGCTTATGTAGTGTTATTTACCCTTTGCTGTATGAGGAGAATATATATATATAATACATATTGTAAAGGGGGTACTAGGGTATGCATATCACTCCTATCCCCTCGTACCGGAGCCTACCTGAAGCCCTCTATCCGATAGGCATAGTCTTCGACTGCGACACATCAATTCCTCGTGTGTGCGTGCACAGAGGATATATATTCCTGCATGTGCATCCCATATTACGCCTTGCTAGATCATCGAGGGGAATGATAGAGTGTTATGTTCCCTTAGGGAATAATGAACAAGGTCTAGTAGGTTTTTCATATATTCTCTACGTCCGCGCGCTCGCCCCGCCACGGGGTGAGGGGCAATCGTGCTCCTCAACAGAGAGAATATATGAAAAACCAATACATTTCATTAAAGACGTTCAAGACTCTCACTCTATCATTAACCCTCTACGGAGATACATCAAATGGCTGATAAGGCTAAGAAAGAGAAGCGTCCAAATAGTGGCGAAATATGGGATTTGAAACCTTCATTTCATCCTCTGGGTGAAGCGGAATTGAGATGGCGCAACGAGGTCATCTATTGCACACCTTGGTTCAGTCCAGAGATTCGAGCATGGATCAATCGACACCCGGAACCTTTTCCCACTCGTCCTCGAGGTTCACGCCCAGATATGGGTTTCACACTCGATACGATTCGTTACAATCAGAAGCGTAACGAGCAGGACGAGGAGTCAGCAGAACTCGCAAAGGCGATACTTACCAAGGCATGGGATCAAGAGGGTGTCGATCCTGCAGAGCAAGTAGACTCAGCCTCATACGATCTAGCAATGGCTACTGTCCAGCGCAACGATCCTAAGTGGGTCGGAGCAAGACTCGCAGCGCAAGCGGCGAAGTTGACTGGCTCATAAGTAGCCATTCGGAGCCTCGGAGCCTCAGGGCTTCGGGGCTATTTTTATGTTCATGCATCATTAAGATGCAACCCTAGCGCCCCCTTTACAAATGTCAACGGGCACGCGCACAGTACACGGGTGAAAGTAAAGGAGAAAAGTGTAGTTTTCCCTTTTAAACTATGATAATCTTAACCTTGACTAGTAAAGGAGTAAATAAGATGGCAAATCGTCGTACTGGTGAAAATAAGAGACAAGAGCATAAGAATTATCTTGCTAGATATCGCAGGCTAATTAAGATGCAGAAGATACACTATAACAAGTGGATCGAAGTCTCTAAAGAGATAACTGAATTAAACCCTCACATGGAGAGAAGTAAACATGGAAATGGATGACCTTCCCTTGGTAGCAAAGAAGTATTCAACATACTATGACACACATAAAGATAGTCATTTACTGACTAAAGTATGTCGTCAACAAATAGGGCTTATCCTTGAATGGTGTAACGAACATGGCATCGAGTGCTTTGAGGATACACACCGTCATAAGATAATACCGAAGAACTTAGAAGAGCGAGTTGACGAGTTCAGAATGGCTAAAGATGACTTCTTTGAGTCTGTTGGTGTAAGCAACATAGACGAAATGAATGAATTTTCCCAAGGTTGGGACAGTTTTCAAGTACCGTGTATGGATGATCTAGTGATTAAACTTGATAAAGTATCTGATTTTGAAAATGCTATTCATGCTCTTGATAGTTTATCGGATGATATAGATGAAGCTGTCTCTGCTATGAGGCCACATCTCAATGTCTAAATACTGGAAAACCTATCCTCTTGGATCATCTGAAGCTATGAAGCAAGAACCACCTATCAATCCACCTAGTACCTCTGCCAAAGGAGTGTACGGTCATGAGTTTAAGTGTCAGCATGGTCACGAAGACTGTTCTGACAAACCTAATGGCGATTGCTGGCTAGATTGGCTCCGTGAGGAGCAGTTTCAGGCAGCAATGTATGATGCCATACATGAGATGATGTTCAACGACAATCAGTGACTAAGGAAATCAAATGAAAACTTCGATGTCATTAGAAACAGTGCTAGAAACTGCGCGCACTATAGAAAATAGAGCAGTTGATTATATCGCACCAGTAGGGCGATTAGCTATGAACCACAGTTCCAACTACTTGTACAACGGCCCTGTACTACAACTTAATACTCCAAATGGATTTGTTGACGGAGAATTAACAGATAGTGCATTTAGGCAGTTATGCACTAAGTTAAGGATTCCATCACAATACGCAGAAATGTTGCGTGATGAGGAGATACCCTCCGAAGTTGGCGACGAATGGTCATTAGATACTGGTCGCGGAATGATAACTAAACTAAGCAGAAAAACGTACCCAAAAGCTACACCCTTACTTTCTGGAATGATTAACCATGGGCTACGAAATGGTAATCAAAATCTCTATAGGATGTTACGAGGTATGTTACCTGAGGAAACAGGCGGCACTCAAAAGTGGAGAGCAATCTTATCAAACCAATACTTGCCTATTCCTTCTGTTTCTATTCTTGATAGAGCAATGATGCACTGTAATAATCTTTATAAGTCAAATGGTTACAGGGCTGAGTTAAAGAGTGCTGAAGTTAACGAAGACCGATTATATGCCAAGTTTATCTTTCCCGACATGGTATCTCGACCTCTCAGGACAAGACGGCAAAACGATATCGTACAGATTGGTTTTGTTCTTTACAATAACGAGGTCGGATCAGGTAGTTACGGTGTCAGAAGTTTTGTAGAGTTTCTGGCTTGTACTAACGGTATGATCTTACCAAAGTGGAGCACAAATCTCACAAAAGTTCACCGTACAGGACGTATAGAAATGGACGGCGATATCGTAGTATCAAGTGAGACCAGAAGGGCTCAGATTGAAGCATCTTTATCAGAACTCTCTGACATGATTAACACAGTAATCGCACCGGAACGATTGGAACGGTTAACAAAGGCTGTTGAGTATGCGGCATCCTCTCCGGATATAGCTGACGCGCATATACAAAAAACTGTACAAAAGATAGCTAAAGCTGAAATACTGAGTGAAACTGAATCTAACGCCGTATATCAGGCATTTATACGAGGTAATGATCTAGGTCAATTCGGTATGTCACAAGCTATTTGTTCAAATGATGTTGCCAGAACACTTAGTTTTGAGCGCGCTACGCATCTGGAAACGGTTGCTGGTAGAGTCCTCACGATGGATCGAGGTGAATGGTCACGATTAGCAGTCGCAGCGTAACATAGGGTGAGGGAAGACCTGAGCAAGTCATTAAACTGCTCACCCCTTATATTCGTGCGTAAGTTTGCTACTGTTGACTCGTTTGTAGGCTGTCTTGGGAGCGTGTTTCTTGTACTTGTGTAAATTATTTTTGGCTACCCAATTCCGCCTTTTGATTCGACGTAGCTTTTCAATGTCTTTATCTTCCATGGTTCCTCACTATAGTAAGGTTTAAGCTGTAAGTCATTGATATATATAAGGGTATGTCCGACGTACTTATGTATGTTATAATAGATGAATTCATAAATAATAAGAGGAGAAATAATATGGATCATAGATTACGTTTAACAGACTTACGTTCTGATAGATTACATAAGTTAGTAAAGAAAGCTAAAACTATAATAACAGAATTACATATTACCAGAATAAAAAAAGGTAGTATAAATCTAAATGACTATTCTAACAGATGTTTAGCTATAATAGAAAATATCAATAAACTGCATATTAACATAGAAGATAAGAAATGGGCAAAGAATTATACACTGGCAATATATTCTTACTTGCAAAACTATGATGGTACTGAGGACGTAAAACAGCAGTTTAGCAGACAATTACATGAGCATGTACTAGAGGATTGGTATAAACATGATGTTAGTGCAGCAGATGTCTACTCAGGTGGTCTTGGTTTTGCAAGTGTCAGTGGATTAGAGAATGCTTTACCCGCAGGAACAGAGAAGTATGACCCATGGTTTCGTAAAAAATGGCCTGAGTGGTATGATATGCGGAAGAACCTAGAAGATACTGATTACTGGGTATTCAAAAAGAATTAAATTATGCTTAGACCAGCTTGCGCAAAACTAACAGAAGAAACTGTAGAGGAAATTTACATTGAACTACGTGGCACCGCTAGTCATGAGGAAATAGCACGTATGTTTGGAGTATCTAGAGGTTTAGTAGATAATGTGAATACTGGTCAGGCTTGGTCTGTACGAGGAATGACTTACCCTATTCGCAAGAAAGAAAAAAAGGTACAAATTAAATATGAAAATGATGACACTGCTTATGGGTTTCCTATTGAAGATTATTATTCTTGTCAACCGTATGAAGACCGCTGGAGTTACAAATGAAATGCTTGCATTGTGATAAGAAAGCAACACACATAACGCCTATAAACTTATGTGATTTCCATTACGTTGAAGCGTACAGTGTGCAAACAGTTGGAGATGAACGATTACCATTCAAACAGGTTTTGAAACGGCAGTTAGAGAAGGAAGGTATGTGGAAAAAGGAAGACGAAAGTCTTGACGATTGGTACCTAAGATGTAAAGATGATTTCCATAAACGAACAAAGAAGGGAAAGTAATGGCGATGAAAATGTTTCGCAAACATAGGTACGAGGGAATTTGGAGAACTGAATCTAAAAGACTGGATGTATATGAGTTAGATCAATCTAATGTCCCTTATTTTGTTGAGTCAAAAAAGTTTACTAACGGGCGAGTAGCTGAGTCGTATTTCATGGACAAAGTAGGTGTAAGTAAGTAATGGCTACTTGGAAACACTGCGAACGTATGGTTGCTAAACTTCTAGGTGGTACCCGTACTGGTTGTAATGGGGAAAGCCGTAGAGATATCGAACACCCACGCTGGAGTGTAGAAGTTAAGCATCGAAAAGAACTTCCCAAATGGATACATGAGGCGTATAATCAAGCTGACGTAGAGAAGGAGCATCGCATACCAATCCTCGTACTTCACCAAAAAGGTGAGAAGTACGAGGATTGTTATGTTCTAACGAAGTTAAATTACTTTAAGGAAATTGTAGATGAACAAGAGTGAGTTCTTAAATAAGCTGGTCACGGAAAATGACCTCGATAAAGAGGAAGATTTATTTCCATTGCCATTCAAAAAAGGTGGTAAAAATATCCACATTATCACTAGGACGGGTATCGAAAAAATCCAATACAGAAATAACATAGTAGTTGTTTTTGATTTGGTTTGTTCGGTGCCAGAATTTATTGTGGTAAAAGCAACTGGAGGTATGGGAGATACTATGATGCAGACGTACGGTGAAGCATCTTCCACAAACACCTCACAAAAATACCCTGTCGCAATGGCAGAGAAGAGAGCGTTGTCTAGGGTTGTTCTGAAGTTATGTGGCGCTTATCGATTTAATGTGTACGGTGAAGATGAATCTGAAGACTTCAAGAGGAGCAAGTAAGTGTACCAATTTATGGGTGTTAATTACATTGTCTGTCTTCAAGAACAGTATAAGTTTGATAAACCCCAAAAATTTGCTGGAGGTAAGTGGAGTCCAAGAGCGCGGCAATTATATGATTTTCTGGATGAACCAGAGAAGAAAATTGCAGACAAAGAACTAGCTTATCTTTACGAGGTCCACAAAGATAAATGGGGTAAACCGATTAAGGTAATTGAAGACTCTGAATGTACTAAATGTGGGTACAAAATGATCGAGAAGGACGGTAAGTACGGGTTGTTCTATGCTTGCTCCCAATTTCCTGCTTGTTGGGGGTCGGAGCCGCATCCAGATAATCCTACGCCAGCCTTTGAAGAGAAGGAACCGCCCACCGAAGAAGTAGATATGGTTGTTACAAAATATGTATCTTTTTCTATGAAAAGAAATGGCAAACGAGCAAAATCTGGAACCCCGGTAACTCATTCAGTATGGTTTAATGAGGATGACGGGCCTTATATCCTAAAAACCTTCGGACCAATACAACATCTACACAAAGGTGACATATGTTCATTTAAGTGGAAGAGCGATTGGAAAGGAGATTGGGTAATCAATAGGAAATCAATCAAAGCCCGAAAAAAGAATGGGCAAGAGATACCTAAAGGAGATCGACGTGTATAATATTGCACAAACGAGCCTTGACGCATACAACAGTGTGAATAGAGGAGATGATACGTTGTACAGTAATGTTTTAGAAGCATTAGACATGGCTTCATTTTGTGATCCAGATGAGGGATTAACCTGTGATGAGATAGAAGTAATGTTGGACGCTAGGCATCAGAGTGTTTCATCCCGAATCAGGGCTGCTGTAAAAAAGGAACTTGTCAGAAATAGTGGCAAGAAACGTAAAACCCGTTCAGGCAGGAATGCAATAGTCTGGACAGTGACGAGAGAAGACGATGACCAAGAAGCTGAAGAGTAAAGAGCAAACCCAATCTGATATTGATTTGTTAAGCGATGCGGTAAAAGGTATGAAGGAAGCTGTCGGAATATTCTATGGCGAGTATTACGATTGGGAACACAACTATTCCAGAATCGGGATCAAGTATTACGAAGCGTTGGAAGATGCTTACGAAAGACTTGACTTCGCATCCAAACGATCAGAAAAGAAGTACGTCGGCAGCGGCGATAAGATTGATTGGAGAACAACCACCCACGAAGCACACTACAAGGATAAATAATAATTATGTTTAGAACAGAACTTGGTAGTAACGTATTCAGGCAGAAGTACGCAAGCAATACCTATGAGACATGGGCAGATAGAGCGCATACAGTTGTTAACTATGTATGTGGTGATATGGATGGTCAAAAGAATAACCTTATGTCTAAGAATGACAGGGATCAGTTGACCAAATATATGTCTGAGTTTAAGTTCATGCCCGGAGGTCGTTATCTCTGGTACGCTGGACGGGACGCTAGGTTCTTTAATAATTGTTATTTACTACGGTTAGAAGAAGATAGCCGTGAAGCATGGTCAGGACTCACTGAACGAGCGATGTCATGTTTGATGACCGGAGGCGGTATAGGGGCAGATGTTTCCCTGTGCCGTCCTTCTGGTCGTCAGTTGAGGCGTACTGGCGGTGTCGCTAGTGGGCCAATACCATTGCTGCATACGTTGAATGAAGTAGGCAGGAATGTAATGCAAGGTGGCAGTAGACGATCAGCCTTGTACGGGAGCCTGAATTGGCAACACGAAGATGCTTTAGATTTTTTACACGCTAAGAACTGGCACGATATGATGGTGCCGGGGACTAATCTAAGCGTATCCGATTTAAAGAAGAATGATTTTAATCATCCTGCACCATTGGATATGATGAACATTAGTCTTAACTACGATGATGAGTGGTTAAACGGTAATGATTCAGAAGTTTTTGAAGAGAATTGCAAACAGGCATTGATGACTGGAGAGCCGGGATTCTCCTTCAACTTTGGAGCGAAACAAAATGAAACACTTAGGAATGCCTGTACTGAAATCACTAGCGAAGATGACAGTGATGTTTGTAATCTTGGTAGCATCAACTTGGCTGCCATTGATACCATTGACGAGTTTAAAGATGTAGTTAACTTAGCTTCTAAGTTCTTAGTCTGTGGTTTGATTCGTGCACACCTACCATACAGTAAAGTGGAGAAGGTAAGGCAGCAGAACTCACGTATCGGATTGGGTTTGATGGGGATGCATGAATGGTTGCTTCAAAGAAACTATAAGTACGAGATGGCAGATGAGTTAAGGTCTTGGCTGAAGGTTTACCAGAATGAATCAGAACGCAGTGCTAATGAACACTGTGATAGATTGTTCTTGAATAGACCTAAGGGTTACAGGGCAATCGCTCCGACAGGTAGTATCTCGATCCTTGCTGGCACTACATCAGGGGTAGAGCCTATCTATGCGGTCAGTTACAAAAGACGCTACCTATCTGATGGGACTAGATGGAAGCATCAGTTCATGGTTGATGGTACAGCGCAAGCATTGATAGACAGAGGCATTGATCCTGCTAACATTGAGTCTGCTGTGGACTTAGCTGGTGATCCCGAAAGACGGGTAAAGTTTCAGTTTGAGTTGCAGAAGTATGTGGATCATGCTATCAGTTCCACTTTGAATCTTCCTGCATGGGGTACAGAACTAAACAATGAGGCTACTGTTAAAGACTTCAGTAGGATTGTAAAGAAGTATGCCCATGGATTACGAGGGTTAACTGTATACCCTGATGGATCAAGAGGTGGGCAACCTATAACGTCAGTACCTTACGAAGAAGCTAACAATAAGCGAGGAGTTATCTTTGAAGACAACAGTGATGAACAATGCTTGTCCGGTGTGTGTAACATCTAATGGATATAGCATTTATTTTAATCTTCGTTGCTTTCTATTCTATACTTTATCTGGTAAAATAGGATCATGAGTTTACAGAAACAAAAACGATGGACAAGCAGACCGTACTTGAATTGGGTAAGTAAGCTGCCTTGCGCTGCATGTTGTTTGCATGATGAAACGATTGTGGCGCATCATCTTACCAGTAGACACGCTCCTTGGTGTGGCGGAATGAGTTACAAAGCATCAGATATATTTGTGATGCCTTTATGTCATACTTGTCACAGTGCTGCACATAATGGTGACGCTGACATACTAGACTGGCAGTTTACGTTTATATTCGATACGCTAGACAAAGCAACCAGAGCAGGAGTGTTAGAGGTTGACGGTCTAAAGTCTAAGTTTCCACCTGATGTTGGGGTGGTGATGTGAATCGTGATATTTTCTGCCACAGCTTCGTGTGATGGCAGAAAATATCACTCAATGGAGAACAACTAATGTCATTAGTTAGTGAAGAACGCTTAGAAAAGGCATTGACTTATCTTGCTGAGACTGATGAACCCGCAGCATTGGCGAAAGCTAAAGCTGAGAGTTTAAAGGTCTACGGTAAAACAGTAAAAGCCTATGGTTTTCTTGAGGCTACTGGTACTGTGGCAGAGAGAGAAGCAATAAGCGTAACCACTGATGAGTATCTAAAGTGGCTAAAAGAATTAGAGTCTGCTATAATGGACTCTGAGCAGTACATTAACAAGCGGTCTACCGAAGCTGGTATAAGGGAAGTATGGAGATCGCTTAATGCAAACAGGAGGCAAGGTGCCTGATGACTGGATGTACCACAAAAGCCCACTCGATCCTTGGGTGGAATTTCTTAACAACTGGGAAACCAAACACATGAATGAACAAAAGAAAGAAATAGTCCCTTTAAACTCTGATTGCTGGCCCAATGGCAAGAAGACGGAAGACTGGATGGCTGACTACATGGGCAAGATAATTGTACCACCTACTCAAAAGGATACATGGTACAATGTGTACGTCAATTCTAAGACCATTCCGAATGGTACAGAATTGAAGAAAGTAAAACTCAAGCCTATGTCTGACAGTGAAGTAGAGAAGTATTGTGCTGACTTCCGGGTAGTAGAGGAAGGGCAAGAGTCTTGGAGGAAAAATTATCCTGATTCCTATGTTGATTCAGGCCCACGAACACCAGCAGAAAAGGGAGATGACATACCCTTCTAAGGTATGTGTAACTATGACTGATATAACCTTCCCAGATGGTGAAGTATGTGAATTGCTATTCGATGAAGAAAAGCATAGTTACACTGTAGGTGGTGAGAAAGTCCCGTCCGTTACGAGAGTAGTGGATGGGGCTTTTCCCAAGCAGGGGCTGATAGATTGGGCTGTGAAGTCAGGAGCAGACTTTTTCCAGACATCTATCGAACAGTATGTCCTAGCACCGGGAGATTCTGGAACCTACATGGTACCTCAACGTGTAATAAAGCACATCTACGATGGCATAAAGGCTGCCCATAAGACGATTAGCACTGAGGCTATGGACACTGGCAGTCTTGTACATAAATGGATTGAGGACGCTATACGATGGAAGATGGGGGAAGGCGAAGCCCCTGAACTACCAGATGATGAAGCTGCCTTGAACTGTATCGAAGCCTTTAGAGAATGGGCAAAGGATAATGATGTTAAATGGCTGGCAATCGAGCAAAAGCTGTATAGCAGAAAATATAAGTTTGCTGGCACAGCAGACGCGCTGGCAGAGGTTAACGGTGATCTGACCGTCATTGATTTCAAAACATCAGCAAAGATTTACAAGCAGTATCATCTACAACTAGCAGCATACGCACAAGCAATGACTGAAATGCACGGAAAGGAGGTGAAGAAAGCACTAATACTAAGATTAGATAAGGATACTGGCAAACATCAAGTGAAGTTATTTGAGCCGCTTGAGCATGTAGAAGTGTTTTTATCTTGTATGCGGTTACGTGAATGGACAAGCAAAAGGATCAAAAACTTAAAGTGATGGTGACTGATATGAGACATGACATGACTGAAGGGGAAGCCTTAGTGTGGTTAATGAATAACCACATGATGGGGGCTATTATTTTAATGCGTTCTATACTGAAGCAGGAACTGTTATCCATAGACTACCTAGAAAAAATAATACTGGAGTACGCTAAATCGGCAGACGATGTATGGGAGGAGGAGTTGTGGAATAAGTTTATGTCTATACTGAAGTCAGAACCTACACTCGCTCCTGTTTTGAAGTTTGACCCTGAGATATGGACAAAAGACTCATGAATTTATTGATTATTGGCGACCCACACGCTCATCCTGACTATGATAATAGTAGGTTTGAGAAGCTGGGAAAGTTTATAGTGAAGGCTAAACCTGACGCAGTTATCTGTATGGGTGACTTTGCAGACATGCCAAGTCTATCAACATACGATAAG
>Ga0206683_10002005_pt1 | contig 13861 bp, 16 predicted proteins | sample M280m12015metaG_FD_155483 | JGI IMG/M metagenome (GOLD analysis project Ga0206683, IMG submission 155483) | Ammonia-oxidizing marine archaeal communities from Monterey Bay, California, United States - M2 80m 12015 | ecosystem: Environmental > Aquatic > Marine > Intertidal zone | place: USA...
CATTTGATGTATCTTTACTAGTTGACAAAAAATTTACTGCGATTTCAAACATGCCTGAAAAATCTCGAAGTGATTTAGGCTCTAAAACATTGATTGAGTTTGAAAGAACACCTGTTATGTCTACATACCTTCTTTATCTAGGTGTAGGTGAGTTTGAATTTTTGGAAACCAAATTACGAAACATAAAGATCAGAGTGGTGACCACAAAAGGAAAAAAGAGTAAGGGTAAACTTTCATTAGAACTTACAAAGAAATTTCTTGCCGAGTATGAAAAATATTTTGGTATCAAGTACCCTTTACCAAAGTTAGATATGCTTGCAATTCCTGATTTTGCAGCAGGTGCAATGGAAAATTGGGGCGCAATAACTTTTCGTGAGACAATTTTACTTTATGATGCAAAAACATCATCAACCCGAACAAAACAGTATATTGCAGAAGTAATATCACATGAAATAGCTCATCAGTGGTTTGGTAATTTAGTTACGATGAAGTGGTGGAATGATTTATGGTTGAATGAAAGTTTTGCTACTTTTATGGCTACTAAAATTGTGGATAGGTTTTACCCTGAATGGGATTACTGGGATCAATTTCTTGATGATGCAATGAGCACAGCTATGAGTTTAGACGCATTAAAAACATCACACCCAATCGACGTAAAAGTAAATCATCCATCAGAAATACGTGAAATTTTTGATTCTATATCATATGACAAAGGTGGTTGTATATTACGAATGCTTGAACATTTTGTTGGAGAGAAAAATTTCCAGTTAGGTCTAAAAAAATATCTAACAAATCATCAATATGATAATGCAGAAGGAAGTGATTTATGGAATGCAATTGGTAAAGTTGCCAAACAACCAATTACTAAAATGATGAAGACATGGATTAATCAGGTAGGATTTCCTTTACTTGAGGTGACACGAAAAGATTCAACTTTATCCATGACACAATCTAGATTTTTGCTTGAAGAAACTAAACAGTCCAGGAAAGGAACATGGTCTATTCCGCTTGTTATAGAAGAGGGGAATCAAAAAATAAAAAAACTAATGACAAAAAAATCTGAAAAAACTAATCTTAAAAACAAGGATAGAAATTTTATCATAAATTCGGGCAGAACTGGTTTTTATCGTGTTCAATATGATAAAGAGTCTCTCGATAATTTATCATTATTGGTTGATGAAAAAATCCTTGATCATATAGATCGTTGGAGTCTTCAAAATGATTATTTTGTTCAGGTTGTTTCGACAAAAAAGAGTCTGAGGGGATATCTTGATTTTATTACTGCATATTATGATGAAGACAACTACATTTCATCATTAAGTCTAGCACAAAATCTACTTTCACTTTACATTATTACCAGAAAAGAAAAATTTTCTGATGAATTAAGGGAATATGCAGTGAATTTCCTAGGAACAATTCATGATAGACTTGGATGGGATAAGAAGAAAAATGAACCACATACTGATGCATTATTACGAAGTTTTGCAATAGTAGGCTTAGGAAAACTTGGAGATACGAATATTATTTCAGAGGCTCAGTTACGTTTTAAGAAATACTTGAAAAACAGTAATTCCCTTCCTGCAGATATTCAAGAGTCTGTTTTTAGTTTAGTTGCGTGGAACGGTGATGAGAAACTACACAAAAAATTTATCACTCTGTTTAAACAGGCAAATTCACAGGAGGAAAAATTACGATTCCTTGCAGCAATGTGCAATTTCAAGCAAAAAAAGATCCTCTTGAAAACACTTCAATTTACATTAGGATCAGATGTTCGCTCACAAAATATACAGCTACCTATAATGAGAATCACCTCAAATATTTACGGCAAAGATTTCATGTGGTCATGGCTAAAAAATAACTGGAAAAAAATTCATAGAAAGGCTGGAATTGGAAATCCATTATTAAAACGAGTTGTTGACAGTATTGGTCATGTTGTAACAGCAAATCAAGAAAAAGAAGTACGACAATTTTTCAAAAGTAATCCTGTACGTGGAACAGAAATGACACTAGAGCAAACATTAGAGCGAGTACGTATTCGCTCAAAATTTCTTGCATCATTAAAAAAAGAATTTAGATAAGCAGTATTAGTTAAACACATGAGTAAATCTAAATTTGCAGCTGTAATTTTATTTTTAGTTATAGTTTTGGTTATAATTGCAATAAATAATTTTAATGATAATTCGTATACAGCATCAGAAGATATTCTGAAACAAATTGAATTTGATGCAGTTTATTTAAAAAATGATCACATCGTACAAGTTTCATTTAATGATAAATCCAATAACACTAAATCTGCAATTTTAGAAATACTAGGAATGGATATCACATACCATCAAGAGTACATGTTTACTAATGGTTCAAACTTTGTTGAAAAAATGAAGTTAAAAGAGATTCCAAAATATGGTTGGGAGACAACTCCAGTTACATTGGAAATTAAACATTCAGAATTTGGAACTATTGGTCTAAAAACTGAAATATATGAACCAGAACAACTCAAGCCTAGAGTTATAGTTGAGCAAAAGTAGTTACTTCTCTAAACTAACCTGTAGATTTTTCAATGAGTTGGCATAGAAATGTGATAATAATTTATAAAATTCTCTAAATTCACTGTATGTCATTAACTCACTTGAGAAAAATGATTCCCATTCAACAGTAACCGAATTATCATTTTTAGCAGTAATAGAGATTGTTGCATGATATCCTCTTAATGGTAATCCAGAAATCGCAATATATGAAAAGTATTTTTTAGGTCTCCAACCCACTATAATCTCTTCAACGTTTGTTCCATCCATGAATGAAATACGTCTAGTTGCACCAATACCTCGTTTTTTATCTGATAGAAATCTTGCCGTTTTAATATTATCTAACCACTTAAGATCAACGATTTTACTTACAGTATTCCAGGTTTTTTGTAGGTTAGCATCAATTGTGACTGATTTTTTTAATGTATCAGTGTGATATGATTTTTCCATGATAGAACTGGGTTTGCCCTGTTATTATATTGATAAAATTATTTGTAAAACATTTAATCATGGAAAATAAAAAATATCTTTATGGTATTTGGATGGGGAAAGAAAAAAGATGTTATAGAACATAAAATTGAATCTATTGAACCAGTCCATTCAGAAATAAAACTCACAGAGATTCCAAAAATTATAGATAATATTGAAAATTTAAGACAGAAAACACTTGTTTCTGAAATAAAGGTATTTAGAAATAAGATTGACTCTGATAGAAAAAACTTACTTTCAATTGCAAATAAGTTAAAAAATGATAATTTAAAGACTGACGATTTGGATAATCATATAAAAATTATTCTAAATAGAGCTATATCAGATGTAAGTTCAACAATACAAAAAGAATTTCAGTCATCGTTTGCTGAAATAAATTCAATAAGTGATGTACTAGAATTTGAAAGACTATCTAGTAAGGCAATCAAAAAGGTTGTTGATGTATTACGTAAGCATAAAACAGGAATTGCCCTTTTTGCAAAAAAATATGCAAGAAAATTCAAAGATGATTTAGAAATTCTTGACAGTTATCTTCAAGAAATTAAAAATCTAACTTCTAACTACAAATCAAACCAAGAATTTTTATCAATAATTAATGAAAATATTGAGAAGATTTCTCTCACACGTGATACTATTACTACACAGAATAAAAGAACTGGCGAATTAGATAATTCATTAAAACAAGAAATTTCCAGGTTAGATGATTTAAAGAAAACTGAATCTGAAATTATATCGTCTTCTGAATATAATGACTATACTAAGACTAGGGAAAAACTAGATGGGTTAGTACCAGAAGAAAAAAAATTGCGATATGGATTAGACGAGAATTTTGTGAAAATTTCAAGACCACTGAATAAGTATGTTCATATATCATCACTTGACAAACCATTAAAGATCTTACATGAAAAATTATTGCAGTCACCATATGATATACTGTCTGAAAATAATTTGCCTGACATAATAAAAATCTTAGATTCTGTCAAATCAGCAATTTCTTCTGGAGCAATATCTGTAAAAGATACTGAAAAATCTATTGAACAGATATCAACTGTCAAGCAACTTTTGCCTAATCTAATTAATGAAAAAATGAGTTTTTCCAAAAATAAATCTGTACATTTGAGCAACCTGGAAAAATTTGATTTTGATAGATTTCAGACATGTAAACGTGAATTAGAAAAATCTGAAAATGAAATATCTAATCTTGAATCTAAAAGAAATACATTAAAAAAACAGATTCAGGAAAACGAGAAACTCATGTCTGATATTTTCACTACACTTGAAATTAATCTCAAAAGCGCATCATCAATTTCATATAAAATCATTAGAGAGTGATATGCTTTTCAAACAAAAAAAATCTGAGCGTAAGGTAGTAATAAAAAATGATGTGAGAGATGGAATTATTTCGTATTGTAAGATAAATCACCCGAATGAGATGGTTTTGATACTAAAAGGAAAGTCAAAAAATTCAATTATGGAAATTAATGGCTTGGTAATTCCCCCTTTTGATCATATAGGTCCAACATTTGCAGGATTTCCTGCATCATTTCTTCCATTAGATCTAAGCTATATTGGAATCGTTCATTCACATCCAATTGGCTCAGAAAAGCCATTAATTGAGGAATTGAATAATTTTTTTGGACTTGTTTCATTAACTGTCAAATCACCCTATAATGATGATGACATATTTGCATGGGATAGTAATGGAAATTCAATTCCTCTCACTTTTTCTGATTAATTCAAGTTTGAAAGAGAATTTTTGAATAAGCCTTATATTCTTTTTAAAATAAAATTACCTATCTTGATTAACTACAAATCTTATTTGATATTTCTATTTGCATCATTGGCCATAAGTATAGGTCTACAAATGGTCTTACCATTCCCATATGGACTAGGTGCAGCATTAGCACTGTTTATCGCATTCCCATTAATTCTTAGACGTAGAATGATGAATAGAATGCGTGGTGGTTATGGCGGTGGTTCTGGTTCTGGTTCAGGTTCAGGTTCTGGTGGTGGGTTTGGTGACTTATTCGGTCGAAACTCTGAAAATTCATCCAAGATAAAGTATGAATGTCTTGTATGTCATAAAGTGTATAACGCTAGAGAATGTCCACGATGCGGTTCTTCAATGAAGCGTGCAATGTTTTAATCAATCAAATGACTGCAACAGAATTATCATTGGATGTAATACGAAGAAAAGTCTTTTTTCATAATTCTATTGATGTATGGATATCAGCATGTGAAGAAAAAAATGTGGAATGGTTTAACACTGAGCAATATAAAAAATTTATTTCATACTTACTAAAAAATAATTTACATTTGAAGGCATTCAATCTTTGTGCACATGAAGCAGGTGCAACTGAAGAGAAAAAAACAAAATTTGCTGATAGCCTAGCTGAAACAAAAGGGGTTGATCCTAATTCTGCAACATACACAATAAAACTAAATGATAGCACTATTGATTTTATCAGAAAATTTAAGTTTGAAAATTAATTAGCGTTTTAACTTTGGATTTATAATCGTGTCAAGTGTATTTCCTATGAAAACAAATGCAAGACCTGTTATTGCTATTAGAAGACCAGGTGGCATAATCCACCACCAAAATCCTTGTGCCGCAGCACCATATGTATTTGCATCATGTAGAATTTGCCCCCATGTAGGAAATGAGGGATCACCTAAACCAAGAAAGCTTAATCCTGCCTCTGTAGTAATTGCAGCTGGAACTGAAATTGCAATGCTAGCAAAAACATAGGGCATCATTTGTGGTATAATATGCTTAAAAATTATTTTAGAGTCCTTCTGACCCATAATTTTTGCAGCCTCAACGTATTGGCGTGTTTTAATCTGTAATGATATACTTCTAGATACTTTAGCAATCCCGACCCAACTGAATATCATTAAAAATCCTATCATGAGGAATATGCTGTTACTTATTGTTACTGCTAGAATGATCAAAAATGGTAATGCTGGTAAAGCGTAAATAACATCATTAAAGCGCATCATAGCCTCGTCTGTTTTTTTTCCTTTGTAACCAGAATAAACTCCATAAATTAATCCTGCAACAACTGAACCGATTGAAACAGATATTCCAATAAATAATGCTAATGGAGTTCCATATAGTAACCCAACTGCTAGATCCCTTCTCAATTCATCTGTTCCCATAATTCCAAACGCTTTTCCACCAATAATCAGATTAGAATCAAGGAATACATTCTTAGTTTCTGGATTATATGCATTCATAATGAAAACATAATCACCGATTAGAATACGCCTATCTGTTTTTTCTGAAAAGATTAGTTCTGTTGATCCTAGGTCTTTTGTTTTATATTCATACATATTTGATTGAAGAGTGAGATTTTTTCTTAGTAAGTTATCAGTAGAAAAAATTGTTTGTTTAAAAGTTGTTGATTCAGCCGAGTATGGTAATGACCTCTTTAATAATTCTAGTTTTACTCCATCTGGTCTAATAACAGTTATCTCCAGAAGTGGTGAGCCAGTATAGTTTAACTCAAAGTTGTACATAAAGTCATTTGGAAAGTCATCATAATCATAATTGAATCTAAACTGTTGTGATGATAGGAAAATTCCATCTTGTTCATTAGTAATATTCTCTGATTGAATAATTTTATGCTCTGGAATTTTTTCAAACATAAATACATTGACCCATACAGGTACAGAGGTTTTTGGATATGTAATCCATTTCTCAGGATTATTCCAATCTTGGAATTCTGCTGAAGGAATTGAGACTAGAGCAAAAATCGAGATTATAATTAGTGTTAGAAGGATTAAAACTCCGGTAATTCCTATTTTACTCTTAAGAAATTCACGTTTGATGTCAATAGCTAAATCGGTAGTCAATTTTTAGTCCTCACCCTAGGATCAAAATATCCATATAACAAGTCAGCAACAAAAATACTGATTAAAAATAAAACTGTGAGAATATACGTTGAACCAATAATCACAGGCAAGTCCATTACTCCAATAGCATCAAAATATAGACGTCCCATTCCAGGCCAATCAAAAACTGCTTCTGTAATGATAGCACCGCCTAATGAACCAGATAGACTCAATGCTAAAATTGTTATAATTGGTGGTGCAGCATTTTTTAATGCATGTTTGTAAACTATTTTTTTCTTATCTATCCCCATGATTTTTTTTGCAGTAATAAAATCCTCCTGTAAAATCCCTACCATAAAATTTCTTACCAGGTATGCCCACGAACCAAATCCAATTAGAGAGATTGTGATTAATGGGAGTGCCATATGATACAGTAATGAAAAAATATATCCAGGTTCATCAGGTCCAATTGATGGCGTTGCTCTTGCAGGAAAAATTTGATATACAAATGCAAATAGAAAAATCATTAACATTCCTATCCACCAAACAGGAAAACTACTACTAACAATTGCAAATGTAGACGTAAATCTATCAGTTTTTGAACCAATTTTGTTACTAGACGCTGCTCCCAGAAAAATTCCAATAATTGAAATAATTATAGTTGCAGTTGTGAATAGTAAAATAGTTCTTGGTATTTTTTCTAGAAGAATGTCTGCAATATTGGAAGAACCTGAATCACTTGTTAAAAAAGTCGCATTGCCAAAATCTAGAATCAAAATTTTATACATGGTCAACCCAACTCTTTGAGGAGAATACCACGGTGTGTCTAGCCCTAATGATTTAACACGCTCATCAATTTTTTGTTGAATAAACGCCTCAAATTCTTCTGGGTCTGTAAAACTCTCTGCAATTGAAGGATTTTCGATAATTTCTGCTCTGACCTGAAACATCACTCCTTGTTTCAAAATTGTGTCCATGTTTGAGCCAACTAATAAAATTGTCAAAAGTAATGTTATCATCAATACAGCAAACATCGTAATTGCTCTTTTTGCGAGATATCCTTTTAGGCTCAATGTTCTAAAAGACATAATTCAGTTTATAACTTATTTTTATGCCTAGTAAACAACTTAAAAACAGGCTATTAGATCCGATCGTAATGCAGGAATTTGCAAACCCTCATTCACTAAGAAATGGAATATTTGATCTTCTGTCTTCTGTCAAATTGGCAACTGATGAAAATGTTAAGTTATTAGATTATACTACTGAATTATTCAACAAGAACGGATTATCTAGCGATTACTATGGATATCATAACATTGATCATGAATTAGAAGTTACTTATGTTACACTGCTATCTGCAATTAATTTAGTTAATGAAAACAAGTTTTCACTTGATGATGTAAAATATCTATTTGCAGCTGCATTATTACATGACTTTGATCCTTCGAAATCTGCTGACAAACCACATGAAAAAAATGTCATTCAGTTTATTTCAAAAGATAAGACAATTCAAGATCTTTTAAAAAATATAAAACTAGATCCTATACTCATCTGTGCATTAATATCAAGAACCGTTTATCCATGGTCTGGCGAAACAAAAATTATTACAGAAAAACAAATGAAACACTATTTTAATACATCTTCTGTCACAAAAAATAATTCCGAATTACAGCAGCATTTTAGTATGCTAGGACATTTTCTTTCAGTGGCAGATCGTATTGGCGGATACTCTCTAGGTGACTTTGGAAAGGCAATGGAGATGGCAAAGATGAATGCTCATGCATCAGCATGGCATCCTGCATTAATTGTTAGAAGATCTGTTTCATTCTTTGAGGATATGTTAAATAATGATGCAGAAATGTGTGAATCACTTCTAAACGGTCTTCCAAAACACATGCGAAAAAACTTTCTTGATAATATAACAGGTTTTATGAAAGTTCGTCAAGAAGAAATTCAAATTTATAATAAATTTACGTATGAAGGGTTGAATTTAGTTCCATGTATTGAAAAAAGCTCCAATGAGGAACTAATTGATTCGCTATTGGAAATTTATAGAGAACTACCAAAGCCACTTCAATTTACACGAGAAGATTTTGTTGAATCAGTTCATGACGAACAAACTATTCTAAACACATTAAGAGTTGGAGATTCAAAAGGACCAATTATTGGATTTGCAAAAGGAGGACCATTAGAGTCATATAATCTTCAATCTGAAATCAATGATACCAATTATGGGGAGAATAATACAATATTTTTGGAACCTATTGCAATAAAAAATGGATATTGGGGATTTCATGGTGGTCGTGAAATTCGTCAGTTATTTTTGATGCAAGTTTACTCTAAGGGTTACAAATTCATGACCAGTTTTGCAATGAGGGAAGTTATAGAACATAGAATAAAGAATGATAAAAAGATTGAATTTGTGAAGAAATTTGATCCCGAAAAATGGGATTATTATAGAGTTACATTGTAAAAGAAGGTTATCTACTAGTTTATCGTATACAGTGTTATGAGTTCAGATGACGAATTAGTGCAATCTGGGAAAAAATTTCTCACCGAAGGAAAATTTGCCGATGCATTAAGTTGTTTTGAGCAGTCATTATCATCAGATCCAGCAAATCCAAACTTATTGAACCTTAAGGGAGCAGTATTACGTAGCCTTGGTAGATACGATGAAGCTTTAGAGTGTTATAATAAATCACTTGAATTGGATCCACGTGACAAGGACTCATCATAAACATATGAAACATTCCTAACTCATATAATTTAGCTAAAATAATCTATAGTAATGAAAAAATTCTTGAATGACATGTTAGAGAGTGCAGCAGAATTATGCGATGAGCAGGAATTTTCAGAAGCAATAAAAATTTATGATAAAATTTTGGATACATATCCGGAAAACATCAATGCATTAATTGATAAAGCAACCACACTACAAAGAATTGGAGATAATAAAAAATCATTAGAATTATTTAATACAGCACTAAGAATTGCACCAAAAAACATTGATGCATTAATTGGAAAGGGCTCTGTTTTACATGCAATAGAAAAATACGATGACGCGATAGTTCTTTACGATAATGCACTTAAAATCAATAAGAGATTCGCATTAACATATGCATACAAAGGATTGGCGTTGGGAGAAAAAGGAAACATCAGTGATGCACTAAAACATTTCAAGAAAGCACTCTCGATTGATAAAGATCTAGAATTGGCAAGAATCAGTAAAGAAACAGCATTAAATCTATTAGATTCTAGAAAAACTAAAAAATAGATACGTCACCAGGAGCAGGTTTACGTTTTTGCTCATCCTCATGAAATTCAAAAAAATCACTATGGACTGTTTTTTGGTGTTTTTGCAAATCTTCTATATTTTCAAACATATCATGGCATAAAAAGCACTTTGGCTTGTCTTCGTCAACTAAAGGAAGTACCATACTATCTGTAAATTGTCATGTTTTATATTTTGATCAAAAATATGCTTATTATGCTAGAAAATATGATTGGAAAATCTACTGCCATTGATCGTGCTATGGCAGGAAAAGAGCTTACATTTGATGACGGAATGGAATTAATGAATTATGATAATACTCACATGCTTGGAGCAACTGCCGAAATTACTAGGAAAAAATTAGTCGGAAACGATGTAACATTTACAGCATCATATTACATGAACTACACAAATGTATGTGCTGCAAGCTGCCAAATGTGTGCATTCTATAGAAAGGGTGATGAGGATGATGCATATACACTAACTCCAGAGCAGATTGAACAACGTGTATCGTCTGCAGAACAACTTGGTGCTACTGAAGTACATATTGTAGGTGGATTTCATCCTGATTTGCCCTTAGATTATTACGAAGAAATGATGAAAGTGATAAAAGAAAAACATGAGAATTTAACAATCAAGGCATTTACGGCTGCTGAGATTTTTTATTTATCTAAACTTACAAAAAATTCAATCAAAGAAATTCTTGCCAGACTCAAAGATGCAGGACTTGATTCAATGCCAGGTGGTGGTGCTGAATTGTTTCATCCTGATATAAGAGGTAAAATTGTTAGAGGGAAATGTACTGGTCAGGAATGGCTTGATACAATTGAACAAGCACACAATCTCGGAATAAGAAGTAATGCAACTATGTTGTATGGTCACATTGAAAAGCCTGAACATATTGTTGATCATTTAATCAAAATTCGCGAGTTACAAAAAAGAACAAATGGATTTCTTACTTTCATACCATTGAAATTTAGTCTTGATAACACCGAATTAGAAAATGAACATCAAGTCACACAGGAATGCTCATCACTATATGATCTAAAAATTATTGCATTATCACGTCTTATGCTTGCTGGTTCTTTGAATAATATTTCTGTTTACTGGGTCGCATATGGGAAGAAACTAGCGCAAGTTGCATTGTGTAATGGTGGGAACGACCTAGTCGGCACTGCATTTTCTGAAGAAATTTATCGCGCCGCTGGTAAGCCAACAAATTCATCATTAGTTGAATTATCTAACTTGGTAAAAGAAATCAAAAGAAATCCAATTCAAAGAAACACATTTTTTGATAACATCCAGCATTTCAAGTAGCTGGCTTTTTCTCGGTTTTCTTTACTCCACCTTTTTTCTTTCTTCTTGCACCAAAACTGATTAGAACAAGCAGAAATCCAACACCAATTAAAATTCCAGACAGTGTCTTAGAATCAGTGTTTTGTCGCTCTGCCATCAGGAATTCCAGTTCTTCCTCGGGAGTCATGCCACCTTCACCAATTGGTGTAGCCACGCCAAGAATAGCTGATAAGGCAATACCCACAATAATCATTGTCAACCCACCAGCCAAAATTTTCTTATCAACGATCATTTACAATTATTAGTTATTTGCATAATTTAAGAAAAGCGAAAAATGACGGCTAGTCGGATCAGAAAGCAGAAGAGGAAGAAGACGCGGAAGATTAGATACATATCGTTCAAGATGCACATTTAAAAAACAAAAAATATCAGAAATCATATGTCTGAATTACCACATTTTTCAAGTAGGGCATTTTTGGCACCAATGGCAGGTGTGAGTGATCCTGCATTACGGTTAATCTGTAAAAAGATGGGTGCTGGTCTCGTTGTGACGGAATTAACCAGTATTCATGCAATTATTGCAAAAGAACAGCAATTGAAAGATCAGATGAAAAATATCACAGAATTTTTGGAATTTTCTGAAAAAGAGCGTCCATTATCAGTACAATTGTTTGGTTCTGATCTTGTTGCACTAGAAAAGGCAACAAAGATTGTAGAGCCATTCTTTGACATAATTGATTACAATATGGGCTGTCCTGCACCACACATAACAAAGCAGATGGCAGGCGGTGCACTTTTACAAGATTCTGATTTAACACGTCAGATTTTTAGAACGATGGTAAATTCAACAACAAGACCGGTATCATTGAAAATGCGCATAGGCGTTTCTGATTCCAACAAGTTGCTGTTCAAGGAAATTGCAAAAATTGCAGAACAGGAGGGAATTAAGATGATAACATTACATCCTAGGACTGTCTCACAGGGGTATTCAGGCCATTCTGATTGGAATATGATAAAGAAACTAAAAGAAATCGTGGAGGTTCCAGTTGTCGGAAATGGTGATATCACGACTCCTGAAATTGCTAAAAGTATGATTGAACAAACTGGATGTGATTATGTTATGGTAGGACGCGGTGCGATGGGCAATCCATTTATTTTTGAACAGATTAACGATTACCTAAAATACGGCGTCTACAAAAATTATAACTTCTCTGATAGACTGGAAGCTTTCTTGGATTATGTTAGTGAGACATCAAAATATAAAATAAAATTTGTAAACATTAAGGAACAGGCAATTCGATTCACAAAAGGTACTGTTGGTGGTAGTATACTACGAAAAAGATTGACAACCACTAGAGATATTGACGAATTAAAAAAAATACTTGTTCAAACAGTTTCAGTCTAGCGCTTCTGAAATTTTAATTTCAAATTCAGGTACCAGATCTTTTTCACGAGCCATTTCAAACATTCTTCGAATAGATTTTTCTCCACTGTCTCCCATGTTTACTGTAACAGGATTTACGTACATTTTGACAAATTTTTCTATTAATTCTTCTGATTTTCCTCTACTATACTGCATTGCATATTCTAATGCATCTTTGTCATGTTCCAGTGCAAATTCAATCGAGTTTTTTAGATACATGTCAAATTTTTTGATAACATCTTTGCCAAATTTATTACTCATAACATTAATTCCCAATGGAACAGGTAAACCATTAGTTTCTTTGTCCCACCATTCACCAACGTCAAGTATTTTCATAACGCCTTCCTGCTCAAATGATAATTGTGTCTCATGAATAACCAAACCAACATCAACTTTACCTGTTTTAACTGCATTTGGTATTTCACTAAAATTCATTTCGACATAATCAAACTTTCCAATCATTAATTGTAATAGTAGGAATGCAGATGTCATTTTTCCAGGTATTGCAATTTTGGATTTTTTTATTTCATCTATTGACATTTGTTTTGTAGCAGTCACAATTGGGCCATATCCTATTCCAAAACTTCCTCCACTACGTAGAATTGTATAATCAGGAATGTATGCACATGCATGAACTGAAACTGCTGTGACGTCAAGTTCAGGGTTCTTTGCTCTAGAATTTAGGTCCTCAATATCACCTATTACATGGTTTACAGTAAAATCATCAGATTTTATCTTACCAGTAAGCATTGCATAGAACATGAATGCATCATCTGAATCAGGGGTGTGCCCAACAGAAATTTCCACAATTTATCAGTAAAATTTGGTAATAAAAAACATTAGAATTAACAACCAACGGTTGTTTAGAGCAAAAAGCTTTTCAAACTGTTAATAGATAATAAGATATGATCTGTGCAAGTTGTGGGAATCACAAACATTACGAATGTATAGATTGCCAGAACAATCATACAACTGAGCTATGTGATTGTGATTGTCATAAAACTGAGCATCAGCATGAACAATAAC
>Ga0206683_10002007_pt1 | contig 13855 bp, 10 predicted proteins | sample M280m12015metaG_FD_155483 | JGI IMG/M metagenome (GOLD analysis project Ga0206683, IMG submission 155483) | Ammonia-oxidizing marine archaeal communities from Monterey Bay, California, United States - M2 80m 12015 | ecosystem: Environmental > Aquatic > Marine > Intertidal zone | place: USA...
ATAGAAGATAGTGACTTTCTTGATAGAGCGAAATTACTATGTTCATTAGGTCATACTGTTTTGATTTCAAATTTTAAAGAACATTATAAGCTTGTAAAATACTTAACACAATACACTAAAAAACAATTAGGTTTAACAATGGGTGTTATTAATTTTGTTGAAATCTTTGATGATCAGTATTATGATGATCTCCGAGGAGGAATTCTTGAAGCTTTTGGCAATATCTTTAATAACAATATGAAAATATACCTTTACCCTGCTAAGAATGGTGAAGAAAAAGGTTACATAAATTCTGATAACTTAAAATTAAAACCAAAGGTTAAAGAATTTTATAAATACTTCAAACACAATAATAAAATTCTAGATATAGATGACTTCACTCCTGAGTATCTTGAAATCTATTCAAAGAATATTCTTAAAAAGATAAAAGAAAATAAGGGCGGTTGGGAAGATAAAGTACCGGCAGGTATATCAGAAATGATTATTAAAAAGAAAATGTTTGGATATAAATAATTAGTCTTCTTCTAATATTTGGAATGAATGCTCTTTAGTATTAACCTTTTCAATTACTCTTTCAATCAAACCTTCTTCGTTGATAATAAATGTTGTCCTCATTACTCCAAAATATTCTTTACCCCTAAATTTTTTCTTTCCCCAAACTCCAAATGCTTCAATAAGTTTCTTAGAATCATCTGCAATTAAATTGTACTTAAAATCAAACTTTTCAGCAAAATTATTTTGCTTCTTAACTTCATCAGGACTTACACCTATAATTTCATAACCTTTATTTTTAAAATCAGAATAGTTATCATTTAGATTACATGCTTCAGCTGTACAGCCTGGTGTGTTAGCCCTTGGATAAAAAAACAGAACAATTTTCTTCCCCTTTAAATCATTTAAATTTATTTTTTCTCCCTTATGTGTAATTAAATCTAAATTTGGTATTTTGTCTCCTATTTTTAACATGATATATTTTTTAATAAAAGTAATTAAATGAAATTAAAAGAGAAAGTAGACTATTTAATAAATGCATTAGAGACATTATATCCAAAACTCGATATCCCTCTTAATCATAAAGATCCCTACACACTTTTAATTGCAGTTCTTTTATCTGCTCAAAGTACAGATAAAAAGGTGAATGAGATAACCCCTATTTTGTTTAAAAAGGCCAACAATCCTTATGATATGATAAAATTATCTATTGACCAGATTAGAGAGATTATCAAACCTGTTGGACTATCTCCTGCTAAATCAAAAGGAATATGGGGATTGTCTAAGATTTTGATTGAAAAACACCAAGGAAAAGTTCCTAAAAACTTAGAAGATTTAGAAGAATTACCAGCTGTTGGACATAAAACAGCATCTGTTGTTATTTCGCAAGCATTTGGAATACCTGCATTTCCAGTTGACACGCATATTCATAGACTAATGTATAGATGGGGGATGTCAAATGGAAAAAATGTGGTTCAAACTGAAAAAGATGCTAAGCGAATTTTTCCTAAAGATAAGTGGAATAGCCTTCATTTAAGAATAATATACTATGGAAGGGAGTACTCTCCAGCTAGAGGATGGGATATAAATAATGATATCATAACAAAAACTATTGGAAGGAAGAGTATAATTAATAAACTTATTCAGTAAAAAGAATTAGACATGTTTACCTTTTACCCATCCTGTTTTCTGTAAGTATTTTTCAGCACTCTCAATAGCTCCTTCTTCAATAGAAGTTCCCATAGAATCATTCCATCGATTTAAATATCCAAATAAAGAAATTACTCCTAGAATTTCTACAATTTCACCTTCATCCCAATGCTTATGCAATTCTTGTATTATTGACTGATCTACAGTATTTGGAACTTGTGAGGCGGCCAATGAGAAATTTAGCGCGGAACGTTCAGCATCATTAAAAGAATCATGTGTTCTAAAATCCCAAATATTATCTAATTGTTCTTGTTTTGCACCATAACGTTCTGCAGCCCTAATGGCATGTGCTTGACAATATCTACAACCTGTAGAATTACTTGAAACCCAAGCAATCATTCGTTTAAGCGCTGATGTTACTCGACCTTTGTTTGACATAACAGCCTTATTTAAATTAATAAAAGCTTTACTTATTTCAGGTCGTATTTGCATGGTAAGAACAGAGTTTGGACAAAACCCAAGTGTTTCGTTAAAGAATTCTGCTAATTTTTTAGTTTCAGAATCATAATCCGATGGTAAAGGCGTAACTAAAGGCATAATAATAGTTTTTATTATAATATTAAAAGTTTAATTTTAAATATATTATTAATTATATGAATTCAAAAGAAAAATTAGCAAAGAAGCTTGGCATTACTGTTGAAGAATTAGAAAATAGGATACAAAAAAATAAAGAAGCTGAGGAAGATTTAATAGACTCTACAGCAAAAAAGAAAAATAAATCTTGAAAACAGCAAAGATTTAGCACTTTCTTAATATTATTTATAAACATATATTGAAATCCCCGGGTTATTGAGTAATTTTGCATTTTTGACAATTGATCATGAATGATATTTTAAAAGCTGACCCGAAAAAGAACATTATAATTAAGGGTGCTAAGCTTCATAACCTTAAGAATATTGATGTAGTAATTCCAAGGAATAAAATGACTGTAATAACTGGTTTATCTGGTTCAGGCAAGTCAACCCTTGCTTATGATACATTATATGCAGAGGGACAAAGGAGATATATTGAGAGTTTATCCTCATATGCTAGGCAATTCATGGGAAAATTAAATAAACCCAAAGTAGATTATATAAAAGGAATCTCTCCTGCTATAGCTGTTGAACAAAAAATTAATACTTCAAATCCTAGGTCTACTGTTGGAACAAAGACAGAAATTTATGATTATCTAAAATTACTTTTTACTAGAATAGGAAAAACTTATTCTCCAATTTCTAATAAAATTGTTAAAAAAGATTCTGTATCAGACATTGTTGATTTTGTATCAAGTCTAGAAATCGATAAAAAAATATTACTTCTATCTCCAGTTGAATCAAAAGATAATGCTACTGGATTAAAGAAAATGGAGATACTTAAAAAGCAAGGGTTTGCAAGAATATTTAAATCTGATGAGATCTATAACCTCAACGATAAAATAGATTTTGATTTATCTAAATACAGTCTTGTAATTGACAGGTTAGTGATAAAAAAAAATATTGATTTTAAAAAAAGAATATCTGATTCAATAGAATTAGCATTATATGAAGGAAAAGGAGTTTGTTCAATCTATGAGATGGATTCAAAAAAAACTCATGATTTTTCAAATAAATTCGAACTAGATAATATTGATTTCATAGAACCAAGCCTAAACCTCTTTAGTTTCAATAATCCTTTTGGAGCCTGCAAAAACTGTGAAGGTTTTGGAGAAACAATAGGAATTGATATGGATTTAGTTATTCCTGATAAATCATTATCAATTCATGATGATGCTATTGCACCTTGGAGAGGAGTTGGCCTTAGAAGGTATTACATGAAACTAATAAATAATGCTGATAAGTTTAATTTTCCAATTGATAAACCTTATGAGGTTTTAGATGATAGCGAAAAGGAAATTCTGTGGGTTGGCAATCAGCATTTTGTTGGAATTGAAAAGTTTTTTAAAAAAATTGAAAGAAAGAATTATAAAATACAAAATCGCGTATTATTATCTAGATACAGAGGAAAAACATTATGTAATATCTGCAATGGAAGCAGACTTAGAAGAGAAGCATATTATGTAAAAGTTTATAACAAGAATTTACCTGATATCCTTAAAATGTCAATAACTGAGTTAGAGGTATTTTTCAAAACAATAAAACTAAATACAATAGATTCAGAGATTTCAAATCGAATTATAAAAGAAATAAAAAATAGACTAGATTATATGTTAAATGTTGGCCTTGGATACCTAACACTAAATAGAAGGGCAAATACATTATCTGGAGGAGAGACACAACGAATTAATCTTGCATCTTCACTTGGAAGTAGCCTGGTTGGATCAACATATATTCTAGATGAGCCATCAATAGGATTACATAGTAGAGATAATAATAAATTAATTAAAATATTAAAAAACCTTAGGGATATAGGGAATACAGTAATAGTAGTAGAACATGATGAAGAAATAATTTTATCTGCTGATCATATAATTGATATTGGTCCCAAAGCAGGTTCATTTGGAGGTGAAATTGTTGCAAGTGGAAGTCTAAAGGATATTATAAAAGGAGACTCCTTAACATCACAGTATTTAAATAAAATTGATAAAATTGAACATTCAGGGAAAAGAAAAAAATCAAAATATTTTATTAAAGTTAATGGAGCTAAAGAAAATAATTTAAAAAATATTGATTTAAAAATTCCATTAGGTTGTTTATCAATGATAACAGGTGTTTCAGGAAGTGGTAAAAGTACTTTAGTTAAAAAAATTATATATCCTGCTCTATTAAATTATTTCAAAGATTATTCTCAAAAACCTGGTGATTTTGATCATATTTCAGGTGATTTAAGTAAAATTAAATCAGTACAGTTTATTGATCAAAACCCAATTGGTCGATCATCAAGATCTAATCCAATCACATATCTTAAAGTTTATGATGATATAAGAAATTTATACTCAAAACAACCTTTAGCAATAAAACGTGAATTTAAACCTAAGGTTTTTTCATTTAATACTGATGGTGGAAGATGTGATGAATGTAAAGGAGAAGGTAAGATAAAAATTGAAATGCAATTTATGGCTGATGTAGAACTAGAATGTGAAACATGTAATGGGAAAAGATTTAAAGATGAAATCATAGACATAAAATATAACGGAATTAGTATTGACATGCTTCTTAATATGACAGTAGATGATGCAATTTCATTATTCAGGAAAAATAATCAAAGTAGAATTGTCAATAAATTAATTCCACTACAATCAGTTGGGCTTGGTTATGTTTCTCTTGGTCAATCTTCCAATACTTTATCTGGAGGAGAGGCACAAAGAATTAAACTGGCTTCATTTATTGCAAAAGGAGAACAAATAGAAAAAACATTTTTTATTTTCGATGAACCTACAACTGGATTGCATTTTCATGATATTAAAAAGTTGTTGTCTACATTTGAAAAACTCAAACGAATGGGTCATAGTTTGTTAGTGATAGAGCATAATCTAGAAATGATAAAATGCGCTGATTATATTATTGACTTAGGTCCTGAAGGAGGAAATGAAGGCGGAGAAGTCATTGCAAAAGGAACACCTGAAAAAATAATTAAATCTATAAAGTCCTATACTGGTAAATATCTGAAAAGCAAAATCTGATTACCAATTTTTGTTGAACTTATCAATGAATATATTAACATCACCGCTTAGCTTAAATATATAAGCAGCAAGTGTATATAAGATTAATATTAATGTTGATTTAACAGCAATTGATACTACAGGATCAAAAGTTAGTTTTAAATTATAGAAAATTATATATATAAAAGTTGTAAGAATAATAATTTTAAGAGTATCATAACTATATGGATGTATTTTAAATTTAATATTAACCAAATATAGTTTCAATGAATTCATTATTAGAATAACAAGAAAAGTTGCATATGCAGCTCCAACAATACCATAATCTTGGATAAGATAAAGATTTAGCACAACTGCAAGAACTGATGATATTATTGAGAACCAAAAGATATAATAGTAATACTTTGAATTAGTAATTATATTATTTATACAACCAATAGACATCGAATATAACTTAGCAAATGAAACAATAATTACAATTGGAATTCCTTTATTATAACCTTCTTGATTAAGCATTTCATAAAAGTCATTTAGGTTTAAGTTAATAATCAGAAAAAACAGACTAGAGACTAATACTAAATTTGTAGAACTTTTCTTTAATAGATATTTTAGTTTCTTATTATTGTTTTTGTTTATTACCTCAGCTACAATAGGACTTAAAATCTGAAACATTGCCCTCCCTGGAATTTCAATTACTGCTGCTATAAATATTGCCACAGAGTAATATGCAACATTTTCAACTGTAAGTATAGACGAAAGCATAGATTTATCTATGTCTAATATTATACTTGAAGCTGCTCCTGACAAAAGGATTAAAAATGAATATCTAAGAATTTCTTTAAAGTCATTTTTAAAATAAAAACTAACCTTAGGCTTATTGATAATAAATGAATAGATCATTACTATTAAGAGTCTTAAATAGTAACCGTAAATTAGAAAAAGGATAAAATTGTCAAAATCTAAATAATCGAAGGTATATAATATTAATAGAGATGTAATTAGTAGTCTTGGATATAACTCTTTCAAAAAATTACCAAATACTGATTTTAACTTTACCCTAACCCATGAATAGAATATTTCAAAAAATGATGTTGAAACTGCAATAAATAGAATAACATATGCATATTGCGAAAAAGCATTTTCAGTTTGAAATAAAAGAACTTTAATTTGATCATAATAAAAATAAAATATTGGAATTGCAATTGATGTAATTATAAAAGGTATTATTAATGATAGGGTTAAAACAGCATTTTTTTCTTTTTTTGATTTATACCTAGAATAGAATCGTATTACTGCATGTTGTGTGCCAAATGAAAGAAATGGTTGAATTATATTGGAAATTGCAAGAAGAGCTATAACTAAACCCTGTAGCTTACTCCCTAAAAATGTTGGATATAAATAAAGAGTATTAACTGCTCCAATTATAAATGCAACACCTATAGTAATTAAATTAAAAAATGATTGCTTAACAACTATACTCATCTTTTATTTTTTTTATAAAACATATAGGCAATAAAACTAAAGGTAAGTAATATTGAAATCAATCGAACATTAATACCCAACTTTACAATTTCAGGTTCAAAATAAAAGTCTATTTTATGTTTTCCTTCAGGGACAAGCATTCCTCTAAGGATATAATTAACATCAAAGTATTCACTTAACTTATCATCTATATATGCATTCCACCCTTTTGGATAATATATTTCAGAAAAAACTAATAGCTGAGGACTATTTGCATTATACTTATATGTTATGTGGTTACTTGAATTTCTGTTAAAATTAATCTCTAATAAATCATTGGAATTAAATTGATTTAAATTATTAGAACTATAACTATCATTGAATGTTATTGCATGTTTTTTAATATCTATCCTGGTTAGCATATCGAGAATTTTATCAGCACTATCTGTTAAAGAAATAGAATCAACTGCCCATGCATTTCCAAGTGCATCTTCGTTAGTAAAAAGATCTTTACCAGTTTCTCCATCATAAACAATATACTTAGTATTAAGCATATCAATCATAGTATTATTATTTTGAAATCTAAAATAGTCATATGCTTCTTCAAACCTTCTAAGTTTAGCTGCATGATAACCTCCAATTGAATTATGGAAAAATGAAGTATTTGCTCCATTTAGTCCTTGAGAAGCATCGTATACCCTATAATCTGATTTATCAGTTAATATCTCTAAATCTGTTTGATCTTTTGTTATATAATTTTGATTTGAATCAATAAATAGATTCTTATCTATATATCTATTATTAACTGAGCTAAGGTCGTAAAAGACTAAAAGGAATATAGAAATAACTGTAATGTTGTTACCTAATAAAGATCTAAATCTTAAAATAGAATAAAGTAAAACTGTAATAATTAGAGCCCTAATAATATCATAGGAATACATATAAGATCTTTCATAAATAATTTTATTTACTATCTCATCACCAAAAATATCTTTATAATATGAATCTAATGGGCCAGAAAATGAAATAGAAGATTTAAAAAGAATAAGAATTATAAGAGGAATAATTACAATAACTAATGCCTTATTTAGATTTTTATAGTTTTCATTCTTTAAATATTGATATAAACCAATAGATGCCAATAAAGGAATTGCAAACTCAAGTATAACTTGAATAGAAGACACAGCTCTAAACTTGTTATACATAGGAAAATATTCAATAAAGAAATTTGTTAATTGGGGAAAATTCTTTCCCCAGGATAATGATAACGAAAGAATCACACAGGATAATAACCAAATTTTGGTAGGCCCCCTAACAGTAAAAAGAGATAGAATAAAAAGAAGAAATATTGTAATTCCAATATATGCTGGAGCCTCCAATATAGGTTGGTCACCCCAATATGTAGGAACTGCCTTTGTGAAATTTGACGCTTGATCTTTTGGAACATTATTTTCAACCAAAAACTTATATAAATTGGAATTAGTACCAATGTCTTCCCTTGATGCACCACCTTGAATTCTTGGTAGGATTATATTAAGACTTTCAAAAACACCACTACTATATTGAGTTATATAATCATAATCTAGTCCTGTAGTTTTTTCTTTTGGAGATTTATCTGGATTTAGTTTTAATTCACTTGATGATCTAGTACTATATTTAGAATATTCATAGGTAGATAAAAGATTTGGACCATTTAAACCTAGTGCAAGTATCCCTGCTAAGAAAAATGGAGAAACGCTTTTAACAAATGATTTTATCTTACCCTTTTTATATGAGTCTATTAAATAGATTATAAAAAATAAGCCAATTATAAATAATAGATAATATGTCATTTGATAATGATTAGCTCTTATTTGTAGAGAGAGTGCAACAAGACTTAGCATAAAACCTAATATTTTCTTATTCTGTTTTAATAGAACTAATCCTGAAATTACCAAAGGAATATATGAGATTGCAAGGGCTTTAGTATTATGCCCTACTTGCAGAATAATTAGTAAGTATGTAGATAATCCAAAAGCTAAAGATCCAATCAATGAGATTTTCCATGGGACCTTAAAAACTAATAACAAAATATACATTGAAATCAGGTAAAGAAAAAGTGTATGAGCAGGCCTAGGAATAAATCTAAATAGATAATGGAATGGGGCTAATATATCGTATGGATATTTTGCTCCAAGCTGATAAGTAGGCATTCCTCCGAAGGCATTATCTATCCAATATATCTCTTTATCAAATTTCTCTCTATTTTCCTTTATTTCTCTTGACATACCCTCATACTGGGCAATATCTGATTGAAATAGTTTTTTCCCTTGTAAAAGAGGATGGTAGAATAAAACCGATGCAAGCATAAATCCAATAGTAACACATATATGGATTCTTAAATCTTTAGATAGTAATTTATTAATCAATATCTTCATAGTCTATATACTCACCATATTTTTCATTACTTTTTTTAGATTTTGAACTTGATGATTTTGTTTTAGTATCTGATTTTTTTTTCTGTTTATTTATTAAATCTGCGAAGATTAATCTCATTAAAAGAGGTAATACATATCTTAGAACAAGATATATTGTCAGAAATATTAATAAAAACTTCATGAATAAACCTTTATCAAATTTAATGAAATTTAGTATTATACTAAGATTCAATAAATTTAAATGTTAATCCAGCTTTTGCCTGAAGTCTATCGAGAATTTTATCTCCCATAGCTATTGAAGGAGTTATAACTCCATATAAATCTTTTAGAGTGTCTTTTGATAAGCAGATTGCAGATTCTGCAAGCATCTTTGAGGTTGATCCATATCCAGGATCACGATCTCCAGTTACCCTGACCAATGCCCTACTCTTATCATTATACCTAATATAAAACCTCATACTGAAATAACCATTTTCTCTTTCATTTTTACTGGGACCTTGACCTGGTTTAGGAGTAAATAAATTACTAATTTTTTTTAAAAATGAACCTGGCTTTGATGATAGGAAAAGCAGTGGTATAACATATATTGCTGCTCTAATTCTTCCCTTTAATCCATCACCTGTCATTACAGTTTCATCATATGTAAAATTTTTCCCATAATGATAACCCCCTAAAGCATTGCTTCTTCTTACAATTTTAGTATTTATTCCTGCCATCATAAAGGGAGCTATCCAACTTCTAGAATCTTTATCATATTTAATTTTATTAAGATCTCTTTTATCTGGTCCAGATCTTTCACCCTCTGGATTTAACCCATATGGATTTGTTAGTATTTTTCTTATTGTATGATCTTTCGAAGCCTCTTTAATAATATTGTTCATACTAGCATATGTTCCACCACTTAACCCACCTTTAGAACCAGATATTCTCATGCTAATATTATCTATCTTCATATTATCATGTGGCTTATTATTATGAATAAAATAAACACCCATGTCAGAAGGTATTGAGTCAAATCCACAGCTATTAACAATTCTTATTTTTTTGTTTTTTGCTTCTTGATGATAAGTATCAATAATTTTTCTTATCCACTGAGCTTCTCCTGCTAGGTCACAATAATGGGTATTTGTTTTAATACAAGATTTAACTAATAAAGAACCATATTTTGAGTAAGGACCAACAGTACTGCATATTACTTTTGTTTTTTGAGTCATTTTAGTGAGACTCATTTCATCTAAGCTATCAGCAATGATTATAGGAATATTTTCATCGGCAATTTTATCTCTAACATTTATAAGCTTTTTTTTATCTCTTCCTGCAATTGCCCAATTTAATTTTTCAGAACTATAATTTTTAAATATGTATTCAGCAACAAGTCTTCCTGTAAAACCAGTTGCACCCCATATTATAACATCAAACTCTTTTGACATAAACTCTTAGATTACAGTTAATCATCTTCTGTTGTAATGAAATTGAGATAGCTATAGTGATCTTTAATTAGATCTCTTGAACTTGATCTTGATTTCCTCTCTGAAAATTTATTAATTCTCCTTTTTATTGATAGTGCCTTTGATTTTATAACACCTTCTAAATCTTTTTCTAAAATTAAAGAATTCATCTTATTAGTAAAAGTAATTTGAAGATTTCTTGAGAATTGATCAGTAGGAGAAATGTTATCAATTATAGATTCAAATAAAATATCCATTAGATTTTGAAATTCTAACGCATTTCCTTCTATGGTTTTACTAGCTGATAATATCTTATTTAGCCTATTCGTTGACAAAAGAGAATTTATCGCACGTTCTTGTATTTTCTCAATCTTATATAGACCATCTAAATTATTTATTTGAGAGATTATTTTTTTATTTCTAAGCCAATTAGGAGTTTTCCAAAGCTCTTTATCTAGAAAACTTAATGCTTTTATTTGATATGATTTATCAACATTAACATAAGTGAAAACATCGTCTTGATTTGTATTGTGAAGAGTTTGGTTAATACCACCTACTATTCCTATAACATGAAAAATATATCTTGAGTATACCCCTAATAATTCACCATATATCTCATCTAGATCAGTGTAATCTTTATCTGGCTCATAAATCCAATCCATAAAATTGTTAGCTACAATTTTTAAATTTTTTAAACCATATGCGCTTGCTTTAATAGGATCGTCTCCAATATTCTCAGTTTGAGAATTTGGATCTCCCCAAGATGATCCAAACATATAAATTGGGTTTAAGCTTTTTTTATCAACATATTCAGTCAAAATCTCTTTTTCTTCTAAAATGTTTTTTCCAGGAAAATGTCTGTAGCCCCATTCAATTGAATAATCATCATATGGACCAAGTTGTCGAACAAATCTTATATTCTTATCTCCAGGCTGAGCAATATAATTATACCTAGCATAATCCATAATTGTTGCAGCTATTCCCATTTTTTGAGTAAATTTTCCAGATCTAAGAGAATCTACAGGGTAAGCACTGCTAGCTTTCATATTGTGAGGTAACCCAAGAGCATGACCTATTTCATGAGATATAACCATTCTCATCATTTCTCCAATGTCTTGGTCAGGAGTGTTTAATGTTCTAGCTTTTGGATTTGCAGCACCTGTTTCAAGCAGATAACGATTTCTATAAGATCTCAAATGATTATGATACCATATTATATCACTCTCTAATATTTCTCCTGTTCTTGGATCAGAAACACTAGGTCCTGTAGCATTTCTTGTTGTAGATGCTACATATCTAACTGTAGAGTATCTTATATCTTCAGGGCTAAAATCAGGATCCTCTTCAATACTAGGAGGATCTTTAGCAACAATAGCATTTTTAAAACCAGCTTTTTCGAAAACAGAATTCCAATCTTCTATACCCTTTTTAAAATACGGACGCCACTTAATTGGAGTTGCAGGATCAAGATAATAGACTATTTGTTTTTTTGGTTCAACTAATTCTCCATTTAAATAAGCTTCTTCATTTTTTGGTTCTAACCTCCACCTCCTAATTAATTTAAAATTATCTGACTTAAGGGCTTCAGAGCTATAATCAATTTTATTAACAGTAAACCACCCTACCCTTTGATCATAGTGTCTTATTTTCATTTTATCCTGTGGCAACAGAATAAATGAGTGATTAACTTGAAAGCTAAATGTATTTGTTCTATTTTCTCTTGGAGGTTTTTTCGTATCAAATGTTAATGTGTTTAAAATTTCAATATTCTCAGGAAAGCTTCTAGCTGAGTCAATACTACTTCTCTTTTTATCTACATTACCTATCTTATACTGTTCTTTAATTCTTGAATTTATTATGTTAAATCCTGGTGAGTCACTTAAAAAATAATTAGAAACATCAATTAAAAATGAATCAGTTTCCTTGTTTTTAATTTCAAAGCTTGCAAGTATTGGGGGAAAATTATTTTCGGTTACACTTTGATTAATTGGATCCTCTTGGTTAGCAATGTTATTAAAAGATAACTGTCTTATATTTATTTTATTATTCTTCTTTTCGAATTCTATGACCTGTTCAGAGGTTTTTGATCCTGCATTAATATAGGCCGAATATCCTGAAGGGATTTGCGCAAGTCTTGTTACAACAAGCATTTCTATATTTAAAAGATCATTGTTAACCTCAAAATATATTTTATTATTATTTGTATATGCATTTATAACTCCTTCAGTTAATTTCATATCCTTTGTAAGGGAATCAATTGGTTTATTATTTTTTTGAGCACTAAGAGAAGAAACTAAAAATAAAGCTGTTAGAATTGAAATTAAATTTTTCATTTTAAATTTTTATTTACTAAATATATAATTTTATTTATTGGTAAATTGCCATGCAAAATTATTATGAGCTCTGATATTAAAATAAAAGAAATTGAATCTAAAGAGGAATTAAAGCAATTTATAATGTTCCCTTTTGATCTTTATAAAGATTCTAAGTACTGGGTTGCCCCTATTATCAAGGAGGAATTAGAGATTCTTGACAAAGAAATAAATCCTGTTTTTAAGCATGCTAATGCTAATTATTTCTTAGCATATATTAATGGAAAGATAGTTGGAAGAATCGCAGCTCTTATTAACTGGATAGAGGTTAATGAAATTAAGAAGAAGAAAGTAAGGTTTGGTTGGTTTGATTTTATTGATGATAAAAATGTTTCTAAAGCGCTTTTAGAAAAAGTTATAGAAATAGGAAAGAAAAATAATCTAGAATTAATTGAAGGACCAGTAGGTTTCTCAAATATGGATAAAGCTGGAATGCTTATTAAAGGTTTTGAAAAGAAAAACACCATGATTACTCTATATAATTATTCTTATTATCATGATCATATGAGAACTCATGGATACAATAAACTTGCAGAATGGGTTGAATATGAGCTAAAAATTGCTGATTCTAAAAATGCACCAGAGAAAATTAAAAAGTTTTCAGATATAATTTTAAAGAGATATAATCTTAAGAAACTAAATTTTACATCTACAAAACAAATTGAACCATATGTAGATGAAATGTTTAACTTACTTGGAGAAACATATCAGAGTCTTCAAACATTTGTTCCTATTCAAGATTATCAAATAAAGTATTATAAGGATAAATACTTGAAGTATATAAATCCAGGATTTATAAAGTGTGTTACAGATCAAGATGATAAGCTTGTTGCTTTTGCTATCACAATGCCATCTTTTTCAAAGGCTCTTAAAAAAATC
>Ga0206683_10002018_pt1 | contig 13800 bp, 16 predicted proteins | sample M280m12015metaG_FD_155483 | JGI IMG/M metagenome (GOLD analysis project Ga0206683, IMG submission 155483) | Ammonia-oxidizing marine archaeal communities from Monterey Bay, California, United States - M2 80m 12015 | ecosystem: Environmental > Aquatic > Marine > Intertidal zone | place: USA...
GAATGCTCCCATATAGTACTAAAACTCAATGAACAGTATTTTATATGTGCTGATAACGGAATTATGAGTATTGTTTGCCATAACATAAAACCTGATGAAATTTTTGAAATTAATATCCATAACAAAACAGACTCACAAAACTCTACTCTTAAAATATTTGCTCAAGTAGCTTGTCATTTAGCTAAAGGTGGCGAACCAGAGATAATAGGAAAACGCATCAATAAAATTAGGTCAGCAAAATCTATAGCTCCTTTTATAAATGATGAAAAAAATCAAATTATAGGAAGTGTAATATATATAGATAATTATGGAAATGTAGTCACTAATATTAAACACTCCTTTTTTAAAGAAGCTTCAAAAGGAAGAAAATATGAAATTTCAGCAAGAAATCACAAGTTTAAAAGAATATATAATAATTATAGTGAAATTGTAGATTATAATATTTTAGAAGAAAAAAGAAATGACGAAGGCAGAGCATTAGCCTTATTTAATTCATCTAACTATTTAGAAATTGCAATATATAAAAGCAACCCTTTAAATGTTGGTACAGCAGCATCATTGTTAGGTTTAAAAATATTAGACTCTATAACTATAAATTTTTTAAAATAATTGATTTCTGTTGATAAGTTTATTTAACTAATTTCTCTGATTATAATATATTTGTGTAATTTAATTTTGTTAATATTTTTCTATGAAGTTCATTGTTTCCAGTGCGGCTCTATTAAAGAAATTACAAGTGCTAAGTGGTGTAATTAACGCAACTAATACAATACCAGTTTTAGACCACTTTCTATTTGATATAGACAATTCAAATCTTACAATAACTTCAAGTGATTTAGAGACTACAATGGTTTCTTCAATAGAGGTTGATAGTAAAAGCAAAGGAAATATAGCTATACCTTCTAAATTACTAATTGACACACTTAAAACATTTCCCGATCAACCATTAACATTTACAATTGAAGAAAACAATATAATTGAAATAAATTCTAATCATGGAAAATACACTTTAGCTTATGCTGATGGAGAACAGTTTCCTAAAGCTATAACTTTAGATAATCCGTCTGAGGCAAAAGTTTCTAGCAAGGTTTTACTAAAGGCAATAAATAGTACAATATTTGCTGCTGGGAATGATGATCTTAGACCAGTAATGAGTGGTGTTTTCTTTCAATTATCTCAAGATAATTCAACTTTTGTGGCAACTGATGCCCATAAATTAGTTAAATATACTAGAACAGATGTTTCAGCATCTGAATTAGCAGAATTTATAATGCCAAAAAAACCTTTGAATTTATTAAAGACTATAATCGATGAAGATTTTCAAGTTACTATAGAATATAATAACTCTAATGCTAAGTTTATTTTAGAAAACCTAATAATAGTATGTAGATTAATAGATGGAAATTATCCAAATTATGAAGCTGTAATCCCTAATGAAAATCCAAATATTTTGACAATTGACAGAAATCAGTTCTTAAATTCATTAAAAAGGGTTTCAATTTTTTCTAATAAAACTACTCATCAGGTAAGATTGAAATTAGCTGGTGCTGAATTAAATATTTCAGCTGAGGATATTGATTTTAGTAACAAAGCTGAAGAAAGACTTACCTGTGATTATAAAGGTGAAGATATTGAAATTGGCTTTAACTCTAGATTTCTTATAGAAATGCTAAATAACATTGAATCTAATGAAGTAAGTCTTGAAATGAGTCTTCCTAACAGAGCAGGAATTTTAAAGCCTGTAAGTGGATATGAGGATGGTGAAGAAATCACTATGCTTGTAATGCCTGTAATGCTAAATAGCTAATCTATTTTTTATATACTACTAATTGTGCTTTATATCCCGTATAAAGCAGCCATTTTTTATTTGATAACACTACCCCATTCTCATCAAGAACTAGAAGCTGTGCTGTATTTGGACTTGAATCTCCTTCATTTAAAGCAATAAAATCAATGTTATTATAACCTTCATCAAGGTCAATATCAACAACATAAAAAATAGAGCTTAAAGAAATATTCGGATGAATTATTGAGTTATTTAGCATCAATCTTATTCTATCTCCATCAACATACTCATGATCTCTACATTTAATGATAATATATTTTGATTGAGTTTCTAAATTACCCAAGTAATAATCTGCTTTAAATTTTGATTTGTTTTGAGAACCTTCTTTAAACTTTTGTTTTATGATCCATGTTGGGGTTACTAACTCTGTAGATTTGGTGATATCAATTACATTTTCATTAGAAAGAATATCAAAGTCTAAATTATAATTGAAGTAATTATTTTTTTTCTTATTGGTTAGGCCTTTAGCCTTAATTTTTTTTAAAGAAAAGCTCGAATTAGTAATAGTATTGGTGTCTAAGGATTTTATCTCAACTATTTTAATTGATATTTCCTGTGAAAACAAGATTAAAGAATTAAAAAGAAGCGCAATTATTAAAAAATAATTCTTCATTAATTACATATATATATTTAGTAAAGATATCTAAATCCTGTGTATTATCTCAAATATTAATCTTATATTAACATACATATATTTATATCTATAAACTGTAGTGGATCCAATTCAAATTTTAGGGTATTTTGGTGCATTTTTGGTTGGATTGATCCTTGGATTGATTGGTAGTGGAGGGTCAATATTGTCTTTGCCAATTCTTGTGTATATGTTTGGTATTAACCCGGTTTTAGCTACAGCATACTCTTTGTTTATTGTAGGAATTACTTCTCTTGTAGGTTCAATAAAGAATCTAAGGAATAACATGATTGATTATAATACAACATTGTTCTTTTCTGTTTCAGCAATTATTTCTGTGTATATCACTAGAAAATATCTAATACTACTTATTCCTGATATAATTTTAACAACTGATCTTATTATTCTAACAAAAGAAAAATTTATAATGCTTCTTTTTTCAACTTTAATGGTAGTTGCTGGGTTTTTTATGGTTAAGAAATCACCTAAGACAATTGTTAAAATGAGAAATATAAAAACTCTTGCACCTAGTAAGCTTATAATATTAGCAGAAGGATCTTTAATTGGGTTAATAACAGGGCTTGTAGGTGCAGGTGGTGGTTTTATTATAATACCTGTATTAGTTATTTTAACGAAGCTTAGAATGAAGCATGCTATAGCTACTTCGCTAGCAATTATATCTTTAAAATCTTTAATAGGTTTTATAGGTGATGTAGAAGTTCAAATTATTGATTGGAACTTCTTATTATTATTTTCTGCTATATCTGTTATGGGGATATATGTAGGGCAGTATTATAACGACAAAGTTCCTGATGATCAACTAAAGCAAGGATTTGGACTTTTTGTTATTATTCTGTCAATTATAGTTTTTATCAAAGAAGTTATTTAGACTTTTTAAATAAGAATCCTAATGGAATAATTAGAAATAAAGCATAAATATTAAATAGCGCTCCGATTAAAGGAATTATTATCATCAAAAAAATTAAAAAATTCTTATGATTCTTTTTCACAAAAATTAATTTAATAACGTTTTTTTCATGAACTCTTTACTAAAATTAAATGATTTCTCTCTAGCCTGTGGATTTCCACCAAAATCAACACCTCTGGTAACGCACATTACAAACCCAATTTTTTGTAAAAATGGATTTGACATTGGAATATTTAGGTAATTCATCAAAACATTGCCTTTTTCATCTAATCTAAATATACAATCACTGAAATTATAAGCATTTTCATCTCTTATTACTGGAGCATCTCTGTCAAATGAATGATATGAATCTTCATATATTGTAAGGCTTATATTAGTTTTAGAGCTTAATTTATTTACTAAATCAATACAAGGAGCTGAAGGTGTCCAATTATCTAATTCACCTATTAATATATGAATAGGTGATTGAGAAAAATCTGTATTATCTGGATTAATAAAGCATGGAGGATAATATGCTAAATGAGAAGCAAATGACAATTCTTTATTAATTGCCTCTTTAAGTGGTAGCCAAGCAGAGAATAAAGTGACTCCTCCTCCAAGGCTCCATCCAGTAATTGAAACTTTGTTCTTATCAATTCTTGGATGTTCTGCTAATACTTCAAAAGCTCTATAAGCATCAAGTATCATTGCAGCCATAGTTATTTCATTTTGCGTCCCTACTGTTGAGGTAATGCTTCTGCTTTTAAAACTATTTAGTTCAAAAGTTGCTATACCCATTTCTTGATACATTTCTAAGTATTTATAATGATGTTCTCCCCATCCGAGGCTTCCTGCAACACCAATAATCAAAGGGTATTTTTTTCCATCACCTATTGAATCCTGCGGAATAACTAGTTCACCAAATACTTTTTGTTTTTCTTGGTTTTCTAAGTCTGTAATAATATCATTAAATGAATATGGATTTGCACTTTCAAAATGTATTTTTTCAATTGTAAATTGTGCCTGTAGATTAAAAACAAGTAGACAAAAAGCAATTAACAGATATAACTTCTTCAAAATATAATGGATGATTAAATATAAATTTACAAAAATAAATGCTTGTTATTCCTTTTTTATTATATACATTTGCATTCAAAATTATACAAAAATTATATTCAATGACAGGAACAGTTAAATTTTTCAACGAATCCAAAGGATATGGCTTTATCACTAATGATGAAACAGAACAAGATATATTTGTTCATGTTACAGCATTAAATGGAATTACAATTCAAGAAGGCGATAAAGTTAATTTCTCTGAAGGTGAAGGAAAAAAAGGTAAGGCTGCTATAGATATCACTCTAGCTTAGTTTAGATACTTTATTACTCCCATATTATTTCTTTAAAATAAGAATTCTCTATAATCATAGTTTTATTAATATGATTATACACACTTTCTTTGGCTAATTTTTGTGAGAACCATCACAAAAAGGAAGTCTTTTAGATTTTGTGCATCTGCATAGGGAAAATCTTGATTTATGCTCTATTTCATTACCTTCTTTATCTAAAAGAACAACATCACCATTAATAGAAATTGGTCCATTTGGGCTTATAGTAATAATAGGACGATTATCTGACATTTCTCCAATATATAAAATTATATTCAGTTTAGTTAATTACTACTGATAATTGACTTGAAATTCTCAGGATCAGTATTACCTTCAGTGTTAATAAATAAGATCTTAGATTTTGAGTTTAATCCAATATGTTCTCTTAGGACATTAAACTTATTAACTTCTAAGCATTTAATTAGCCCGCCTAATCCAGCTGCGCCAGATTCACCTGATATTACTCTCTCATCATCCTTAATTGGATAATAAAGGGTTCTAATCGCTTTTTTAGCATATTCATCTGAAATACTTATAGCTGCATCACACCCGTTTTTAATAATCTCCCAACCACTCATAGAAGGTATTCCACAATTAAGCCCTGCCATTATAGTATTTAAGTTTCCTTTTGGAGTTATTCTTTTATTAGATAATAACGACTGAAGCACACCTGAAGATTCATCTGGTTCAACCAATACAATTTTAGGTTTCTTCTTAAAGTACCTATTTATATAATACCAAATACATGTAGCAGGCCAGCTTCCGACACCACATTGAAGAAATATAATATCAATGTCTGGATTGTTTAAAGTATTAATAGAATCTTCCATCTCGCGTAAATGAGTTAAATATCCTGACATAATATAGGCAGGTATTTCTTCATAATTAATCCAAGAAGTATCTTGGATTAATGTCCAATTCATTTTTTTGCTAATATTTGAAGCATACTGGCAGGTATCCTCATAATTTAAGTCTAATTGTATAACTTCTGAGCCATGATCGGCAATAGCCTTAATTCTAGCATCAGTTGTTTGTTTTGGAACATAAATGACAGCCTTTTTATTATGTTTTGCAGCTGACCATGCTACTGCTCTTCCATGATTCCCATCTGTAGCAGTACAAAAAACAGAAATATTTGGATATAAGCTTAATGCTTTATGGACTGCATATGAAGCTCCTAGACCTTTAAAAGCATTTAAGTTAAATCTCTTAGACTCATCCTTTACATATATTTTACCTACATTCAATTCTCTAGAGAGATTTTTTAAGTCATATAGCGGAGTTTCCGCATATTCCTCTAAAGTTTTATGATATTCTAATGAATTACTTTTTAAAAGAATATCATTAGTTAAACTATTTTTTAATCTATTATCAGGAAAATTTAAAAAAATCTCATTCATTTTTTTATTTAAATAAAAGAGTTGGCGTGTTTTTGATGTATTCTTGATAGCTCTCTAGATGCCCCCACTTTCTTTTCCCTCTAGCCTCTAAAAGTCGTACTCCACTAACATAAACTAATAACAAATAAGTAAAAACGGGAGAAATTAATGTTATTAGTTGAAGTCCTGACAATGAAGAAAAAGACATTATTGCAACTCCTGTCCATAAAGTAATTTCTCCTAAATAGTTTGGATGTCTTGAATAAGACCATAACCCTGTGGATATAAATTTATTTTTATTATTAGGATTGTTTTTAAATTTAGTTTTTTGGTTATCGGCAATTATTTCTATTAAGAATCCTAAAATAAAAGTAATTGCTCCTACAAAAAATAATGTATTCACTATTATTCCTTCAGAGGTTGACATGGCAGTAATAGCGCATGCTGAGCAGATAGAGACCCACATTCCTTGTAGTGTCCAAGTCATAAAAAACCTTGTTGGTGAAGGCTTAATATCTCTAAATCTTTTATCCTCACCTGCTTTTTGAATTCTAAAAAATAAAAAGCTTCCTAATCTTACTGCCCATATTATAATAAATACTGATAAAATAAGATTCCCTAAATTGAATTCAGATGATTTATAAAAAACATAACTAATAATCGATATATAGGTAAGACTTCCGGCAAGATCATAGAATTTTTCTGTTTGCATTAAATATGCTGGAATAAATAATACCCATTGTATGACAAAAGCTATCAGTACAGCATTTTTAACCAAACCTATATCTGTTAATAATGCAATTTGAAAAGGAATGTAAAAAGCTACTGCTGAAGCTGATAAATTGAATAAAATGTTTTTCATAATTAGTATATAAAGTTACTTAAAACTTGTTTCTTTAGAGAAAACTATTAATCTCATCCAAATAGATATAAACAAGAAATAGTATTATATAGACAAATAAGTATATCCTATAGTAGTCTCTTGTTTTAATGTATTCTATATTATGAGGATAAAGATTTGAGAATAATCCTGTTAATTCTTTTATGAATACTGGTTTAATATTGATTTTCCAATCATCTGTTTTATAAACAATTTTTCTGAATTTACTTCGAATATAAGTACTAGGTATACCCCAAATAAATATAATGATAAGCAGTAATGTTTTAGTCATAGTAATTATTAATTACCTCTACCTACCTTTCTTATACCTGAAGATTTAGCTTTGTTGCTTTTATTATCAAATTTTTGCTTGACTCCCTTTTTGACACGTGTCTGTTTTTCAAGTCTATTTCCAAAAAATTTACTAGGCATAATTATTTTGTTTTAATTGATTAATTGTAAAGATATTAGAGATAATTATAATATACAAATTGTATAAAAGGATTAAGCATGTTTGCCTTTTACCCATCCTGTTTTTTGTAAATACTTTTCAGCACTTTCTACAGCTCCTTCTTCAATAGATGTTCCCATAGAATCATTCCATCGATTTAGATAGCCAAACAAAGAGATTACACCTAAAATTTCTACAATTTCACCTTCATCCCAATACTTATGCAATTCTTGTATTATTGTCTCATCTACAGTGTTAGGAACTTGTGAAGAGGCTAAAGAGAAATCTAGCGCTGCACGTTCAGCATCATTAAAGGAATCATGTGTTCTAAAATTCCAGATATTATCTAATTGCTCTTGTTTAGCGCCATAACGTTCAGCGGCCCTAATAGCATGTGCTTGACAATATCTACAGCCAGTTGAATTACTTGAAACCCATGCAATCATTCGTTTAAGCGCTGATGTTACTCGACCTTTATTTGACATAACAGCTTTATTTAAATTAATAAAAGCTTTACTTATCTCCGGACGTCTTTGCATGGTAAGAACAGAATTAGGACAAAAACCAAGTGTTTCGTTAAAGAACTCAGCTAGTTTTTTAGTTTCAGAATCATAATCTGATGGTAAAGGTGTAACTAAAGGCATAATAATAATTTATTTTACAATATTAAATTTATTTTACAATATTAAAAGTTTAATTTTAAATAAATTATAACGCATATGAATTCAAAAGAAAAATTAGCAAAGAAGCTTGGAATTACTGTTGAAGAATTAGAAAATAGGATACAAAAAAACAAAGAAGCTGAAGAAGATGTAATAGAGGCTACAGCAAAAAAGAAAAACAAGTCTTAATCATCTTAAATAACTGCCACCATTTATATCAATAGTGGATCCTGTTGCGTGGTCTAGTTTCCCTGAAACAATAAGAGAAATAACAGGAGAAATATCTTTTGGTTCTGTTAACCTATCTAAAACAATTCCTTTTTTTACGTAATCTTCCCCTTCTTTATTTAAAAAATCCTTTATCATTTCTGTTTTAACAAAACCAGGAGCAATGGTAAAAGCAAGAACATTGTCTTTTTTTCCAAAAGACCTAGCAATTGTTTTTGTAAGCGAGACCATACCACCCTTAGAACATGCGTAAGAAATATAATCTTCTGTTTCTCCTCTAAAAGCCGCGCGAGAAGATATGTTTATTATTCGAAATCTTGAATGAATATTTTTATTTCTTTTCATGTTTATAAAACATTTACTCAAATACGCTGGCGCAGCTAAGTTTAGATTTAAGGTTTTGTTCCAACTTGAATTCCAAAGGTCGGCATCAGTATTAACAGATGAAGAAATTGCTATTCCTGCATTATTAATTAAAACATCTGGAAATCCAAAATGATCTATTGTTTGTTCATACAATTGCTGTGCACCTAAACTACTTGAAAGATCTTGAGAAACCGTGTGTGTATTTTTTGTTAAAAGTGATTGTAGTTTTTTTTTGTTTTTATTATAGTGTAAAACAAGTTCATGTTTTTCATTTATAAGTTCTTTTGAGATTTCATACCCAATTCCACTTGACGCCCCCGTTATTAATATTTTCAAACTTCTCCTTTTTTTAAAACAATCCAGAGTACTAAATAAGCGAACCCAAGTCCTCCGAAAACTGTTACTATTCTCCAAATAACGGGGTCAATATTAGTATGTTCTCCTAACCCGTGGCAAACACCTCCGATATATCCTTTGTCAGGATACCTATATAACTTTTTCATACCTACAATTTACAATAATTTTAAAAAAAGAAGATATGCCTATTTTGTCCAAGCAATTAGATTTAGAAAACTATTGTTGTTAGCAACTAGGATCGCAGGTCTTTTTTCTTTTAGTATAAATAGTAATTCAAGGTTTTTTACATTTCCAGGGATAAAAATACCACTATCATCAATTTTTAAAGCAGCTGTAAATGTACCATCTCCATTACCTTTAAGAAAAAGACCTTTTCCTGCGTCATACGAAGGTGTTTCTATTTCGGCATTAAATATATTTCCACCAATAACAACATCTAAATTATCATCACCATCAAAATCCCAAATAACACTATCCATTATTGGTGCCAATTGAGCTTCGGGTAATAATTCGATCATTTCTAAAGTATTTCCTCCCTTATTTTCAATATACATACTCGCAAAATTAGTAGCATAATAATGTAGAGCGTTATTTAAATTTTCAGTACCAAAAATATCATCTAAATTGGATGATGCAAAATCTGAAAACAAAGGAAATTTTTCACCTATAAATGGCATTTGTTCTGTTGAACATTCTTTACCTCTTAATGGTACAAGGTTTCCATTATAAGATTTACTTAATACGATATCAAGAGTTCCATTTTCATCAAAATCTTTAGAATATATATGTAAAGGTTTTTCATTTGTTGCCTGAAACTTATTATTTAATCCCAGATTCCCAACAATGAAGTCCTCATCGCCATCATTGTCAAAATCTCCTTTATTAATACTATAAAACCATCCTACATCATCCGATAATCCTAATTGTTCCGAAGCATTTTCAAAACCTTCAGTAGTATTTAAAAAAATCATTATAGGCATCCACTCTCCAACAACGATTAAATCTTCCCTTCCATCATTATTTATATCAGACCAGGAAGATGAAGTAATCATACCTGCATTTTTTAATTGAGGTGCTAGCTTTTGAGTTACATCTGTAAATATTCCATTTTCATTTTCTAAAAGATAAGAATCTGGTGGTAAAGGATATTGTCCTGGTTTATTTCTGCCTCCTACAAAAAGGTCTAAATCTCCATCTTTATCCCAATCATTTGCTGTAATAGTAGCTGTACTAGATCTTATATCAGGAAGTGATTGCTTTGATCTTTTAAACTGCCCTTGACCAGAATTGAGATATAATCGATCCTGCAAAAGGTATTCATCATCTTTAAATTCGCCTCCACCTCCACTGGCGATATAAAGATCTAAATCTCCGTCATTATCAACATCAAAAAATAAGGCGCCGAGATCTTCAAAATTCTCATCTTTACTGAATACATTTTGTGTAGAAACAATAAATCCTCTTTTAGTATCTTGAAGATATATTTGTCCTGCTTGACCTTTTGCTCCTCCAACATAAAAATCTTCGTTTCCATCTCCATTAATGTCTCCAACTGCGACACATGGTCCAAGAGTAGATTGTTTATGAGGTAAAAGTATTTCTGTTTTATAATCATTATAATTATTCTCCTCATGTTTAAAATCTGAAATACCAATTCCACGAGAAACATCCACAAATGGATATTGTAAATTTATATTTTCCACTATGGAGTTTTGATAGGCTTTTTTATTTATATAATGCTTTTTATCAATGTCAGGATTATAAATTGTGGTTTTGGTTCCATCTAACCATAAGATTTCTGCTCTATCAACTTTTTGGATATTCCCTAGACCAAAATGTGCTAGGCTATGCATAGAAGACAAGTAGCCTCTAACAAAACTGTATTCAACCAATTGCTCTTCATTATCAGTAAAAATTTTAATCTTTGAATGCATAACACTATTACTATTTTTACCATCAGATAAAACAAATTGAATATAGTGATTACTCTTCCGGTCCATTGTGTTATTTCTATATACAAAAGCTTCACTTTCTAAGTTGTTAATAACCACATCAAGATCGCCATCATTATCTAAATCACCATAAGCTGCTCCTTGAGAATAAGAAGGCTTATTAAAACCCCAATCTTTTGAGGTATCATCAAATTTCAAATTTCCTCTATTTTTAAATATATAATTAGCTATTGGTGTCGAATTCGATTTTTGCAATTGATCATAAAGGACAGCTCCTGTAACACCTTCTGTCTCATATCTCACCTCTAATTCATTCATCCAATCACGATTTCTTGTATCTCTTTTAAATCCATTAGTAACCATCAAATCTTTCCAAGAATTATTGTCAAAATCTACAAGCAACGCTGCCCAGCTCCAATCAGTTTCGGCTACTCCTAAAAAGTGTCCGATCTCACTGAAATGACCTTTACTCCTATTTAGATTCAATGTATTAAACATATATTGAGGCACATATCCTTTTTGATTTGTTAAATAACTAAACTTATTTACATCCATACTCTCCATCAATGTCTTATTTCTGTAATGATCAGATGGTGTCATATCGAGTACTGCTAAATCCACCAATCCATCGTTATTAATGTCAGCTGCATCACAACCCATTGAAAAAAAGGAGCTATGAGATACTTTGGACTGGATGTCTTCAATAAAAGTTCCATTTCCCTGATTAAAAAACATAAAATCCGGAATAAAATAATCATTAGCTACATAGATATCTAAAAACCCATTCTCATCAAAATCAGAAACGGCCACACCAAGACCAAAACCTGGTCTGTATAATCCAGATTCTTTTGTAATATCATCAAATGTTCCATTTCCATTATTGCGATATAGCGTGCTAAAAGATTTCTCTCTTATCCTAGTAGGTTTGTTTAGTAATACCTCTTCCCATTTATGAACATCTTTTTCATAATTTATAGATGAGTGATTCATAACAAACAAATCTAAATCGCCATCTTTATCCATATCAAAAAATGCAGCCTGAGAAGAATAGGAAGCATCATCAATACCGTATTTAGCTCCCATTTCCGTAAAAGTTAGATCTCCATTGTTAACATATAATTGATTTGCTAATAAATTGTCATCAACTGTTGGTCCCGAATTACACACATATATATCCATCCAACCATCTTCATTAATATCTACTACACTTACTCCTGTTGCCCAATTAACAGATTCTACTCCCGCGTTATTACTTATGTCTTGAAATTTAAAGTCACCTTCATTTAAAAATAGTTTGTTTGGTGTGTCATTGCCAGCAAAAAAAACATCTGCTAAACCATCATTATTAATATCTACAATAGCAACTCCACTACCATTATAAAAGTAATCATAGTGCCCTCCATTTCTTTCAGGAGTTTCAATGGAGGTGTTTGTGAATGTTATACCTGTTTCATCGGATGACAATAATGTGAAAAGGGATTTTTGAATATCCTGATCATCTGCAGAATCAGAACTACAAGCGAATAGACCAAATACAAAAAAGAAATAAATTAGCTTTTTCACACCTGCAATTTACAATAATTTTAAAAGAAGAAGATATGCCTATGGTTTAAGTCCTAAAAAGTGAAAAGGTCTGAAAGAGAGCCAACCATAGCAATCAATCAAACCAATTCGTTTGTGTGATGCGAATATATAAATTAAAGATGAATTAATTCCTTCCCAATACAGAATATGTTATGTTTTATTTAAATAATTTAATCCAGTCAGCTTCTCCAGCAATGTAGGCGAATGAATATGGATTTCCTGTACCAAGTAAATTTTGATAATATTGTTTTGCTTTTACAGTATCATTTTTTTCATATACATACCAGTTGGCCAAGCTATATAAAGCGACTTCATCGATTACGATTTCAGATTCTTTAAGTAATCCTTTGTAAAATAAACACGATTGATGATAACTCATGTTTTCAATTATGTCCATGTTTTGGTGAACTTCATTAATAACAGTATTGGATTCTTCAATTTTATTTAGTCTTCTGTTGATCATATATAACCAATGACCACCTGAAACAATATTATCATCGTATTTATGAGTAACACTTCTATTGTTGAATGCTTTGAGTGCATTATTCATATCGTTTTTAAGATAATATGCTAGACCAAGATGATACCATATATTACCGTGGAGTGTACTTAGAGGAATATTTTTTGCATTTGGCAAACCATCAGGTTCTATTTGATCTGTTTTCCCATTAATCAATTGTACTGCTTTTTCAAAATCACTTATTGCATTATCATATTGACGGGTAGAAATGTATCTATGACCACGGTGACGATAAAAACGAGCATCATTAGGATGGTTTTTTATTCCTAAGGTAAAGAGCTTAATAGCTTCTTTGTAGTACCCCATATAGGCTGTTCTACGTCCATACCAAATTAGAGCTTCAGCATCATTTTGATTATCAAAATAGGTGATTTGTGCTGATTTAAATTGATCAAATGATTTTCCTTTCTTTATTTCAGGACTTCTTAGTGTATCTCCTAATAGTGTTATTGTTTCTATGGTTTGAGTAGGATTAATATGATTTTTTGAATTTTGATAAGAATCACAAGAAAAGAAAGCAAATACAAGAAATAAATACAATAGTTTTTTCATAATTCTAATATACTTGAAGACAATTTATTAATTATTTTTTCGAGGTAATCTATTATCAAGCATTGCGGTATGATATACAAATGAAGCAACAATTACA
>Ga0206683_10002019_pt1 | contig 13792 bp, 11 predicted proteins | sample M280m12015metaG_FD_155483 | JGI IMG/M metagenome (GOLD analysis project Ga0206683, IMG submission 155483) | Ammonia-oxidizing marine archaeal communities from Monterey Bay, California, United States - M2 80m 12015 | ecosystem: Environmental > Aquatic > Marine > Intertidal zone | place: USA...
TCTTTTTCATTCCAACCTTTCCTAAATAATGAAGATTTGATGAGGAATATTTGTTCATTTTATTAACCATTCTTATTACATTCGTTGCCATCTCCAACTCTCCCCCTCTTCTCATAACTCCAGCTACGCTAATCAAAGCTGCATTATTATGAGGCTGATATCTCCACCCTGCTCCTAATGCTGACTTCATAGATATGAATTGCCTCTCCCTTTCAGACCCTGTTTTAGCTCCCAGCTTGTACCACTTGCCTGATCTTCCTTTAAGAGCAAAGTCAACTACATTATCTTCTGAGATATTAAAAGCAGCAATTCTGCCTGCGTATTTCAAATCATCTTTGACTGCCTTACCGTCATCCATATTTTTAGTAAGATCATCAATGGCTCCATCTATGTCTTCTTTGTTTCCTAGGGTCGGCATAAAATGTTCTTCTGCTTCTGATATTTTTCTTATATCTAAAGTTCTTCCACTTGGCCCAACAACGTTATCAATAAGGTCTTCCCTGAAATCCTGTATTTCTTTCATTCTTTCCAGATACTCTTTCATATCATCTGTCAGGACCTTATTCCATCCTTCTCTTAATTTCTTACTCCCACTAAAATATTCTTCATATATCCTGTTGGTGTTTATCAATTTAGGGTCTTCTATTCCTGCCATTGTCATCTTGCGTCTGGCTGCCGGTGTAGCTAAAGGCCCTTCTACTATCATTCCAAAATTAGGGTTTGGTTTTTGTTCCCCCGTTAATAAAGGATCCTTCATTCTTTCTTTTGCAGAAAGAGGGATGTATTCATTGTCATCAACTTTTCCAAAACCTGTTTCAGAGTTCCACCAATACTTACCTGACTTTAAAGGAGAGTTTATATAGTTATTTAATTTTGATAATAATGTCTGAGTTCTGTACGAGTGCATTTCTAAAGCTGCTGCTGCTTGTTTCGGTGGTGTGTCTGCGTAGTACATAGGATTATAAGTTTTTCCTATTGCTTTAACTGTCCATGGGATTCCGGTAAGTCTAAATACTTTTCTTACTGCGTTAGACATTTTGCCTTGCTTTAAAAGTAGCTGCTTTTGTCTTTGTCCCAGCCAACTATCAGCAAAATCTTTTTGTGCGTTTTCCATTGCTTTAAAAGCAGCTTCAATAGTATACCCTTTAAGGTTGTAACCTTTAGTATTAAATAGTTTTCCATTGTCTTTACGTCTTTTGTTAGCCTGTCTATTATCTCCTCCAACAAAATCTCTAAGCTTTCGCTCTCCCTCTTTTTTAACTTCTTTAGGAGTGTCTTTTATTGTAGACATAAATTGTCTTTGATAGTAATCAGTTGGTTGTAATCCCATTTTTTTGTAAATAGGGGCTGCTCCTATTGTAGCTCCCGCAGAAAGTCCTTTCAGTCCTGCCAAGGTTGCTCCTCCTCCCAATATACCTCCGGCAAGTCCTCCAAGTATTCCTCCTTTCTCTGCACCATATCCTGCTCCAACATTAATCCCTGTTTCTCCTAGCACTCTTCCTGGTAATGCCATTGCACTTCCCCCCACAGGATCAAAAAATCCTCCTGCAATTCTTGCTCCCCTCTTTCCTATTGTGGGAGCTAATCCCCTTGCTACTCTTGCAGCTGCCCAAGGGCCTCCAAAAGCTATTAAAGGTGTAAGTGCTAAATCTAATGGACTTGTTGTATACTTTGCCAAAAAGGCTGCTGGAGTTTTAAGCCATTCAGGCATTCCAGATTCCCTAACTCTTTCTTCTGATACTAAAGGCGTGGTTAATCTTTCCCATACAGACCTTGTTGTTTTTGGTCTTCTTTGTAATTCCTGCGTAGTTGCAGGGGAGGGAACGAACGCACTAAATGATTGCTTACTCACCGGAGAAGACTGTCTTACCGGCACTCCCTGTGGATATTTTTCAAATAAGTTTGTCATTAGTAATAAATCTGCCTTGTTCTAGGAGCGAATGTCTGTTGTCTTTGTGACCCATAAAACGCTCTTTCATTTGGAGTTAACCTTGAAAATCTTTCAGTAAAAGGATCTTCTGCTAAATGTTCTCTAAATGTTTTAGAAGGCATTTCTCCAGCTCTTGATGCTGAACCAAGGTTTGCTAAATAATCGTTGTAAACATCCTGAAAGCTTTCCTGAAAGAATCTTCTTTTGACAGGGGTTTGCCCTCTCATTGCTCCTCCTATACCCGGAGCTTCTCTTCTTGACACTCCTTCTCGTGTAAAAGCCTGTCCGGTAGGGGAACTTAAATAAGTTGCCATAGGATTTTGCTCTAAAAAGGTTTTGCCTATTTCTCCTTTCCATTCAGGTGAAAGAAAATCTGAAAAATTATTACTTATTCTTCCTGCTAAAAGGTCGGTTGCCTGAGCCCGTTCTGTTCCTACCTTCCCTGTTAAACCTGTTGGTTGCGTGTATCTTCCGAAATCAGGGGTTTCCCAAAATTTAGTCTGCCAATCTTCTGTCCACGGATTTGCTGCCATATATTACCTCACGAAACTAGAGAATAAATTTGCTCTTCTTTTAAAATCATCTATGTAAGTTGGTCCTTGGCCTTGAGTTGCCATTGTAGGGCTAACTGTAAACGGATCCTGTCCAGGTATTACCCCAGGGGAAACCGGTCGTGTGTACAGATTTCCAAGATCATCAGGATTTATCCTACCCGCTAAATTCATTAATGCCGGTGTCATCATATTTAATGCAGTATTCATAGGATTAAGATCTCCTAAGGGGCCTAAAGGAATTTGGGTTGTAAGTGGAGCGTAAATTTCTGAGAATGCCCTCATTGCTGGGTCATCCCTCCATGAGAAATCCGTCAACCCCTGTCTTGCTGCTTTGTTTATGTATGTGCCAAAAGGATCTCCTCCAAGGTCGGGTTGTTGAATATCCATCATAGTAGCAAACTCCATTCCTGCTGGTCTGTCTGCGTGTCTTTCCCCAAACATTTCTGTTTGCCCTATACCGGGTGCAGGTTGATCAGCTCCCATCATATAAGGATTGTAGTCTTCAAATGTTAATCTTGGATTAACCGATGGATTTGTTATTCCTCTTCGTTGAATATCTTGTATATCAGCTGCTGAAACTGGACTAGGAAAGTTTATCATTGATGATGTTGCTTCCGGACTAGCCCAATCCCACTGAGGCCCTCCTGTAACACCAATTCGAGGGTCAGTACCAAGTTGGTTGGCTAGGCTTACTAATTCTCCTGTTGTGTATGCTTTTCCTCCGGGCATTAATGGACCAGGTTGTCTGTCAGCCATTCTTTCTCCTATCATTTCTCCTGCAGGATTATAATTCCTAGGGTCCCTAGGTAATCTCCCCATAGGACTTGCCCCCGGCATATCTGCAATCCCTGGTTCTATCCATTCATCAGCTGCTGACGGCTGTGTAATTGGAGGCTGTGTAATTGTAGGCTGACTACCCATTCCTTCTTCTGCTAGTTGTAAGTCTTCTAAATAAGCAAATGGGTCTCCACCTATATCTACCTGTGGTCCTTGTCCTTTTATTGTATCAAGCCAATCCTGTCTTGTTTTTTCGTATTCTAAGTTTGCTCCTGCTGCTTTTCCTGCTAATTCTGGTTCCATACCTGGTACCATACCTGGTACCACAGGGGGAGTATCTGAAACAGGTAACGCAGGTCCAAGTCTGGTTTGCCCTGTAACTGGATCAGTTATAACTCTTTGTCCTTCAGGTAATTTGTCCCAAAATGGCAACAAATTACCTTGCTCATCTCTTCTTTGTGTCAATCCTTGTCCTGCTCGTTGCTCATCCTGAAATGCTTTGAATGCTTGGTTTGCCTGAGCTGTATCCCCTCCATAAGTTTCTGCTTTGAATCTGGGATCATTATATGTAGCAGGGTCAATAAACCCTCCACCTGGTGTTCCTTCTGGTGCATCAATAGCTCCTCCGGGAACTGCAGCTCTTCTAGTTTCTTCCCTATCTAAAAGATCTCCAAATGGATCCCCACCTATATCTGTAGGGTCGGAGGTTAAACTTGGTGGGGTAGTTACAGGGGGTATGTCTTCAATTAACGGTACTCCTTTGTCTCCCTCCTCCCACGGCATAGGTTCTATTTCCCTTGCAGCTCCTCCGGGGATAATGGAGGGCATATCATCTATACCAGGTACTCCTTTATCTACCCAGTCTGGAACGTCTTTTGGCACCTCAGTATTGGCGTCAAGTTTGGGTTTTGCTGGGCCTTCATCTACTACACTTGCTGCTGCTGGTAAAATGTTTTTTGCTTTAGTGGTAGGTAAATAATTCTGAAAAGCATTCTTGTAAAAACCAGGTTGTGTTAACCGGAAAGGGTCTGTTGCCTGTGTAGCAAAGTATGTTTTGGCTAATGTTTCTGCAATAACATCTCCCAATTCTCCGGGGTATGCTCTTCTTGCCAGTGACTGTCTTAACGCTAATTCATTACCAGGATTGTCAACAAATTTTGTATATAATGTTTTTTGTAAATCTGTTGCGTAAGTTGGGTCTGTCCAGAATTTTTGATTATCTGTGAAAGCAAGTTCTTTAGCTTGCTCTAATATACCAAGCCCTTGGTTAATATTGTTTGCCATACTATTTGGTCCCTGTGCCAGAAAGGCTCTGAATGACAAAGCTTCATTTGTTACATCAGGCTGACCGGGTAAAGCTACTCTTGGAGTTAATCCTGCTGTTTCTAGGAATGAAAATACTCCATTGTCCTGAGCTAAAGGATTAAGTAAGTTTTGATATGTTCTTCTTGCATAAGGGCTTGCTCCCCCTGTTGCTGTAAGAGGTAATCCCGCAGCTATTTCTTTTCTTGTCAAACCACTATAAGCTCTTTCCTCTGGAGATAAATCCATACCAAAAGGATCTCCTCCCAGATCTGTCGTTCCCAAAGGATCTCTGGTTTCTAAAGGTCCTTTCTCTGCCCCTGCTTTTGCATCTGCTTTTGCTTGTCCAAATTTTTCTTTTTCTCTTTCCAATTGAAATTGCTTTTCTTCGGTAAGAGGTGATTTTGGGTCTAACTGTGTACCTGGGCCTCCTCCTAAGTCTTCCGGAGTATGAGTGTATGGATTTTTACCGGGGTCATCCCTCCAAATGTTTGAAAAATTTCTTTTGTATATCTCACTAAGAGGGGTATTTTCATTGTCCCCTGTAATCATATCGGTTATATTCTTGTCAAGGTTAGCTGAATATTGAGACACTTGCCCCATATCTCCGTCTGCATTGGCATATGCATATAACATTGCATCTATTGCTTTTCTGGCCTGAGTATCAGAAACACCTTTAGAAGACTTGTATTCCTGTACAAGTTTATCAACTTCTTTTTCTTGAGCAAACATTCTAACGGATACAGGGTCAGCAGTCCCACGATATTTTGGAGCAGTAGGCCCAAGAATCATTTTTCGTGCTCGTTCTTTTTCGTCAGTAATAAAAGAATGTATATATTCTTTTAACAGTCCCTTGTCTTTCCAGTCGTCAGCTCCTCCTTCCTTATCGTCTCTTTCCAAAGGACGATCCCATTTATTTAACCCTACTATTTCATGTAATTTTTTTAATATCTCAGCTATGCTCATTATATTCCTCCGACTGGACCTTGCATCCTTAATATTTCTAATTGTTCAGGAGATAACGCTCCCGGTCTTGGTTGTCCCGGGGGAACCAAAGGTCCTCCCTGTGGATTTGGAATAGGTGGTGGTACTCCCATCATTGCATTAGGCATAACCTGCGGTGGGGCTGTTGGTCCTGCTCCTCCGGCTCCCATAGCCATACCAGGTAATCCCTGTTGTTGCTGTGGAGGGGGCTGAGGTTGCATGGCCTGTTGTGCAGCCATTATTGATTCCTGCCTCTTTGCTAGTTTTTCATTTAATATTGTAACCAGTTCTCCAAAATAAAATTGTGCAAGATCTGGTCTTCCTCTTTCTTCTGATGCAGACAATAAAGTCCACAGTGCAGCTTCAGGCAAAACTCTTTCTGCCTGTTGTTCTCTGATTGCAGCTTCCATATCATCGGTATCCTGTAATCCAAGTATTTTATCTCTGATATAACCATCAGGGAGTAATGGAGATTCTCCTTCCCTTGCTATTTGTGCCATGCTCATCTTGGACATATCATCCTGTGGAAGTTGTCCGACAAATGTGACAACAATATCACCGGCATCTTTTATATCTGAGGGTTTAATTTCTTCTTTAAAGTATGCTCTGTTCATATCCTGCCCGGATAATTCCATGGCATCAAAGGATTCTGTCAGATACTGGTCATTAAGGAGCATACAAATTGTAGTGTATGCCAGTTGTAATGCATCCATTCTTGGCTGGAGAACGCTGTCAATTCCCTGTCTGAGGGTATTAATTGCAAACCCTGATAACTGAAACTGAAGGTCTCCAAAGATAGAGTGGGGGACGGAACCTCTCTGCTGTTCGCCCGACACCAGACCCATAAACGCTCCTGTTTCTTGGGCTACTTCCATTAATCCTAATGGCTCTATGTCCTCACCTTGAGCGAGGGAGATTTCTGTGCCTTCTTTATAGGGGTCTTCGTCTAGTGTCTTCATTCCGTCCCTTGACTTTATTTTCAATCCTTGCTTTCTCGCTCTTGATGTCATCTCAAGCATAATTGACATTACGTGATTATGATTTTCATAAACTTCTCTGTTATGTTTGAATACAGATTCTCCGTGATCTTCTATTGTGTCATCAATTGGGACGTGGTCATTCATTGCCTGTATCATAGGGGTTGCTCCTACAGGTCCAAGAAATACAGGGACATTTGTGGAGCCATGAGGGGTAGCTTTCTTAGCTACTCTTCCGTTGGATAGTACAACTATATTTACTTCTTTGTCGTAATAGTCATATACTTCCAGCCAGTCTTCGTAATTATCATTAACGGCAAGTTTAATATTATATTCAGATTCTATTTGCTCTTTAGATTTTTTAACTTTGTAGCAGGCCCATTGGAGTCCGTCTGCTCCTGTTGACCAGTATGTATGCATAGGATCCCACGGAGTTATATCAATAAAACTTTTCTCATCCTTATCTTTCATGATCAAAGCTCTGCCTGCGAACCATCCTCTGAGGGATATGAACCATGCAAGCTGTGCTTTAAGTGAGGGTTTCATTTGTTTAGCCAGTCTTTCATCTGCGTGTCTCAGGGCACCAAGGAAAAATCTTTCTTTCTTACTATTGTTCTCTCTTTTTTCTTTGTCTTCAGACAGTTGGGGTATTCTTGCCACCATTTCAGAGGACGATAAAAAGGAAATAATTTTATCTGCATAGGTTGAAGGTTCATTAGAGGTATAGGACTGGAATCCATCCCCTGCGTCATATGGATCAAGGCGATAAAGTGAATAGTCTGACTCCATTCTTGACCTTAAAGGTTCTGTGGAATCATAATGTGTTTCTACTTTATTGATTATATCTTCAGGTTTTAATCTTTTTCGTGCCATTACGCCCACCTTTTAACACGAATAGTGTTCCTATTCTCAATATGGCTGTACCCAAAACGGTTAATTAGGCCATAAATTAAAGCTTTAATTCCATGATTATACTTATCTTCGGGCTGATTGCCAACTATGTTTCCATCTCTATCTGTTTTCCACTTGTAAACTTTAGTCTGTCCATCAAAGGGGTTAGGGGCTGCACCAAATTCTGACAAAACCCCTTTACATTTAGGGTTAATTATCAGCTTTGGCCTGTGATGTTTAGGGTCAACTTTAAGCATAGACTTTAATCTTTCAGTTCCGTCATTTATTTTTACTTTTTCCGAGTCCATAAACAACCCTGCCTTATCAAGCCACACTTCTGCGGGAGCAGACATGGCCTGATGTTGATATCCTGCGACATCAATAACACCAAAATGGACATCTTTCCACCACGGCTTGTCCATAGCCATGTCTACAATTTCTTCTGTAATAAGAGTTTTCTCATATATTTCATCAACCACGCAAATTTGTTCATCAAGTATCTGTACAACTTCAACGGCGTAGCCACCGGCATAACCGGGGTCAACCCATAAGTGGACAGGTTCCTCAGGAACGTATTCAATTTCTCTAACGTGGTAATCTGCTCTGAACTCCGGGAATACGAGCCCGCGTGGAGGACTAGGGATTCCCATAATTCTTTCTTTGAAGAAGTCGTCTGAGGCATCTTCCTGAAGTCTTTGTATTTCTGGGTCATCTTCTCCTCCCGGATATAAATGATAATTTGAAAATGAGGGTAGGGAATAAGACTGTTCTATGTCACTCCCGTGCTGCCATGCCAAAAACAATTGTGGATACCATCCAAGTGATCCTTCAAAAGTTCCTGCAAGGAACATCCATGCTGCTTTCGGAGCACATCTACCTCTGATTCTATAAAATGTTTCAAGGTCTAACTGGCTGGCTTCACACCCTATGATTCCATTGGGGGCTCTCATAGCAAGAGTCCTTGGGTCTTTGGCTGATTTTGTTTCAATAACTGTGCCGTCTGCAAGTTCAATCCTGCCAGGATCTACTCTTTTAGATGATTTTTTAAGTACTCCAAGTGCTGCAAAGTCCTGAACAAGGTATTCAAACTCTGCTCTTGTCCTCTCATAGTCTGCAGCTACAAGCCAGAATAGCCCTGGTCCTTCAAGTTCAGGCCATTTTGTCAGTAAAAACTTACTGGCTAGCATACTTTTCCCTGCCTGTTCACCTCCTGCCACCAGAACAAACCTTTTATCTGAGTAGATTATAGGTTTTTGTTGTTCAGTAGGGGTAAAACCTACCTTATCAAACAAAAATTCCGTAGCCATTGAGGATCCGGTGATCATTTATCTACACCTTTGTCTTTCAATATTTCATTTGCTTCCTGTAAAGCCTGCTGAGAAATAGATTTTTTCTTTTTTGTTGCCTTTTTAGGAGCTTTTTTATTCAGGTTTTTAATCTCATCAATCAATTGTAGGGCTGTATTGTCCTGTTTTACGTGCTCCTGGTACTTTTCGGGCTTTGCTCCCTTCAATAAAAAGATTAAAAGGGCTGGATTTGACTTGTATCCATCCTCCTGGGCCATCTGTTTCTGCACCAAAGCAAAAGCATTGCCCTCAAGTTTGTCTGAAAAAATAGCCATTGACTCATTTAACATCCTTCTGAACCAATCATGCCTCTCTTTATAGTTATAAATTGTCTTATTACCAATTCCAGAAGCCTTAGATGAAGCAAGTATGTTCCCTGTATGGGACAATGTCTCTAAAAATAATTCTATTCTCTGCTTATTCTTATGATTCTCTAGTGTGTCTTTCATAAAACCTTGCAAAATATAAATAATACTTGTATTATATTACTACAAATTTGCTTAATAGCAAAACATCAGACCTCCATTGCGTATGTCTGATCTAACAAAAACTGCGTGAAGTATTCCTCGAAAAACGTAGCGGGGCAAAACGAATATTGCAAAACAATGGCTACAGGATACAGAACTAGTTGTCGAATCTGATCACGTTACACTGGACAATAGGTAACAAGAAGTCTCAGTCAGAAGGGGGAATCGTTCTTAAACAGTTAATTCCACCCCTAAAATCCCTTTTGGGGGGTAGGGGGGGCTATTAAACCCGTATTAAAAACGATATACTGAAATCGGGGTTTGTACTCCTTTTGATTTATGAAGTCTGATGTTCATATATGACAAACCCCCTCAAACTCAATTCAAGAAATGAGCAACGCCCTTTTTGTAAAAAAATTCTGTCACTGGTATATATTGCCTAACGCTCGCCATTCCAAGCCTAACCCTCTCGCCGTCGTCGTTGCTACTTCGTATCAACACCGACGATGGGAAATAGGGGTACGCACGATCGATTTTTTTCGTTGCCATTCTTTTTTGTTCGTGTATGTTTGGTATTTTTTTATTACCAATGGGATATCATCGAGGGAATCAGTAGGGAATAATATTTAGTCCATTAATGGACTAAATGAGATGAAATAAGGTATTTTTTACATGAAATTGATATATCTTGATAGAGAATAGGCCAAAGTAGTGAGATGATATACTTTTATTAACAGTTGAGATTGCGAAATTATTAAAGGAAATTGTATGGCTAAATCAGTCCAAACAAAAACTAAAAATAATGAAACAATTACTAGCAAAATCACTAAGAAAGTAGTGAGAACTGCAAACGTTGTTACCTCAACAATTAAGAAAGTGTTTATTCATGAAGGCAAAGTTGTAAATGAATTGACTACGCTATTGAACATAATATGGTCAACTGCACCTCAATTCACACACAACGAAAATGGATACAACATTTTAGCCGATAAAGGCTTAAATCTATCTAGTAAGATTCAATATTTACTAGCTTTTAAATCTGAGAATTCAAGAGCTAAAAATAATGAAGGTAAAACTATCGGATTCAAGTCATTATCAACACTACCTAATAAAATGCCTATCAACAAAATATATGAAGTGTATATTGATAGATTTATCATAGGTTATTTAGCTGATGATAAATTGGATAGATTGGTATATTATTTATTAGAATTTGCTGTAGTTTTGATGTTGCATACGCAAGGCAAACATTCAGTCGATTCTAAAGGTAGGTTAAGCAAAAAGGCAAACAAAAATTTGAAGGAATTTGGAATTGAAATTCAAGATGATCAAACATCACGTGGATATCAAGTTGACCCATTCGCTGAAAATTGGAAAGTGCCGACTCATTTAAAAGCGTATATCGATAGCTTTATGAGTGAGAATAAAAGCGTGTTAACGAGCTTTCAAAACACTTCGAAAGAAATTGAATCAAAGAAGATTCATAAAACTAAAGCTCCTAGTACAAATAAATTCGATAAATTCATGATTAGTCCAATTATTGGATCTGACAGTGAATTAGTGATTTACCCCTCTTATTCTCATAAGGATAAGAAAAACCATGGTAAATCTTTAGATGGGAAAGGTGTCATAAATATGAATGACTCCATTCAACTATCCAAAGACGTTGCCAAAGTGTTAGGAGTACCTTCACTTAAAGACCACGAAAATCTAGAAGTTTATGTAAAAATAACAACTAGTTTGGAGTAAATTATAAACCATTCGCAATCTTAACTAAATAAATTAAAATTAAAGACCTCGAAGGTCAAAGTGATAAAAGCTTACCTTCGAGGTCTTTTATATTTTCACACTTTTAGTCCATTAATGGACTAAACACCACCAACTTACCAAAAATGAAATATGCAAAGAGGTAATTATGCAATCTAAAGAGATGACATTATCCCAGAAACTTGCACACGCTATGATGAGCAAGGGAAATATGAAGATAAAAGATAAAATAAAATTATGTAGAAAATTAGGGATAGAAGTAGAGGGGCATATATTTACAGTGAAGAGAAAAACAACCACATATTTACAGAGAAAATAATTTAATAACCATAGAGGGAGTAGCTATGCAAATTATAGGAGTGAGGATAGAGGGTAAATATACTATTTATCTTGTATCAAGAGAGCAAGGGAAAAGGGTAGTGCAGAGAATAATCAGAATAAAGAAGTAAAGAGAAGAGATAAGGCAGAGAATAGGCTCAAGTACCCCTATGTTAAACTATATGTAAGAAATTAAATAAGATATTAAATAAGAGATGAGCAAAGCTCTTTAAATTCCTTGGTTTTGCTCATGTTCGGCTTCGAGAGTGGGAAAAGGGTGTCAGTGTTACCAATGATCCCACTCTCATTGAATTTCTAGTCCATTAATGGACTGAAAGTATGTGTATAAAGAAAAGTGGTACTCTAAAATTCACGAGATGAGCTAAGTCAGACTTGTTAACAACTCTAGCCACTAAATAAGAATGTGCGACACACGTGCATAGAAAGGGTCACAGAGATAAGATCCTACCCATCGTCCCCTAATACTAAGATAGATTTAAAAGTATCTGAAGTTTAGGGTGTAGGTATTGTCGCAGATTATGGATAAGAGAGAGGTTATTCTCTCTGCTACCTCTCTCTCTATCCAATAAATTCAAGTAGAGAGTGAAGAGAGATTGTATGTGTACGTGTACAGATACTGAAAAGTATAAAGGAACCTTAATGGAAAAGGCTGAACTATGTGTCTGCAAAGATCACACGAGATGGTGTTGTTGGGCACATTATCATGCTTATCCATACAAAGGCAATTATGCTTGGGTTAATCACGAGAGTAAGTATTTACCAAGCAAAGTAAAGAGTAAAGAGAGAAACTAATGGTTTTAAAAGAAAGTAAAGAGAAACTTTGTGACAGCTGTTCTGATGTTGCAGGGAACTATGTCCTCGACATATTATCAGATGGATGGACAACGTGCCCTAAAAACACAATAGAAGAATGGGAAGTTGAAATAATGAAGGAACGAGGAGACATGACTTGTTCTAGCTCCACGTGGAATTGGCGTGGAGATGTGTGCATAAATGCCGAGGCAATATTTTTAGATGTTTACGAATCGGAATGTGTATGCATATGTAGAGGTGTGCGATTGGATGGGTGGAGTAGCAGCAAACCAAGTTAAGAAATTAAATTAAAACAAAGCAGAGGGTAAAGAGAAGTTAGACGTGATAGAAATAGATTTAAGTAAAGTTGAATGGAGAGATTCTAAAGGAAACTTAATACGACCACCAAACTGTAGCGTGTGCAATGAAGAGGTGGATGTTCTTGAAATACCCAACCCTCATTTAGAATGCATACGAAAGAAAAATCAGAGGGCTTAGTAATGGAATACATAGGAAAAGTAGGTGTCGATAGTGGCACTATGATGCTAGGCGATCCCTGTTACATAAGTGATGACAAGAGATTGCATAGTGACGAGGGATGGCAAAAGTTTTGTAAAGAGGTTTTGTTTACCAAGCAGTTTGACAGCATGAGACACACACAAATAGGAAAGGGAACTGCTGTAGTAACTGAAACAGGAGGTGGAGATGGGGAATACCCTGTCTACATAACGAGAAACAACGAGGGGAGAGTCATGTCCCTCACTGTAGTGTTCATAGACGAGGAGGAATAATGAGTGAATATAAATGGGATGGCACTAAACCACCATTCGACAGAACACCAAAGAACAATATGGAAGCTATGATGATGCTCATTTGGTTAGTAAAGAATGCACCGGGTGACGAGGAATTTGAGTTAGCAATGAAAGAAATAGAAGAGCATGGCAAACTCTGTACTGAAGAAGAGATATCACAAGCAATGCTAAACATGAAAGAATTTAGTTACTTTATTAAAGGGTAGAGATGAATGAAACACAAATAGAATATTGCTACGAGTGTCTAAGTAATAGCAACAAGTTCACACCACACAAAAAAGGATATAGGGTTTGTGGTAAATGCAAAGTTGAGAAAAAATATTCTGAATTTTATACGATTGGATTAAGTAATTATCCTCATGGTATTGGGTATAGATGCAAAGAATGTGATGCCAAATATCGTAAAGAAAGATATGACCCTGTAAGAAACAGGGAGAAGGAGTACAAAATAAAATATGGAATGACACTTGATGACTATAACCGAATGTTAGCATCACAAAACAATAAATGTGCAATTTGTAATAGGAAATCAAATAACCACCGACAGAAAAATCAAATAACCACCGACAGAATAAACATTTAGATGTTGACCATTGTCATACGACAGGCAAGATAAGAGGCTTGTTATGTCATGGGTGTAATGTGGGGATAGGAAGTCTTCAAGATGATGTTGAGCTATTAGAAAAAGCTATAGATTATTTAAGAAACTTTATTAACCCAAGTTCAGATTAAAGGAGGGAAGAGATGGCGAAACTTAAAACCTTTGAGAAATTACAAGAGCAAGTAAAAAGGTACAGTAAAGATGAGCTAGAGTTGAGTAGTGATAACCTACCCGACGAAGTTACAGTAGAAGA
>Ga0206683_10002021_pt1 | contig 13782 bp, 10 predicted proteins | sample M280m12015metaG_FD_155483 | JGI IMG/M metagenome (GOLD analysis project Ga0206683, IMG submission 155483) | Ammonia-oxidizing marine archaeal communities from Monterey Bay, California, United States - M2 80m 12015 | ecosystem: Environmental > Aquatic > Marine > Intertidal zone | place: USA...
TCCCCCTTTCCCGTGAACTTCCCAAAATACTGCAGCTTGCCAAAAACATTGACAGCAGAATTACGAAACATTTGAAATGTATGTTATTCTTTTTCATTTTGTAGGGCAGTATTGATTCTTGTCCAGTAGTGTTTTTTTCAAGTTTACTAAACCTCATATTGATAATTCCAGCTTTTACTTGAAAGTGCAAAGAGTCTATGTTATTTATCACATCACTATAAATTACCTGTTAGATAATTTTTTAACACAGGAAATAATAAACAAATGAACATTGGATCTTTACTGCCAAGACATGCCCGTTACCGTTCCAAGCACCTTGCCTTTGTTATCGGTAAGGAACGATTAAACTTCTGCGAACTTAATATTCGTGTAAACAGGCTGGCTAATGCCTTGCTGGCTGTCGGCATTCTAAAGGGGCAAAAAATGGCGACGGTTCTGCCAAACTGTGAAGAATTGATGCTGCTTTACTGGGCTGCAGCCAAAACCGGAATCGTAATTGTACCAGGCAGTCCTTTACTGCAGGCTTCCGGATTAACGACACTGCTACGTGATTCAGATACAGAGATTGTTTTTGCAGATGCATCCTTTGCAGAAACATTGCAGAGCATAAAAAAAGATTTACCAGCTATTAAAAATATGTATTGGATACTCGTTGGTGACGGCAAAAGGCACAGCAGTGGACTTACAGTTTCCGGATTTAAGTATTATGCGGATTTTATTTACGGAGCAGAAGAAACGGAGCCGCCTGATGCCAAAATAGTGGATGGTGATATCTACAACATCATGTATTCAAGTGGTACTACCGGTGCGCCTAAAGGGATTATTCATACTCATTATGTCCGTGCGAATTACTGCACCCATTTCGCCTCAGCCTGGCGTATGTCTCCGGAAAGCATTGTGCTGCATGCCGGAGCGATTGTTTTTAACGGAGCAATGCTGGATTTGATGCCATGGATGTATTTGGGAGCAACTTATATTTTACACCACAGCTTTGATGCAGGAACAGTTTTAAAGACAATTGAGGAAGAAAAAGTAACGCACATCGTCATGGTACCCGCACAAATAATGGCCCTGCTCAATCATCCGGAATTTATGCCGGAAAAACTGGGTTCGCTGGAAATGCTTCAGAACGTAGGTGCTCCATTGCTTCTGGAATACAAACACAAATTGAATGAAGTACTGCCGGGAATATTTTACGAATTGTACGGTGTCACTGAAGGTTTTTTTTCCGTATTGGATCGTGAAGATGCCCTGCACAAAGTCGGATCTGTCGGATCTGCCCCATCATTTTTCGACATCAGAATTCTGCGTGAAAACGGTGAAGTATGTGATCCTGATGAGGTTGGAGAAATCTGTGGTCGGGGTCCAATGATGATGCCCGGATATTACAAACGTCCGGATTTAACAAAAAAAACTATTGTTGACGGCTGGCTTCATTCCGGAGATTTGGGTTTTATGGATGAGGACGGTTTCCTTTTCCTGGTGGATCGTGTTAAAGACATGATCATCAGCGGAGGTGTCAATGTATATCCCAAAGATATTGAGGAAGTAATAATCCAACATCCGGCGGTTTCAGAAGTTGCAGTATTTGGAATTCCTCATGAAAAATGGGGAGAAATCCCGATTGCCGCTGTCATTTTACATAAAGACCAAAATGTTGTTGAAGAGGATTTAAAAACCTGGATTAATCAACGTGTGGACGCAAAATTTCAGCGTGTGGCTGATGTACAAGTACTTGAAGACTTTCCGCGAAATATTGCTGGAAAAACACTAAAGCGTGAAATGCGTGAAATCTTTGTTAACAACTGATTCTTTACACACTAGAATTTTAGTGGGCTTTCTCACTGATTTTTAAGTAGATGGTATGCTAATCATAATTATTGGTAACTCTGTTGATTTCGCGTAAAAGATTTCATTGTACATTTACCCTAATTATATGCTACAATTTTGCCCGATAATATAACACTACTTTAGTCTATATCCTGAGGTTATTTGAGCGATAGCAGATTATTTAAAAATTGGGACCGCGCATTACTTGTTTCGCTGCAGTTACCACATAGATCAAATTCAGAGGTCCAGAGTTCACTGGATGAACTCTCATCGCTCGTATATTCTATCGGTGGGGAAGTCACCGGGCAAATCGTTCAGGCCCGCACACAAATACATCCAGCATATTATTTTGGAAAGGGTAAGCTCACTGAAATTAAATCCAGAATACAAATTGATGAGGTGGATGCAGTACTTGTTGACAATCCACTTAGTCCTAAACAAACGCAAAATTTAGAAAATTTATTGGACTGCGAAGTGCTGGATCGTACCCAGGTAATTTTAGATATTTTTGCAAAAAATGCCCGTACCAGTGAGGCAAAGCTGCAAATAGGCTTGGCTCAGTCTGAATACTTATTACCGCGTTTAGTGGGTTTGTGGAAACACCTTGACCGGGAACGAGGAGGAATTGGCGCATCAAGAGGAACAGGTGAAAAGCAGATTGAAAAAGACAGACAATTTTTGCGTCAGCGAATTACTCGTTACAAAAGTCAGTTAATACGTGTAGAAAAGGAACGCAATACTCAGAAGCAAAGGCGCTCCAATTGTTTGCAGGTGAGTTTGATCGGCTACACCAATGCCGGAAAATCCACTATAATGAATGCGCTCACCAATTCCGGTTTGTTAGTTGAAGACCGTTTGTTTGCCACGCTCGATTCGACAACGCGTCTTTTAGAAGAGGATTCTCGACCCAAAGTTTTGCTTTCGGATACCGTTGGTTTTATCAGTAATCTTCCACATGAAGTAATAGCAGCTTTTCGTTCCACATTAGCCACCGTGAGAGATGCAGATCTGCTGCTGCAGGTTATTGATGCCGACGATAACATCGAAGAACATTTGCAAACAACCTCTGAGGTTTTGGAAGATTTGGACGCTGCCTGTATTCCAATTATTAAAGTATTTAACAAAATTGACCGGATCTCCCCTACACGTTTACTGATCTTGGAGAAATCTTTTCCGGAAGCAGTATTTGGTTCCTGCGAAAATGGAGGAAAAAACGGATTGGAAAAAAATTCAGCTTTTGTTGAACAATTAAGAAAACAGATACTGCTATTTTTTAATGAACGAATGAAAACAATGACAATTCGTCTTGATTATCTGCACTCACAGAAGTTAGCTAATATTTACGAATTGAGCAGGGTGGACAACATTGATTACCAGGAGGAGGGCATTTTAATGACACTAACTGCAATTCCCGGTAATTTGGAGCGTTTACGACATCACTTAGGAAGTGACTACACAGAAATGAGATAACTGTTCGAGGTTTGGATTTTTAACAAAGGAGTTTTAACAAATAATAGTATGTACCTTATTCTGCGTATCTTACGTGGACTGTTAATAGCTGACTTTCTGGACGTTCAATCAAAACATTAAAAGACTTTAAAATTCTTAATATTTAAATAAATTTAAATGGAAAAATTTGTAGTGCATGGTGGAATTCCTCTCTCTGGAAGCATCACTCCTTCAGGCAACAAAAACGAGGCTCTGCCTGTTCTTGCTGCAACTTTACTGGCACAAGAACCTGTTATTTTACATAACGTTCCAGACATTCTTGACATCACTATTATGCGTGGACTGTTGGAAAGCCTAGGTGTAGAAGTAAAGCAAATTGATAAACATTCATTTAGTTTTGATCCCGGTAATCTTAAATCTGCCAATCCTGATTCAACTCAGGCCTCCAGGATTCGTGGATCGTTCCTCCTTGCAGGGCCCCTTCTTGCCCGCAAGAAATCAATTGTTTTGCCTGCTCCAGGGGGAGACAGAATTGGTTTACGACCTGTGCAAACCCATCTTTCGGCACTGGAAAAGCTTGGTGCCAGAATTGATCTAAATGAAAAGGGGGTTTATCAGATGCAGACCTCTGGTTTAAAAGGAACACAAATTTATCTTGATGAGGCCAGCGTCATGGCTACAGAAAATGCGGTCATGGCTGCAGTTACAGCACAGGGAAAAACAAATATTTACAATGCGGCTTGTGAACCACATGTTCAGGGACTGTGTCATTTCCTGAAGTTGCTGGGAGCAAATATTGAAGGTATAGGAAGTAATTTACTGGTCATTGAAGGCGTGTCCGGATTGAGTGGAGGAGAGTACACGATTCAGCCGGATCACACTGAAGTTGGTTCTTTCATTGGATTGGCCGCTGTTACTGGAAGTGAATTGCGCATCAGGAATGCCGGAGTGCAATATTTACGTATGACTCAACTAATGTTTGAAAAACTGGGAGTAGAAATTCAGGTGGAGGGCGACGATTTGCTTATACCAAAAAAACAAAAACTCATCGTCAGGAAGGATCCAAGTGGAGGAATCCCAAAAATTGATGATGCACCCTGGCCGGGATTTCCAGCAGATTTAACCAGTATTATGACAGTAGTTGCCACACAATGTTCCGGTGCGGTTTTGATTTTTGAAAAAATGTTTGAAAGCCGTTTGTTTTGGGTAGACAAGCTGATAGAAATGGGAGCACAAATTATTCTGTGTGATCCGCATCGAGCAGTTATTTCAGGACCTACGCCACTCAAAGGGGCAAGGGTTTCTTCTCCGGATATTCGGGCAGGAATGGCTTTATTGATTGCAGCACTTGGTGCAAAAGGGATTACGGAAATTCATAATATTGACCAGATTGACCGTGGATATGAAACAATCGACAAACGGCTTAATGCTCTGGGTGCCAAAATTCAGAGAGTAAGCGAGTAGTGGAAAAAATGAAAAAAAATAAGAATTTATCTTCGGAGCAAGCAAAGGTTTTGGAGGAAGAACAACAACTTCTGCTCCTTGTAAAACAAGGACTGCTTATGCTTGCTGCTGAAGATAAAGAAAGGAATATAAGTAACCTGCATTTGGATAATATCATTGAGTTGCGGGATTCCCTTGCAGATACTTTGCCCGAAGATGTGCCTGCGGTTATGGCGCAAATGGAAAGGATGGTATTACTTCACAGTCAACAGGATTCACACAATGCTACTTTTGGCTTTAACCAGGATGTTCCATATTTTGCACATATCCGTTTGCGTGAAAAAAAACGTGAACGGGATTTGCTGATAGGAAATCAGAATTGCTTTTCCACACACTTACCCTGTCCTATTGTTGATTGGAAAAACGCCCCAGTTAGTCAGATTTTTTACCGCTATCATGAAGGCGATGAATACGTCGAAGATATTGGTGAAAGCGAATTGGAAGGTGAGTTGATAACGAGAAGAATGCTGCTGATTGAAAACGGCATTCTTATGCGAATAAACTGGCCTGGAGGTGTACTTGAAGACTTATCTACAGAGCCAGATAAACATAATAAATGGCACCTGGTCAGTCATAAAGCACCTCAGCTTGAAAGCGGCCAGGACAAAACGCTGGATGAACTACTACCACCTGACAAATATATAAGCAGCAATGGAAAAACAACAGACCTTAATTTTTCCGGTTACAGGGTGGACAAGCATCTGCGGCAAATTACTGCGCTGGTGGATCCCGAGCAATTCGAAGTAATAACACATTCTGAATACGGGATTGTTCTGATACAGGGAGGTGCCGGTTCTGGAAAAACCACCGTTGCCCTTCATAGACTGGCATATTTGATGTCAAAAAAGCCTCAATACTTTAAACCAAAAACTGTCCTGCCGATTGTTTTCGGACCGGCTTTGGCAAACTATATGTCCAGGGTCTTGCCTGCATTGGGTGTTCATGGCGCAAGACCACGTACTTATCATAAATGGTCGTCCGGACTGCGCTTCCGTATGCTGCCCGAATTACCCGTTCATTATGCTGAAAACACTCCAATGGATGTGATCGAACTTAAGCGTCATCCGTTGTGGTTGAAATACTACCGTGAAGAAATACAAAACCGGACAACAAAGTTCCGCGAACTGTTTGAGGATAAACTAGCCAAAGTCGAGGGATTGGAAATTTTGCTCAAGGCTTGGGATGCAATGTCTGATACAGCTCTGATTCCACGCCTGCAGAATTTGGCAGGTTGGTCAAAAGGTGAAGAAACAATTCAAGGTGTTCCACAGTTTCCCAGTGCCAGAATGGAAAAACAACTCCATAATGCATTAGAACAAGTATTCCCTGAGCTGATGGATTCCCCACATTTATTAACTACTCAAATTTGGAATGATTGTCTAGTCAACCGAGAATTGTTATTTGAGACAGTTGAGAGACTTGCACCTGGTGAATTTAATGAATCTCAACTCACCGGGGTTTGGTCTTGGGCAGTCAGACAATATCAAAAGCGTCAGGAATCAAAAGAAATTGTAGAGTCAGATCTGGTTTCGTTGACCGAACAAACGGAAGACTTCTTTAACGAAGATTTGAATTTCACAGATGAAAAATCCTCGCTTGATGAAGAAGATGATACACTCTTGCTTTTACTATATCAACTGCTGTTGGGACCTTTGAATCGTAAAAACGGCAAGCTTCTCCAATATACGCATTTGATGCTCGATGAGGCTCAGGATTTTGGTTCACTTGAGTTTCAGCTATTAGTCAGTTTAACTCCGGAAAATCTTCCCAGTGTTACATTGGCAGGAGATTTGGATCAGCGTATTATGGTTGGACGTAAACATGAAACCTGGGAAGAGTCACTGGGCCATTTGACATTACCCGATGGTTCAAAACCAGGTGTGACTGCCTTGGCTCCTTTAAAAATTGGTTACCGTTCTACTCATGAAATAATGACAGTTGCAAAAAAAGTTATTGCCGAACATAGCGTAAATACAGTTTGGCACTCAACACGGCATGGTGCTCCGGTTGATGTTTTCCGTTTCAAGGAACGTGGTTCAATGGTGGCATTCCTTGCAGATACATTGAAAGACCTGTCTATTCGCGAACCACTGGCCAGTGTAGCCGTCTTGACACGAACTCAGGAATCTGCAGAGAAGCTGTTTGATGGTTTGCAGCGCACAGATCTTTCTCAATTGCGTTTAATCAGAGATCAAGAGTTTACATTCACACCTGGTATTGAAGTTACAGATATCACCCAGACAAAAGGCCTGGAATTCGACTCAGTCATCATCGCAGATGCAGATGCTTCAACATATGGACCGGACATACGATCTCGACAATTGTTGTATGTGGGAGTTACACGCGCGGCACATCAACTTTGGCTTCTTCACTGTGGGAATCCATCGTCGTTGATTACCGGGATCTTGGATAAGTAGAATCCGGATTATAATCAATTTATGGTTCGACGAATACTTTTTGATCTCCTGGATTCACACTAATCTATACTGACTCACTTAACCAAAATTATTAATGCTCTAATGCCGCCAGTTATTAACAATCAAATCGGCAGTTTAAAAGAATCTGCCACTTTATTCATTAACCAGCTTGCCTTAAAGTTACGCAGTGAAGGGCAAAACATCTGTCACTTGGGTTTTGGCGAATCACCATTTCCGGTACCAGAACCAATGCGAATTGCTTTACAGGAAAACGCTTTTCGCAAACAATATATTACCGGATATGGATTACCGGAATTAAGGAAGGCAGTTGCAGGATTTTTTAAAAGCGAATTTGGCTATAACTACTCATTTGAAAAAATATTTATTGGCCCGGGAAGTAAGGAGCTGATATTCCAACTAGTTTATTTATTGGAGGGCCCCCTCATGGTTCCCGCTCCGAGTTGGGTCAGTTATGGGCCGCAGGCAAAAATTCGCTCAAAAACATTCATTCCAATTCCAACTGACCGAAAAAAAGGATATCGGTTACAGGCAGAAGAATTGGAAAAAACATGTTCCGGTCTGAGTTTTCCGCAAAAATTATTAATACTTAATAATCCTAGCAATCCAACAGGAAGTGTACATACTCCGGAGGAATTAAAGGATTTGGCTGAAGTATGCCGGAAGCATGGAATAATTGTAATTTCGGATGAAATTTATGCGCTGATTAATTTTAGTGAACAACCATTTGAGGGAATTGCAAAATATTATCCTGAAGGAACAATTACAACAAGTGGAGTTTCAAAAGCCTTTTCTGCCGGAGGTTGGCGTCTTGGTTTTGCGATGATTCCGGATGAATTAGCTAAAATAGTACCGCCATTATCTGCATTTGTGAGTGAGACTTTCAGTTGCGTTAGTGCCCCAGTACAGTACGGAGCACTTTCTGGATTTGAAAATTATGAAGCGGTGAGGAAACATGTTGAGCACTGCCGTGATATTCATTGTGCAGCAGGTCATTTTTTACATCAGCGATTCACAGAAATTGGCTTGAATTGTCCAAAACCTCAAGGTGCTTTTTATCTCTTTCCGGACTTTGAAAATTTTAAAGAAAAACTTAGTTCCCGCGGAATCACTACGAGTGAAAAATTGAGCAGACGTCTATTGGAAAAGACAGGTGTTGCATTGCTTCCGGGATCAGATTTTTATATGCCGAATGACTTTTTAGTAGTCCGTGTTGCAAGTGTAGATTATGATGGAGCACAGTTGCTTAATAATTTCCCAGAGGAAAATCAGCTCACTACGGAAATGTTTCCAAACCTGTTCCCAAAATTGGCGGATGCAGCTGAGCGTATTGAAAAGTGGATTAGTTGAGCATTATCCAGTAAAATATGTTAAATTAATTCATAAAAAGTTTACATTGATCTTAAATCAGCAAGGGCTGTTAAACTCTGTTTTCAGGCTCACTCCAAATGCTTTGCTGTATAAAAATACAGGCACCATTCATGCAGATATAAAGCTTGGAAAGTAACAGGTTTAAGAGAGAAAATAACGGTCACATTGCAATCACGCAAAGACGCAGTCAATAAGATTTTTAAAAAAAGGGTTAAGAATGAAGTCAGTTAAAGGCTTTTTGGGGTCTGATGTACGAATGGATGGGAATCTCGAAACCAATGACAGTCTTCGTATTGATGCCACCTTTGTTGGAAATGTATCAAGTAGCCAATCTGTCGTAGTTGGAAGACTAGGAAGAGTGATGGGAGAAATAAAAGCACCCGTGATCGAGGTCGATGGTTGGGTTGAGGGTAATCTAAAAGCTGGTAAGCTGGTAGAAGTTTTAGGTAATGCACGTATTAAAGGAAATATTTATACTCCAGTCGGTGGTTTGAAAATGCGTTTAGGCGGAGAATTCAAGGGCAAATTTATCATGGATTTTACTAAATAGTAATGGAGCTATAACAGGCAGTTGCAATATTTTACTTCAAGCAACTGGATTCGGTCCAGGTGAATTCCGTGCAGGTGGTTTCGGTGCAGGTGAATTCTGTGCAGGGGGATTCGGTGCAGATAGAATTTTCTTTGAACTTGTCTTTTGAACTACTTCAGGGACCGCAGGAAGCACTGGCTTTTCTTTTTTGGGAGAACCTTCTACAAGCTTTGAAGTAGGTAATTTAGCGGGTGTCGGTGTCTGAGCAGACTGTGCTGTGTAGGTTTTTGGTGCAGGACTGCTGTCGGTTCGCATAAAAACTGCAAATTTTGGTTGCCGCAGCAACTTGAGCAATGCTGGAGATTTGCTTTCATCCCTGAGATTGTTCGTGATCATTTCCGGAAGATTATCCAAGCTTTCCAATTCAATTGTTTTCGCCTCAGGAAGTCTAAGCAGCATTTGCCGGTCTGCCTCACTCATTAAATCAATTTGTTTTTTAATTGCTCCTACAAAACCTTCGATAGCAGCATCCGGAAGTTTTTCCTGGATCAGCAAGTTTTCTATTCTTGAGAGTACCTTTAAATACTGTGAAGTCTCATTACGTTCAGCACCTTTTGCTGCTACTGTATTCCCGTCGGAAGTAACTGCTTGAGCTTTAGAACCAACAGTTGTAGATCTCTCTTTACTTTGGACTTGCCGCTCCAGGCTAGTTTGTTTATCTGTTGTAGTGTTAGATGCTACTTGCATAGTTTATCATGTGTGTTAGTGCAATTCAGTTTATTTATAATTCACTGAACTAGTTTAATGCACTTTCTACGACTATTTTGGAATTCAATATTTAAGCCACAGAGATTATTGCCTTTTGATCTTTGCTTTACGTGAGCAGCTTGATCTCGTGTGGTAGTTAGCTGATAATGGGTATTCGATATTGTTTGAAATACATAAAATATGAAAAGATATCAATGGAACGCACAAGATTATGAGAAACATTCTCTAGCTCAGCAAAAATGGGCCAGAGAACTTTTAGACAAATTATCACTTCTTGGAACAGAGGATGTGCTTGATATAGGTTGCGGTGACGGAAAGGTAACCGCCGAAATATCCAGTTTAGTCTCGAAAGGAACAATTGTCGGTATCGATAACTCTTCTTCGATGATAGCACTGGCATCAAAACGATATCCGCCAAAGGACTACCCAAATCTTTCATTCCAGGAGATGGATGCCGGAAACTTATTGTTTCATGAATGTTTTGATCTTATTTTTTCAAATGCTGCACTGCACTGGGTAAAAAATCAACAACCCGTCATTGAAGGAATTTTCAAAGGATTAAGGCAAAAAGGAAAGATCCTCCTGCAGTTGGGAGGCAAAGGCAACGCAGCTGAAATTGTAAGCATACTTTCCGGAATGCAGACAGATCCTGAATGGCAGTCATACTTTGAAAAGTTTGACTTTCCATACTTTTTTCCTGGTACAGATGAGTATGAATCAATTCTTCTGAAAACCGGCTTTAAAATAAACCGGTTAGAGCTTATTCCAAAAGATATGGCTCATGCAGGCAAGACAGGCTTGGAAGGATGGATTCGTACTACATGGTTACCATATACTCAACAAGTACCTGAAGAAAAAAGAGATAAATTCGTCGATGCTGTTTCTACAAAATATATTGAAAGAACACCTGTTGATTCAAAAGGGAGCCTCCATGTTCAAATGCTTAGGCTTGAAGTTGAAGCAGAAAAAATATGAATAATTGTTTAGAAAACCTGCTCACCTCAAAAACTCAAAATTCAACACCAAAAAATGCTGCTGATTCCCGCAATTGATTTAAAAAACGGGCGCTGTGTTAGACTGCTTCAGGGAGAAGCAGATGCAGAAACAGTCTACTCGGATGATCCTGCAGCCATGGCCCGCTCATTTGAAGATGCTGGTGCAAAGCGTTTACATCTGGTTGATTTAGATGGAGCATTCAGGGGACAAGGTACAAACTTGGACTGCATCCATTCTATACTTAAAACGATTTCAATTCCTGTTCAACTTGGAGGAGGTTTGCGTACAGCAGATGATGTAGAACGAATGCTGAAGTTGGGAGTGTCGTCGGTAATCATTGGAACTATGGCTGTTAAGAATCCAGATGTTTTTGAAGACATTATTAAACATTACTCCGGCGAGCAAATTATTCTAGGCATTGATGCCCGAAACCGTAAAGTTGCAATTGAAGGCTGGCTGGAAGGAACAGAAATTTTCGATGTAGATTTTGCCCTGCATTGGAAAAAGGTTGGTATACAAAGAGTAGTTTTTACCGACATTGCGCGTGACGGGATGCTTAGTGGACCAAATATGGAGGCACTGCGTAATTTTGCCCGTGGTACCGGATTAAAGATTGTCGCATCCGGTGGAGTTTCTTCAATGGAAGATCTTGAACTGCTTAAAACTCTGGAAGCAGACGGTGTTGATCAGGTAATCAGCGGAAAAGCAATTTATGAAGGCAAACTTGATTTAAAGGAAATATTCAAATGCTAGCACGCCGTATAATACCTTGTCTCGATATAAAAGATGGCCGTGTGGTAAAGGGGACTAGCTTTGTCGGATTGAGGGATGCAGGTGATCCGCTGGAGTTGGCACAGCGCTATAATGAACAGTCTGCTGATGAACTTGTTTTTCTTGATATTACTGCTTCCAAAGAAAATCGAGGTACAACAATTGAACTTGCGACGCGCTTGGCACGTGAATTGTTTATCCCTTTTACAATTGGCGGTGGAATCTCTTCACTTGAAGACATGCATTCACTTGTAACCGCAGGTGCAGATAAAGTTTCAGTAAATTCTTCCGCAATCCGGAATCCGAACTTAATTACTGAAGGCGCAAAGCGTTTTGGTTCACAATGTATCGTTGTGGCTATTGATGCAAGAAAACGTGATCAAAACTCACAAAAACAAGATACAAAAAACAAAGTCTCAAATTGGGAAGTCTTCAGCCATGGCGGAAGCCTTGCAACCGGATTGGATGCAGTGGCATGGGCCTGTGAAATCGAAGCAAGAGGTGCTGGTGAAATATTATTGACTAGCATGGATGCAGACGGTCACCAGGATGGTTTTGAACTTGATTTGACTGCCGCAATCAGCGGAAAGCTTAATATACCGGTAATTGCATCAGGAGGTGGTGGAACTTTTGAACATTTCCGTGATGCTCTCACAATAGGAAAAGCCGATGCTGTTTTGGCGGCATCCGTATTTCATTATGGAAAATATACTGTTTCTGAAGTTAAGGAATATCTCAGTCAAAACAATATTCCAATACGCAAAGTATAACACTCTCTGAGAAGAACGGAACAATGTCTTTCGTTTATGAAAATTTTCGCTTATCAAGAATGATCTCGCTGGCAATATTTGCTCTCATTTTAAGCAGTGCACCAGATGCCTCCGCTTACAAAGAAGAACAAGGTCGTTCCACCAACAACCGTCTTTGGTCAATTATTGATGGAAAAGTAGAATATCTCAAATCGTCATATTCTTTTGAAAAAGTTAGAGTATCAACACCAAAACCGGAACAGTTTCAGCCTACTCCTCAAACAAAATACGAAAGAATTACATCCAGGCAGCTTCAAAACATTCAGTTTATTCCCATTAATTATAAAAAAGGATTCATCCGCAAGGAAGGCCGCAAACCATTTGCGACAAACTCAAAAGGTCGTTATGAATCCTTTCATGAAAACCCTAATGCTTTAAAAAAGTTTTGTAATGTCCAAGCTAAGACTACGTTTTGTATCCGCAACGGTGTAAGTCGTTTCAAATATTATGGCAACACTCCTAAGAGACATCCCCGCAAGAAAGACTTTAGTCATGCAAAAAGCTTCAAGAAAATACAGGAATCAAAAACCTTTGTTAAGCAGTTGATACGCCAGTCAGATCGTTGACAGCAGATGGACCCAAATACTAATAATTTGATTCGACTTGCAGACACGCTTTCCATGCGAGAGATGGATCGGCACGCAATTGAAGATTTAGGAATTTCTGGTTCGGTTTTAATGGAAAATGCCGCCCGCAGTGTTGCAGACTGGGTTGAAGAAAATAAATTGAAAAATGACCCTGAAGCCGGAGTTGTAGTTTGCTGCGGAAAAGGCAATAACGGCGGCGACGGATTTGCGATTGCCCGCCTGTTAGCAAACAGGGGGTATGATGTCAGTGTTGTAGATGCCGGACAGGCTAAAAAAAGAGATGCACAGAAAAACCAGTCATTGTGGGAAAAATTTGGAGAAAGTGCTTCTTTTCCGGATACAAATGCGGCCCGACTGATTGAAGAAGCAGATGTTCTCATTGATGCCATTTTTGGTATCGGTATGGAGCAGGTGATTGAAGGTGCTTACCGGGAATGGATTGAAATTTTCAACTCAAACAAAAAAGCATTGCGAGTTGCTGTAGATATTCCATCCGGTGTTTCAACCGATGAGAGTCAGATTTTTGGTGTAGCCGCAGAATGTCAGCAAACTATTTCATTTCAAACTGGCAAGCCGGGATGTTTCCAGCATCCTGGTGTGAAGTTTTCCGGAAATGTCCACATTGCTGATATTTCTATTCCGGAAATTTGGCCGGAACAAATATCCTCAAATCAAGACGATTCTGTTTCTTCCAATTTATATAATTCGATCTATACATATTTGCTGACAGAGGA
>Ga0206683_10002025_pt1 | contig 13775 bp, 15 predicted proteins | sample M280m12015metaG_FD_155483 | JGI IMG/M metagenome (GOLD analysis project Ga0206683, IMG submission 155483) | Ammonia-oxidizing marine archaeal communities from Monterey Bay, California, United States - M2 80m 12015 | ecosystem: Environmental > Aquatic > Marine > Intertidal zone | place: USA...
TACAACTTGTTTTTTTTATTGGTCCAACCGAATCCGCACTTTATTAGCAATTGTTTGGGACCGAGAATACGTGCCGAGCATCGTGACCAGTCGACTTGTCAAACCACTCTTGTGCTTTGATGGCCACAGTTTCCTGCTGCTGCTGTTGTGGTGGCCGTCTCCCCGCGGCCGCCCTGTCATGAGTCTTCTTGTGAGCCGCCATGCTTCCAACCCGAAGTTTCTTCTGACAGATATCACATGTTATCAAATGGTGCTGCCTCCATTCTGTCTTGAGATGGAACGTATCGCCACATTTAAGGCAGGCGTGCTCGGGGGGGAAGTGCTTTCTACAGTGCTGTTGACAGGTGTTCTTCTTTGGCGTTGAAAACGGACAGTAGGAACAGTTGTATCCGGTTGCGTCGGTGCCCGTGTAAGCAACTCCGAACCACTTCAACGGGCGTTCACGGGCATCCAACTGCGGAGACGGCAATTTCGAACCGACACAAGTGCCACGCGCACTACAAGTAGTTCCTTCTAGCGGATGATGGTAGGTAATGTGCTCGCCCTGCTTAAGTGCCTCCCGCGTCATGTCAATGAGGATGTTGAACATTTGTCGTTCGTTGTTAATTGTATTCTATTCAGAATCCATCTGGTCCAATCAAATTTTTAATTGCGGTTCCATAAAGGGGTTACAGCTTGTTTTTTTTTATTAATTTTTATTCACATCTCTTGCGAACACCGTGTTGCTATGCGTAGCTCTTTCACATGCTATCTTTCTTGGCGTCGAGGGTTCCCACAATATCCTCATCGTCGTCGGGAATCGTCACGTTGGTGATGGTGCCGATAGACGCTTCAACGAGCTCGTCATCGTCGGCCTCGTCATTTTTCGCCCACCATTCAGCCAGCACCACGAGGTAGTCTCCGCTCACCTCGATAACTACGGCCGCATCGCCATCAGGAGTAGTGTAATTCCACATCTCCTCATCCTCCTCATCTTCCTCCTCCTCGTCATCGCTGTCATCGGAGAACACGTCGTCCATGTCCTCAGTAGCCACCAGAGTAGGCGCCGGAGTAGCCACCGGAGTAGTCGCCAGAGGAGCCGCCGGAGTAGGCACCGGAGCCGCCGGAGGAAGCGGTGGCATTGGTGCGGAAGCCTGAAGAGTAGCCGCCGAGGCAGTGGCCTCCCATTCAGTGAGCAGGAGGGCCTTCTCCGCATCAGCCGTAGCCTTAAACGGTGCCTGTCCCTCCTCGCCGAGCTCGGCCCACTTCTTGCCACCGACCTTCCCAACCGCTCCAATAGAAACGCTACCGGTCTTGGTGAGAATGCCCTTCGCAATCTGCTCAGCAGTCACACCCATCTCCAGAAGAGCAGCTTCGTCACCGATCGTGGCCTTGATGTTGGCCACGATAGTAGAACGCTCCTGGGCCATGAATACGAAGTAGGGGGTGCGCCCACGGGGCTTCTTGGGCTTCTCCACCTTCTGGGCCTTAGGAGCCTTAGGAGCCTTAGGAGCCTTAGCGGTCTTGGGCTTCTTGGTGGCGACCATAGTGCTCTTCGCGCCAGGACACACGTCAGTCCCCTTGCGAAGACCACAGTCCGCCACTACGTAAGTCCCGGCCTCCTGCTCCTCCTTAATCTGGGCGCGAATGGCCTCGTCGTTCCAGTAAACCACCCACTGGCCAGCCTTGTTCTTGCCAGTCTTAGGCTGGTCGGCGCGGCCCCAGAAGAGACCAATGCGCTTGCCCATGAGATCACCCTCGGTGCCTACCAGGCACGGTTCCTGGCTACCACCGGCCTCCTCAATCTTCTTGAGATGCATCTTGCAGTAGTCGCCGCCGCTCCGCTTAGCCTTGCACTGAGTTCCAGAACCCTCTCCCCAGACACGAGCACAGCACCGATCATCGGCACAAGGCACCTCCCGCGGCTTGGAAGGAGCCCTGGTCTTAGTAGGTTCACCACCGTGTTTCATCTCCAACAGAGTGCGAGCGACGTCTTTAAGCTCGTTTTGCGGAAGCGCAAGCTTCAAACCAAGGGCTTCGATCTGGGAGACCAGATGAGCGGGGATGGACGCAGAAGCCATGTTGTTGTTGTTGTTGTTGTTGTAAGGACACTTGGTCGTTAAAATCTAATCTAACAATTGGATAGAACGGACCAATCAAATTTTTTAACCACTTTATAGACACGTTTTACATAAAGGGGTTATGGCTTGTAACTATCCCAAAACCCTCATACAGGAGGACATCCGTGTATATAAAGGGGAACAATCGGTTTTATCCGTTAATTACCTATACATGTCCTTTATACATCTCGCACATAAAGGGGTTATGGCTTGTGAGTGCGACGCCCCTACCAGGGGTCACTCACGTGCATAAAGGGTTACAATAGGTTTATCCGTTAAGGGCCTATTGTAGCCCTTTATGGAACCACTTATAAAATTTGATGCTATACCGGTATCTAATGGTCGTATTAATTCTTCACCGATCTCCCGCTTTTCCACCTCCTCATGTCCAAATACTCCGTCCTGTGTGACAGTGCGTTCACGGTCCCCTTGGGTGGGATGCCTACCATCACCGAGTCACAGATGTGGACTGACGGTGGACTGGGCAGCAGCACTACTGCGTTCATGGAGGCAGAGCCGTCAATTGTAGCGAACTACATGCCCGATCCGACGAGCCTGACCTTCTCAGAGGAGCCTGTCGCCGATGAGTGGAATCTCATCCTCTCCAACGGAAACCTTGTAGTCGAGTCCGCTTACTAGGTTCTCTTCAACGGTCGCTTCAACGGTCACTTCAATGGTCGCTTCAATGGTATTTCAAAAAAAACAAGTCATAACCCCTTTATGTAAGCCATGTATATAAAGTGCTTAAAAAATTTGATTGGGTAGTTCTGTCCAACTATTAGATTACAATTAAACGACCAAGCGTCCTTATTCTACAACAACTACACTACGATGGCCTGCTCTTCGCACGTCCTCCAGCATCTGGCTGGCATCACCGCTGCCGCGAAGCAGTGGGATGGGCGCTTCGAAGAGCAGTCCGCTACGATTGCGAGTCTGCGGGCGGAACTGGTGGCGGTGCAGGCGCGCATCGCGACACTTGTCGCGGCGGACCAGGTATGGTCGGGCCTACAGAGAGATCGCCCCTCGACGACGCCGGCTACGACGCCGGCTACGTCCCCGGCTACTTCGCCCAGGGCATCCATTCTCGAGGCGGTCCCGACCATGCTGGCTGCCATGGAGAAGACTCCTATGATTGCTCTTACTTCTGGTGGTGGTGCCGTGGCCAAGAAGCGCGGTGCTCCTACTGGTCCGCGTGCCATCCCTGCTCCCGAGAAGCGCTGCATGGCTCGCACTGGCGAAGGAGATGGGACGTGCCAGTGCAAGCACCACCGGAAGACTGGGGACTTCTGTGGCCGCCACGCCAAGCAGGTTATGGAGAACCCTGACCCGCTTCAGTTCACGGAGGACGGCAAGCGCACTGGGCTGTTCTACGGCCGCATCGACCAGGAACGTCCCCAGATGAACGCCAATGGCGAGGTTTGCGAGCTTTGGGGGGCGAAGATGGATACTTTCCCGGCGAACACCAAGTGGCACTCCGGCACCGTGATGTTCAAGACGGCTCTCAAGCGGGTGGAGAAGGCCGCCGATAAGGTCACCAAGACAGTTTCTACTGAGGGGGTCGTCACCAAGAAGTCTCCCTACCACAACTTCCTCGCTCAGAACAGCGCGGTCATCAAGGAGGGTCTTCTGAGGACTTCCGACTCCAGCAAGCTGGCGCGCGGCGAGTTTTCTCGCCAGGCCGGCAAGATCTGGATGGGACTCAGTGCGGAGCAGAAGTCGGCGTTTGCTGACCAGTAGACATTTACAACCCACACCCCAACATATCACACTAAACTAATACACCTAAAATACCGAACTATATCTCTCTAATCAACTTGTATCTCTCTAACTTGTATCTCGCAACTAACCTTTTTTTTATATAGTGTGTGTCCTAAATAAATATATAGCTATCTATATACCTATACGTGATGCTCAAGAAAATTTGATTGATTCTGAACCGGAGTATTGAGAGTAATCAAACACAAACGATGTCGACTACTACGACCAACAATTCTCCGCTCGCACCTGGTGACGACCAGGGTATCTTTAATATGGCGACCACTTCACCTCGGGCGGATACCACGCCTACTATTCCGCCTGCTGTTTCGTCTCCGCTTCCGCCTGCTGCGGCAGCTGTTCTATTTAAGATGGCGGCTACAATTTCCGAGAAGCATCCTAGTATCAGTATGGAGAAGGCACTAGAGACGGCACGTGAGATGGAGCCTCTTCTTCGGAATATGTCGTCATCGGGCACTAGTGCGACTACATCGTCTAAGCCGAAGAAGACGGTGAAGCGTGGCAAGAATGCCTATATGTATTTCCTTGGTGCCAATCGGCAGGCAATCAAGGAGGACCTTAATAAGGTAGTGGATGCTCTCAAGGAGATTATTAGTAGCGGGACCACCATCGCACTGGATAGCTTTCCCGATAAGTATGGTGGTCCTAATGGGGAGATGGCAGCGGCATGTAAGTGCGACAAGTATGCTGGTAGTATTTACACACGATGCCATGATATGTATAGTGTCGAGGGCAAGTCTCTGGACGACCTCAAGGTGACAGTTACCGATGTTACAAAGCGAGCTGGGCAGAAGTGGAAGGAGCTGGATGAGGCGGGCAAGAAGCCCTTTAACGATATGGCGGCCGCGGAGAAGGCCAAGCTGGCCGCCGTTGCTGTGATGGACGAGTAAAAATAGTGATGCGAGTAGTTATGTGAACACTACTAAAGTTTAAAAGTTTTTTTTTAAAATTTGATAAGACTCATATATGATTATATATAGTAATCAACAATGTCAGACATGGGTAGAGAGCTTTTCTACTTTCACAATGGTGGGAAGAGTGGTTTAGGTTTGTTCAAGGACGAGCCATTATTAAATGCCAGTGTTGGGGAGGAAGGTTTCTTACTACTTCCCAACTCGAAGGACGAGAATCTAGACGATGTGGGTAAAAAAAAATATTGTGATCAGTTAGAGGAAAGGGCACCACGTGGTTGCCGGGGAGCGGCACTGGCGCATAATATTACCACCGGGTCGATGGTGTTGATGCGCACATTTGCAAAGGGTGGGCGAAAATGCTGTTTAGTGGAGGTAATCGGTAAAGTTGAAACCAAGTCACTGGACCCGTCCAATCCTGAGTGGGAACTTATTGGGTGGGAAGAGCATGACTGGGAAGGGTGGCAGTGGGCACAGTTTGTAAGAGTGCGAGTCGTGATTTCGGCGGAATTATTGAACGAACGGTGGAGTGAGCTTATACCACACAGTCCAAGGGGGATGGTATGTGCCCGTGAAGCCTTTCCCGAGTGGTTGGCGGAGAAGGCCAAGCTGGCCGCCGTTTCTGCGATGGACGAGTAAAAATAGTGATGGGCGAGTATTTAAAAGTTTTTTTTAAAAATTTGATAAGACGCATATATTACTATATATAGTAATCAAAAGCGTAATCGAGCAGGTCCAATATGTCCAATATGTCCAATGAAGAAGTAGGCGGCACGTCTGTGGCTAACGACTGGGGGAACAGGAGGCGCAGGTCTAGCCGCATGCAGGAAGAATTAGAAGCAGCCGATTTAGAGGAAGATGACGATTTGGCCAGATACTATGTGGTAAAGGTAAATGGAGAAGATGACCTGCTGAATATCATTAACGTTGTGACCCCATACTATCTACACGTGGTAGCCGGTAGCAGTGGGGAGGGATACGCGAGAAAAGTGAAAATCTGGACGAACCCACTACCACCATACACGCGATTGAATGGCGAAGATCCCCATGTGTTCTGGGCGGGGTTACCAATGATGACGGACGGCTTGAACGAGTGTCTTCTTTCAGGGGGGTGGTGTGCGGAACCGTTTAACTACGATAAGTATGCTGGTAGGCTGTATTTTTGCACTGACGGAACATGTGGAGATTGCAGAGAGAGTATCATGTGTCCAACTTGTGTGCGTGCGGATGAAGATAGGGCACTGGAACTACCACCCGAAGAAGGTGGTTGGAGTTTTTCCCATATGGGTAGTCCGCGGTAATCCACCACATTGTTATAAAAATTTGAAGAATCTGAACTTTAAAAGGAGTAAGTGTCGTCATAGCTTAATGAAAAGCGCAGGATATAGTCCATGAGATTTGGGTTCGAGTCCCAATGACGGTATGATGCGACTGAATAGTTACCACAGTAGTATCATGAGCATTAGTAACAGTTGAAGTTATGAAACTCGCTAAAAGGTGACCTTTTTTTTAACAACTGGATTTTTAATTCGTACATAAATTTGATACTGGTATTTAATTTTTTTTATACAAAAATGCCAAGTTTCCATCTATCAACATGGGAGAAGGAAGATTTCATTGACTGGTATGGATTGGAATCAGGGACAAAGTTATGGAACGAACAGATTAGTAGTAAATATATTAAACAAATTACAGAATTAAAACAGCGTGTGAGTGAATTAGAAGGTATTATAGAGCATAGTAAGGATAAATCTGTGACCAATATATCAACATAATGTAGGACTATATATAGTCCATGTAGAAATAGTGTAGTACGATGGTGTGTAATTATTTTTTATTTGTAATAAATTTGATAAAATTGAAAAGTATATATAAGTGTCATACTAATAATGGGAGACTATAATACCGTAACTTACCCGGTACATAAGGTGTGGCGCGATGAGGCAAACCATGGTGGGGAGACGCGGGTTAACACTCCTACCGGACGCCTGTCTGGTCCACCCGCGCCCCCGTGTTCATACGATGCGATCCACAGGGTGGCTGAACTAGAGGAGAAGTTGGCAAACGCGATTGAACAGATTAGCGAGCAAAATAACACCATCTGGCGGTTGTATAATGAGTCTGAGAATTATCGTGGGGTCTCGGATGAACTGTCGCGGGCAGTTGAACAGATTAGTGAGCAAAATAGGACAATTGAGGAACTGTATAACGAGTCCGAGAAGCATCGTGATTCTGCGAAGCTTTTGTCGAAGTGGATTAGGAAGCGTATGAAGAAGTATGGAACTGTGGGACCTGTTGCGGAAGTAGTGTCTCTGAAACTTACAAAGAGCGAACTTATTAATATGGTGACGGAAGCTGTTTCTACGTCGGTTGCCGCATCTGTAGATATGAATAGAGACGTAATAGATTTAACGGGGGATGAATAGGTTTGTTAAAATTTGATAAAGGTATGTATTATTTTTTTAAATAAAATGGGAATATTGGGTGCTTTTCTAATTGGTATCGTCGTGGTTGGTGTATTCTGTATATGGCTGGATTGTCGTGGAGTTCCGATATGCCACACGGATCGACCGGATGTGGTTATTCTCTGATAAAATCAGGGGGATGAATAGGTTTGATAAAATTTGATGAATTCGGTTTTTTTATTAATAGGTATTATTAAGATGACTTCGAGGGTTTTGCTGTTGTGCATGGTGGCGATGGTGGGGGCGACTGGAACGGGGGGAGTAGCTACCCAAGACGCGACTGGGATCAGTGCGTGGTCGCGAACATCAAAATTTGCGGGATTTACAAGTGGTCTGGTGGGGCTATATTGGGGAGTTAGTCAGTTTCACTCGAACTATTGCGCTCCAAGTGGTTGGAGTGGATTGTTCCAGACGGCTATATTGATGGGTAGCCCGGCCTGCTTAATTGCGGTGGAGGTAATTGCTAAAACGGGTGAAGTATATACGGCATTGTGGTATGGAACATTGGCGACGGGGGCGAGTTTAATGTGGGATATGTGTGTCAAACTGGGAGGCATGGGGGCGCCTATTCGTAAGAGAGTTTAATAATGGGTTATACTATTGTAGTTTTATAATAAAATTTGATTTTTTTATTTAAACTGGAAAATACTAATTTATGAACAGGAAATCTGTTAAATCGAAAGCACATGTGCATATCAGGAGGAGTGAGAGCTATAGTTTAATATTAAGAGGTATAAAATCAGCAGAAGTGCGATTACTAAAGGGTATAATTTGTGGTATTAAAGTAGGAGATATGGTGTATATGATTCATAATAACAAAAAAATATGTACAGAGATATTAGACATAAAAGTTTTTCCCAGTCTGAAAAAAATGTTAGAAAATAGATTAATACGAAACCAGGCATTACCTGGTATAGAAGACTCTAAGTGTGAGAGATATTATGAGCAATTCTATGGTAAAGAACAGATAGAGAGAAATAAGGTAGTGGCGTTGGTATTTAAGATTCACTAATAAAAAGTAGTATAATCTGTATTTTAATTTGATATATAAGTTATTAGATAGGAATACAACAAGTATTTAAAAATATACTATTAAGTATATAAACACGGAATGCCAGTCCACAGCTGTAAAAGATGTGGATATAAAACTGCTATTAAGACTCACTTGAAAAAACATTATGGCCGAAAATATACCTGTACAAACCTACTAAACGGTCCATCTGCGGAAGAGTGTTTACATGAACTTTATAGCACCAATCCCGCTATGACATCGACACCCCTTACAAACCACTCTCAAATTACTGCGAAAAACTGTGATAGTTATGTTTGTCAGTTTTGTAATATGGTTTTCACCAGAAAGGATAATATGAGAAATCATATTAAAAAGTCTTGCAAACATATTACTAAAACCTACTCTGAGGACGATGTAAAGAGTCTATTAGACGACAAAGATCGTCAATTAAAGATTAAGAACGATTTATTGGCGGAAATGCGGAAACAACTTACTACATTATTGAATATAGTAGGTAATATCACTAATAAAAAGTAGTATAATTGTGAATATGATTAATAATCTGTATTTTAATTTGATATATAAGTTTTTCCCAGTCTGAAAGAAATAGTAGAAGAGTACAAAAAGTTTTCCTGAAAAAATTTTCAGAAATAGTTTGGTAAAAATAAAAAAATCCCCCCCCCGTTTTGGAAATGGGATATTTCGCGATAGTCGCAGAATATCCCATAATTCAATTTAACCTGCTAAAAAACAAATTTAGTGCCACGAATAACAGGCCAGGTATGATTACGATTTAATATTATTAATAAGTGGGATAAATTTGGGATAAAATTGGGATAAAATAATGGGATAAAATTGGGATAAAAAGAATGGAATAAAAGGTTTAATTAGTATTTAAAAATATATTCTAACCATAATATATAAACAAGGCATGCCAATACATGCCTGTAGAAGATGTGGATATAAGTCTATTATTAAGACTCGCCTTAAAAAGCATTATGGACGCAGGCATACCTGCGCGAACCTATTAGATGGTCCGTCTGCGGAAGAGTGTTTACAGGAACTTTACTGCGCAAAACCCAATATATTACATATGTGCGACGGGACCGATACCACCATTGGTGCTGGTTCACATCATGACCATAATAATCATGGCAGCTTTAGTGTGAAAAAAACCCATTTGACTTCGAAAGACTTCGGCGTGACTTCAAAAGACTTCGGCGTGACTTCGATTGACTTCGAAAAGACTTCAAAAGAATGTGATAGTTATATTTGTCCATTTTGTAATACGACATTCACTAGAAAAAATAATATGACCAACCATATTAAGAATACTTGTAAATATGCTGTTAAAACCTACACTGAAGACGATGTTAATAGTATGTTAGACGATACAAAGCGTCAAATAGACGACAAAGATCGTCAATTAAAAGATAAAGATGAATTGTTGGCGGAAATGCGCAAACAAATTGAAGTATTATTGACTAAAGTAGGCAATAATAATAACAATGTAAATATAGTACTTAATGGATTTGGTCAAGAGGATACCAGCTATATTACTGGTCCATTCATTAAAAATCTAATCAAAGGTGGGCCTTATAAGTGTATTCCGAACCTGATTAAAAACATACATTTTCATCCAGAACATCAAGAGAATCATAATATACAAATCCCAAATATGAACAAGAATATTGCTAAAATCTACAACGGCGACAACAAGCGTTGGGAGTTGCAGAACAAGACGGACACTCTTACGGATATGAGTGATAAGGCATATGATATGATAAATGAGCACTATGACGATGGGTCAGACGCTAATATGGACAAATTCAATGAGGATTTTGATGATAATAACCCAGAAACGACCAAAAAGCTTAAACAAGACATCGAACTAACTATTTTAAATAATCAAGAATCTGTATAAGTAGAGGTATGTAGTATACAATATATCTGTATCTTGATTTGATATATAAGTTTTTCCCAGTCTGAAAGAAATGTTAGAAAAGTCTTGACACCGGTGGAAATACTGGATAAAGTTAACCATATAAGGACCGCCAAGTGCGGTTAATAATAGATAAAAATGTCTACGTATAAAGAGTATATTCATATAAAGTTAAATCAACTATAGATTATATATCATGCGGCTACAATGATATGCGCGATAAAGAAGGAATAAAAAATTTGATGAGTAATTTTCTTGAATATACAACAACATCCTTCTAATTATCAGTCTTAATATTACAAAGTGCCCGTCTAGCTCAGTCGGTAGAGCGCGAGGCTCTTAACCTCGTGGTCGTGGGTTCGAGCCCCACGGTGGGCATTGGAGTGTGTGGGTAAGGCACCTCCAATTGGAAACGAAACTGTCAGCCAAAAACCAAAGAGACAGTATGTAGCAGTGTGGCGCAGTGGAAGCGTGTCGGGCTCATAACCCGAAGGTCGGGGGATCGAAACCTCCCACTGCTAAATTTAGACTTACCTACAGCAAACAAAAAAACATTTGACTTTAAATCAAACGGCCCCAGTTCGATTCTGGGGGAGGCGCAAACCTTCTTTGGTAGCGGAAAAAATAAGAGTAAGTCGTCAGCCCGCGTGGCCAAATGGATAAGGCGCCGGTCTTCTAAACCGGAGATTGCGGGTTCGATCCCCGCCGTGGGTAAATGGTCGTATAGTCCAATGGTTAAGACACTGGTCTTTGACTCCAGAAATCCGGGTTCAATTCCCGGTATGACCTAGTAAAATTATACAGAAACGCCAAGCATCGTCTAGATGTTTGGGATATCTGTTAGCTCCATTAGCTCAGTAGGTAGAGCGTTGTGCTTATAACGCAAAGGTCGAGAGTTCAATCCTCTCATGGAGCACTATCTAATCCATCTAACAGCAACTCAAAAAGAATTTTAACCTTATCTAAAGATGGATGTCAGCACGTATTCCCGAGCGGTCAAAGGGGCGGGTCTTAAGATCCCGTGCTTCGGCTTCGTGGGTTCGAATCCCACTACGTGCACAAAATTTAAAACTTCAAGCTCCTATAGCTCAGTTGGTAGAGCGCTGTGCTTATAACGCAGAGGTCGCGAGTTCGAGCCTCGCTGGGAGCACAATTTAAGATGTCTAACAGCAAAACAATTTGCATTTTCAGCCGTAGTCCCAGGTTCGATTCCTGGAATTGGCGAAAGCCAGTTTAGTGAAGTGGTTATCATAACGTTTTAATGACATCTGTCCAGCACGTATTCCCGAGCGGTCAAAGGGGCGGGTCTTAAGATCCCGTGCTTCGGCTTCGTGGGTTCGAATCCCACTACGTGCACAAAATTTAAAATTTCAAGCTCCATTAGCTCAGTCGGTAGAGCGTTGTGCTTATAACGCAAAGGTCGAGAGTTCAATCCTCTCATGGAGCACTATCTAAAACTCAAAAAGAATTTTAATCTATATTAAGATGGATGTTAGCACGTATTCCCGAGCGGTCAAAGGGGCGGGTCTTAAGATCCCGTGCTTCGGCTTCGTGGGTTCGAATCCCACTACGTGCACAAAATTTAAAACTTCAAGCTCCATTAGCTCAGTCGGTAGAGCGTTGTGCTTATAACGCAAAGGTCGAGAGTTCAATCCTCTCATGGAGCACTAATAAACCTGATAACAGCAATACTCTATATTTTAATAAAAAATTTAAATCAGGTTGTTCATCCCATATAGTCCAGGGGTTAGGATAGCTGACTTTCACTCAGCAGACCCGGGTTCGAGTCCCGGTATGGGAACTAAAGTTTAAAATTCCTCGCTAAAAGCAAAATGTAATCTATCTAACAGCAATTCAAAAAAGAACATATTATCTTAATGAAAGATAGATGACAGCACGTATTCCCGAGCGGTCAAAGGGGCGGGTCTCAAGATCCCGTGCTTCGGCTTCGTGGGTTCGAATCCCACTATGTGCACAAAATTTAAAATTACAAAAGCTTCTATAGCTCGGTTGGTTAGAGCGATTTGCTTATAACATAAAAGTCGGTAGTTTAATCCATCTCACAGCAACACAAAATAATTATTTATTATAAAGAGTATATTTATTACTAGAATACTATAGGTATATCTAGGATATTTATATTAAGATGGATGTTAGCAGCGCCAATAGTCTAGTGGTTAGGATACTCGCCTTCCAAGCGAGTGGCCCGGGTTCAATTCCCGGTTGGCGCACAAAATTTAAAATTACAAAAGCTTCTGTAGCTCAGTTGGTTAGAGCGTGCGGCTGTTAACCGCAAGGTCATAGGTTCGATCCCTATTAGAAGCGATGCTTTTGTGGCCCAATGGATAAGGCGCTGGTCTTCGAAACCAGAGATTGCGGGTTCGACCCCCGCCAAAAGTAATCACCTGCTCCATTAGCTCAGTCGGTAGAGCGTTGTGCTTATAACGCAAAGGTCGAGAGTTCAATCCTCTCATGGAGCACTATTAAATAAAATTTTTTTATGATTTTACAAAAATTTTATTATATCCATATAAAATAAATTCATTACAAATAATAAAATGGTTCGTAGAAAAACAGTCTAAAAACGTGTTTTGCGATAAAATTCAAAGGGGGGGTCCCACGAATTGTGCCGGAAATCCCATTTTTGTGATATTATATAGACGGACATGACACCATAATAAGGTGTCAAATATTTTATTTCCAGTGTTGGTAAAACGCTATTTTATTACCCAAATAGCGTCATTTTAGAGCCACCAATACGCCGAAAAAGGGAACTTTAAAAAAGTAACTTGAAAAAAGCAACTTGAAAAAAGCAACTTGAAAAAAGCAACTTAAAAAAAATACTGACATATGTCGTATAAAATGGTTCGTAGAAAAACAGTCAAAAAACGTATTTTTTCGATAAAATTCAAAGGGGGGGTCCCACGAATTGTGCCGGAAATCCCATTTTTGTGATATTATATAGACGGGCATGTCACCATAATAAGGTGTCAAATATTTTATTTCCAGTGTTAGTAAAATGTTATTTTATTACCCAAATAGCGTCATTTTAGAGCCACCAATACTGACATATGTCGTATAAAATGGTAGCTTTATGTATCATTTAGTGCCAAATTGTGTCAAAAACACCTTAATTGTTCATAAATACCACGATACCACGTCAATTTGACCCCTTAATGGGGACTTTATGGACATAATTTAGTGACAAACTGTGTTAAAATCACCTTAATTGCTCCTTAAAATGTCCAATTATCATACAATTTTGACACCTAAATGGGCAAAAAGTGACACCGATCACTTTAAAAAAGCAACTTAAAAAAAGCAACTTAAAAAAAATTCTAAGGTCCAAGTCTTTTTAATTAGCATTTATACATATAAGTTTTTCATAAATTACCTATAATTACCTTATTATTGGTTTAATACATAATACCATATTAGCAAGTTAATGTCGGTATTTTTTATTTAATTAATTAAATTGGAAATAAATGTATTAATTTATATTTATTTCCCAGTTTGGGATTTATGGAAATAGTGCTATATTGTCGTGGTTTTTTGATTACTATCAAAAAA
>Ga0206683_10002029_pt1 | contig 13771 bp, 14 predicted proteins | sample M280m12015metaG_FD_155483 | JGI IMG/M metagenome (GOLD analysis project Ga0206683, IMG submission 155483) | Ammonia-oxidizing marine archaeal communities from Monterey Bay, California, United States - M2 80m 12015 | ecosystem: Environmental > Aquatic > Marine > Intertidal zone | place: USA...
AGTACGATATCACTTACACCGACAATATATACTGAAATGAAACGTTTTGACCTAATGTTTTCAGTAAATGTTAGAGGTACTTTTCTACTTACAAAGGAATGCATTCCTCATTTAGTAAAAGGTGATAATCCACATATTCTTAGCTTGTCACCACCACTGGATATGAATCCTAAGTGGTTTGCTCCAACACTGGCTTACACTATGTCTAAGTTTGGAATGAGTCAATGTATTCTCGGGTTATCTGAAGAATTAAAGAGCGATGGAGTTGCAGCTAATGCACTATGGCCTCACTCAGTCATTGCTACAGCAGCTATAGGCAATATTGTGATGGGAGAAGAGGCATTTCCCCATTGCCGTAAACCTCAAATTTTAGCTGATGCCGCAAGAATAATACTATCTAAAGAATCTAAAATACATACTGGAAATTTTCATATTGATGATGTACTTTTAACAAATGAAGGAACTACTGATTTTAGAATATATCGAATGGATCCATCAAAACAATTATGGAAAGATTTCTTTATACCTGAAAACACACCTCAAGTTGAACCTTTACTTGATATAATGAATTGATTAGAGCATTCCAGCTTTCTGAATAATCATTAACTGTTCTGTAGATAACTTTTCGCCTGATAAGAATTTAGTAAATAATTCTTCAGCACTAGCAGCACTAGCTCTTTGGTCAGCTGAACTTCCAGATCTTCCTTGAGAAGCAGTCATTCTGTCTATTTCTTGCATACCTCTTAAGTATTCAATATATTCATTGTGAACTTCATCAGCTTTTTCCTTAGCCTTAACGAATTGTTTTTGAGCAGCATCAGCTTTTCTACGCGTTTGACGATTCAATCTAAGTGAATCCTTCATTGTATGGTGAGCTGCTTGGGCTTCTTGTCGAGATTTCTGCATCTTTTTACCCAATTCTCTACGCTTATTCTCAGATTCTCTAAAAGTATCTCGTGCATCTAAAACTTCAGTATCAGTTTCAATTAATTCATCATGCTGTTTAATTTTATTTTGTAAAGAAGAAATTTCATCAACTAAAGCTCTCTCCTTATCTGTAGTTAGAGGTGTTGTCATCTGTTTAAGCTCTAATTCTTGTATTTGCTTACGTAACTTAGATACGGGAGGTAAATTACGTCCTGAAAATCTTTGACGTTTGAGTTTCAGAAATTCATCTTTAAGAGTGTTAGCCTGATTAGTTATTTCGCGTCGTTCATCTCTTATCTCACCAACTTCAACATTCAGTCCATTTCTACGATCTCTATGAACATGAACCTTATCCATATGTTCCTTCGCTTTAAGATTTAAATCATTTCGCTCAGAAGCATGAGATTGTGATTTTAAATTCAATTCATCACGCTTAACTCTAAGTTCTTCAGCTTGTTTATGATATTCTTTTCTGAGATCTTTAAGTTCAACCCTAGAAAGTCCATCTAATTTATCAAATGAAACTAAGGGTTCTTTAGTTTCAGCAACATTATCAGCGCTATCTTCATCTACTTTTTCATTGGAGGCTTGTAATCTTTCTATAAGATCAGATTTTTTTCCAGATAAAGGTAGACCTAATTCTTTCAATAATTCCTTTAACTTAGCAACTGTTAAATCATTGTAATTAGTGGCTGATTCTGCAGAGTTTTCACTAATATTAGAAGGTTTTTCACCTTCGATGACTGCAGTGGCTTGGGTTTCCTGCTCAGAATCCATTGAACTTAATATGGGTGATTAAACCCATGTCAACCTCAACCGAAAAGTGCACCAAGTCCGGATACTGCGTCTTCTTCGCTTACTTCTTCTTCTTCTTCTTCTTCTTCAGCTGGGGCCTCTTCTGAAGATGCTGCTGCAGCTGGTGCGGCGCCTGCAGCTGGTGCGGCGACAGCGGCTGTAGCCATTGCTTCCTCAATATCGACTCCTTCTAGAGAAGCTACAAGAGCCTCTGCTCTTGATTTATCTGCCTTGACGCCTGCGGCCTTCAAGACTTTCTCGACGCTTTTTGCGTCAACTTTGGTTCCTGCTGAGTGCAGTAACATTGCAGTATAGACGTATTCCATTTTTTTTGCCTCCTTTGTATTATCCGAATAAAGCTCCAAGTCCTGAGCCAACATCTTCTTCAGATGCTTCCTCTTCCTCTTCTTCTTCCTCATCCTGAGATGATTCTGCTTTCTCTTCCGCTGGTGCTTGTGCTACTGCTGCAGATGCAGCATTGCCTAGCAATTCTTTCAGCTCATCATCAACACCATCACCCGACTTACCTGCGACACCAAGCATTGCGCCATGTGCCTTGGAAAGTAGAGCCTTGATTGTTGACTCTGAAGGATATGCCGTAGACATTGCGACACCCAAAGCATCTGTATGTGCCTTGGACAGCAATGATGGCATAACTGATCCAGTGAAATACCGTGTATTGAATGCTAGATTGAATGCTTGTGCTGTAGCAGACTGAACGCTGCCACGGAACTCATCCATATCAATGTTCAATACATCTGATAGATAGAATGTCTGTCCATCAAATGCACCTACTAATTGCATTCCTACGGTTATCGGATAAACTTCAAGTTTTGTAAGTGCTGAAGCAACTTCAGGACTAATAATATCGCCTTCAGCTACAGCTGTATGTTTTTTTCTAATAACAATTTTTCCTTTCTCAATTGCTGCAGGAAAACCTGCATTTTGGAAATCTCCTACGATAGGACCTGCTGGGAAAGGTGTTGGCCCTTTTTCAATTACAATATTATATGGAGCAACTTCACCACCCTTAGCTGGTGCTTGTGTTTGTGATTCCAATAACATTTGAAATATTTTAAAAGGATTTTCAGTAGAGGCCAAGAGTGCAAACTGACTCTGTCCAAAAACATCGGATACTTGTTCTACTCCTTTTTTGTTTTTAGAAGCATCTGTAAGTGCTAGTTTCAAAAGGCGATTACGAGACATTCTCAACTTTACACCAAGATCTCTCAATGAAGATCGCATAGACAACATTTGTCTTGCGCCAATGCCTGAAACATCAACTAAACCAACAACATCTGAACCTTCAATAAATTCTTGAATTTGAGAAACTTCTTTACGTTTCCAATCAGCTACAAAAGCTTCTGGCTTCATCCTAATCTCACCGCCTTGCCCATTGTAGTTTTAACCCATACTGAAGCTATATTGTCTGTACCTCTATCCAAATTAGACTCTATACGTTTCATTACAGTTTCCATATTTTCAGCTAACTGATCTTTAGACATTGAAACATTACCTATAGGTACATGGAATGTTGGACGATCCTTAGAACGTACCGGAACTAAATTTGTTAAACTCTTAATAATTCTCTCAATATCTGCTTGAGGTGGAATTGGACGAGGCATTTTACCTCTTGGACCTAGAACTACACCTAGGCTCTTACCTATTGTAGCCATTAATCCGGTTTCGGCTACGAAAAAATCAAATTTGTCTGCCAACTTACGAGCTGCTCTTTTGTTTTCAGAAAGCTCTTCAATTTGCTCTGGTGAAATTACTGTATCTACTACCTTCTTAGAAATTACCGCCATTTCACCCTGGGCAAATACTCCTACTCTAGCTGGTCTACCTCTACCATGTGGAAGAGAGACTTCGGCACTAATTCTTTTTTGAGGGTTTTGTAAGTCTACGTCTCGAAGATTAACTGCAATTTCTACAGTCTCTACGAACTTGCGTTCTTTGTCTGTTTCGAGAGCATCCTCGATAGCTTGATTTATCCTGTTTGATGCGATGATTTCACCTCCGTAGTAAAGCGAGATTACATCTCTGCTACGGTATCCTGTCCGAAACAGGTGCATATATAAAATTATTCAAAATAGTTTTATGAGATTTTTATAAATAGAGGTTTGAAATATTAAGCAAGGGAATCGACGTGATAGAAGCAAGAAATGTAATTAAAAAATATGGGTCTGTAACGGCACTCGATGATTTCTCTGTCGAAATACCAAAAGGGAAAATAGGTATTCTAGGGCCAAATGGAGCTGGGAAGAGTACATTTGTTAAAATTGCTTTAGGATTAATTACTGCTAATTCCGGAAATGTTACCGTTTTAGGCGAAAACTTAGATAAAAATTCAATAGATATACGGAGAAAAATAGGATATATGCCTGAACATGATTGTATACCTAATCACTTGTCTGGTGTTGAATTCTTGATTGAAATGGGATTAGTAAGCGGAATGGATACTCCAAGTGCTACTCAACGTACTCACGAAATTTTAGGCCATCTTCAAATGGGCGAAGAGAAATATAGGAAAATTGAAGAATACTCTGGAGGAATGCGTCAAAAAATAAAATTAGCTCAAGGATTAATTCACGGTCCTGAAATTATTTTTCTTGACGAACCAACCTCGGGACTTGATCCAAAAGCTAGACATGAAATGCTAGATACAATTAATGGTTTAACAAAAGTAAGTAACACAAATGTATTACTTAGTACACATATTCTTCAAGACGTAGAAACTGTTTGTGATTATGTTATTATCGTAAATAACGGTAAATTGCAAATGAAAGAAAGTGTAAAAGAATTAATGAAAAAACAAAATGACTTCATCCAAGTAAGGCTTGGAGGCGACATAGATGGTTTCGCAAATATCTTAAAAAATAAGAAAATCAATTTGCTAAGTGACGGGAGAACTTTACGAGTGCCATATCTAAATGAAGACACTTTCCAACAAATTATTGATGCTGCTGTGGAAAGTAAGTGCCAGTTATATGAAATGGAAAGGAGTAAAGTTACTATGGACAATGTTTACTTGGAGGTTATTGAATGAAAGAAGAGGCCCAAGTAAGCGAAAAGTTTACAAGATATGATGCAGAATTAACCACAAGAACTAGAATAGTAATTGGTATGGGTTTACGAGGATTTTCTAATCTAATTAAATTTAATAAGAAAAGTAGTTGGAATTTAGCCCTTGTCTTTTTAATTTATTTATGGTCAATGGTATTTTTTGTATTAATGGCTAGCGACAATAATTCATATCCTTGTGAAGAAATGGGAACTGATTTCAAATATTGTCAACCTATTGCATACTACGGTGATATGGGACTAGGAGGTGTTAGACTATTTCTAGTCACATTAGCTGCAATTGCCAGTGGTGGCTTGATAGCGAATGATATGAATGATAAATCATTACATCTCTATCTTTCCAGACCAATAAGTCGATTAGACTATCTTATTGCCCGATTTATACCTATATTTTTGTTACTGATATTTGTGACTGTTTTACCTAACATAATAACATTTATCACTCAATGGTCTAGTGCAGGTTTAGAATTTATTTGGATAAAAAATCACAAATGGTTAATATTTGATATTATAATCCAAGGTATATTTTACTCTGCATCTTATTCAATTATCGGTTTAACTTTCTCAACATTAATTAATAGAGAATACAGAGCTGCTGGAGCATTCTTTCTGTTTGTTTACGGAACAAACATAATTGTAGAAATTTTTCACTTATTTGTTGAAGATGATCGTGTACTATTATTTTCGATTGCACATTTATTAGACATTGTTAGCTTTGAGATTTTTGGAGCCGAATACTATTTCACTTCTGCAGGCCAACTAAAAGGCATTGAACTCTCAAATCTTGAAATATTTGGAACCTTGACTTTGGTCATTGGAGGATGTGGACTTTTTGTTAATTGGATGATTTCACAAATGGAGGCAAACAAATGAGCGAAGTCATTCTTGAAAATGTCACTAAAAATTATGGGAAAGTACAAGGCATCTCTGATATTTCCGTAGAAATTAAACCTGGTTTAACTGGCATTCTAGGCCCTAATGGAGCTGGAAAGTCTACTATGATGAAAATAATTTTAGGATTATCAAGACCTTCAATAGGGCGTGTAAGTGTTATGGGAAACAACCCTTTTACTAGCTGGGAACAAAGATGTAAAATTGGATTTGTGCCTGAATATGACTGTTTTTATGAGCACATGTCGGGGCTTGATTATGTTTCATATTTCTTGCAAATGCACAATAATAGTCTTGAAAAGTCTAATGAAATGGCAAAAAAATCCTTAAGTGAATTAGGCCTAGAAGAGGCAATGGATAGAAAAATAAGAACCTATTCCAGAGGTATGCGCCAGAAAACTAAAATTGCAAGAGCTTCAGTTTTCAATCCAGATATTTATGTTTTAGATGAACCATTTCAAGGTGCAGATCCAACTACAAGACACCTGTTAATGATGAAAATGAAAGAATGGGCAAGCGAAGGAAAAACTATAATGATCTCAAGCCATATTCTTCATGACATAGAAAATTTAACTGACCAGATTATATTAATAAATAATGGAAGAATGCTAGCTTCAGGTAATCGACATGAGATTCGTAATCTAATGAATAATATTCCAAGGCAAGTTCATGTTACACCTATTGATAACAAAAATTTAAGAAAATTAGCTAAAAGAATGATGGATGAATCATGGGTAAGAGCTACAAGAATTGATAATGATGAACTAATAATCGAAACTGATAGTTCCGAAACTTTCTATTTAGAGTTACCAAGAATTGTCAAGAAGGAAAAAATAAAAATAAAAAATATCAATTCTAAAGATGATTCTTTAGATTCTCTTTATACCAAATTAGTGGGAGGCGCCCAATGGAAATAAAGGATATTTTAAATCGATCAACAAATTTGGGAAGGCCTATCATAAAAGACGCCATTTTACGATTATTAATGAATAAATTGACTTGGATTCTTATACTAATTTTATTACTTCCACCTATATTGGGATTATGGGCTTATACAAATGAACAAGATGAGCGCCAAGTTCAAGAACTAAATGGAGATAAAATATATTATTATGACACTAATGCTGAAAGTGATTTAATCGGATCGCCAATACATGAAAATGTACGTGAAACCTTTATTGAGATCTCAAATGTTTTCTTAATTAAATTTATAGGAGTACTGATGGCTATAATGTTCGCCTCAGAATTAATTAATGAGGAATTCAATAAGAAAACTATTCAAATTTTAAGGACAACGCCAATAAGGCCGCTTGAAATTATACTCTATCGATATATTGCAGGCGTGGTTTGCATGTTTAGTATTCTCGCTGTCACAAGCTTAATTTATTATGTAGTGACAATGATGAATGCAGGACTTTATGGAATTAAAGAAGAATGGGATGTATTATTTTTAGTAATTAAATTATTGTTACTTGAATCTATAGCCTATATTGGAATTTTTATATTAATTTCAGTACATTTTGATAGACCTTTCTTTTTGGGAATAATATACTGGATGTTATGGGAAATGATAGTATCTGGTGGGAATTATCAACAAATCACAGTAAGCCATTATCTAAATTCAATTCTATTCAAAGGACTTGAAAATATGAATTGGGATGTTATAACAGAAGATTTTGGACTAATAAAGTCTGCTGGGAACGAAACTATAGATTTAGTTACAGAACCTTTTACTGCTGCTATGATTATAGCAATTTTAGCTTTGGTTACAATAGGAATAAGTGCCAGAGGAATAGAAAGAAGACAATTCTAAAGTTTTATTAAAAGGGGAAAATAGGAGCGACGCTTATGGCTAAAAGAGATTACTACGAAATTTTGGACGTCCCTAAAGATTCTGATGAAAGAACAATAAAGAAAGCTTATCGTAAATTAGCAAGAAAACATCATCCCGACGCTAGTGATGAAAGTCCAGAAATTGCTGAAAAAAAATTCAAAGAAGTTTCAGAAGCCTATGAGGTTTTAGCAGATAAAGAAAAGCGAGAGAGGTATGATCAATATGGACACAAAGGTGTTGATTTTGGAGGTGGAGGATTCTCATGGGACCAATTTAGTCATGGAGGAGATGTCTCTGATTTATTTGGTCAACTTTTCGGAGGCGGCCAAAGAGGAGGTGGTGGCATGGGTGATGTTTTTTCACAACTTTTTGGTGGAGGTCAAAGAAGACCTGACAATCGTGGTGATGACCTAAGATATGATATTACTCTTACACTAGAAGAAGCTTACAAGGGAATCGAAAAAGAGGTAGAAATCCCAAGAAATGGAAATTGTAAAAAATGCTCAGGATCTGGAGCTGCTGATGGAGGATCTGCAAAAACTTGCGGAACATGTGGAGGTCAGGGTATTGTTAGAAGAATGAAGCAAAGAAGTTTCATGCAAACTATCACTACTGATAATTGTTCGGACTGTAGAGGAACTGGAAAAATAATTGATAAACCTTGTAGAGATTGTAAAGGTTCGGGAATAGTAGCCATTAAGAAAAAAATCAAGTTAAGAATTCCGCCTGGTGCAGACGATGGATTTAGACTTCGAATGCGTGGTCAGGGAGGTGCTGGACCAAATAATGGGCAAAAAGGTGATCTTTACATTATTGTTAATGTAAAAAAACATGAGCTGTTTCAAAGACAAGAAAATGAAATAATATTGGATCTTGAAATTACGCCCGCACAAGCAGTTATTGGAGATAGCATGCGAGTACCTACTTTATCTGGAAATATCAAATTGAAAATACCTTCTGGAACACAATCAGGAGATATTCTAAGATTGAAAGGAAAAGGTATGCCTGATATTACCAGGCCTAGTATGAAGGGAAGTCAGCACGTAAGGGTAAATGTTAAAGTACCTAAACCTAATAGTAAGACAAGGAAGTTATGGGAAGAACTAAAAAAATTAGATTCAGAAAAACCTTCCTTTTTGGATAGAATGAGGAATACATTTGGCTGAAGACGAAGATATTGAACAAAATAGTGAAGAATACCGCAAATGGAGAAGTGGTAACGATAATGACAAATATGCTTCATCAAAAACTCCTACTGAATCAGGATCTAAAAGTGGGAGCTATTCAATACCAGAAGCTGATGATGAATATGCACTTCCTGGCGAAGAGGACAGTGGTAGTGGTGGATCGTGGCTAGATGGTGATTTAAATTGGCCGTTAATTATTGTGGTATTTGTTGTTTTTGCAATAGTTGCTTCTGCAATGACTGCTCTTATGTTAAGTTCGGGTGAATCTGACACAAAAGCATCAGAATGGCCTGAAACTGAAGGAACTATCATCGAGCAAACCAATAGTAAAATGTTCATTGGTGGTGAATCTTGCGAGGATGAAAATGACGATGGATGGGAAGATGATTGGGAATGCTGGAAAGAATTTGTTTTTGATATAGAGTTGACAACTCAATATTCCGTGGATAACGAGACATACCATATTACTGAATATGTCGTGTTTTGGGAAAACTACAGGGTTGATGAACTTAAAGAAGATGGGGGAGAGAATGAAGAACGATTATTCGAAAACTTCACAGATTACTGGAACGAAGAAGCAGTTAATGGTAGTATTTCACTTAATTCAACAATAAGTTTAATTTATAATCCTGAAAGTCCAAAAGAGGCATATAGTGAATTTGTTGAACAGCCTGGAGATCCAACGGGATTCATTGGATACTTTTTCATGTGTTGTGGAGTAATGTTATGTCTTCCTATCGTTATTGTTGGAGTTGTAATTGGTTGGGCTAAAAATGCAACTACAGGAGGATATCATGATAATCGTATGGGACGCTGGGGTCGTTTCGGAGGAGGTTACTTTGGGAACAACCGCCATCATCAAGGAGGTTCTAAGCGAAGACATACACCCACCAGAAGAAGTGGAGGTGGCGGAAGTCGGAGCGGTGGAGGCCGAAGTGGCGGTGGAAGCCGAAGACGTTAGATGAAAATAGAAATTGATTCAGATATAACTAAAGCAAAAACTATTCCTTCAAAATTTTATCATAGTCCTAAAATTTACAGAAAACTAAAGAAATTATTCGACCGAAGTTGGCAATTTATTGGTGATACTAACTTATTGAAAAAGAATAATACACATCCCGGAATTTTGTTGGAAGGAATGGTAGATGAACCATATATTCTAACAAAAGATAAGGATAATATTAGATGTTTATCTAATGTCTGTACTCATCGTGGAAATATTGTTTGTAATGACTCATGTAATACTAAAACTTTGGTATGTGGATACCATGGTAGACAGTTTGAAATCAATGGAAAGATGAAATTCATGCCAGAATTTGATAACGTTACTAATTTTCCAAATAAGAATGATGATTTACCCCAAATTGAGATGGAATTCTGGGAGAATTTGATATTTGTTACTAATGAAAAAAAATGTGATCTTTCGGAACTTATTAGGCCAATGACTGAAAGATTAGATTGGTTACCTGTTGGTGAATTCAAATACAAACCTGAACTATTTAGAACATACAAAGTTAGTGCAAATTGGGCTCTTTATTGTGATAATTATTTGGAAGGTTTTCACATACCATTTGTCCACAAAGATCTGAATAAAGAATTGGAATACGAAAACTATTTTACGCAAGGTATTGAAAATACAATTTTACAAATTGGTATTGGTAAAGATGGGGAGAACACTTTCGATTTACCCGAAAACCATCAAGATTACGGTAAGAATGTGGCTGCATACTATTTCTTTTTGTTCCCAAATATGATGTTTAATTTTTACCCTTGGGGATTATCTATAAACATAGTAAAACCAAAATCTCCAGAATATACCGAAATAGAATATTTCACTTATGTTTGGAAAGAGGAATTAATAGGAAAAGGGGCTGGTGGTGATTTGGATAAAGTAGAACTCGAAGATGGAGAAATAGTTGAATCTGTACAGAAGGGAGTAAAATCAAATTCTTATGATAGAGGCAGATATTCTCCCAAAAGAGAAATTGGTGTCCATCACTTTCATTCATTGTTACAAAAATATTACAAATAAGATTGTCTACTAATTTTCGGAAATTGATATATAATCGGAAGTTTTAGTTGAGTTATGAGTCGTAAAGATGTTGACGGTTTCGTAATGGCTGCAAAAGAGAGGTACGGGCTTGAGAAAAGAATTGTGAGATTAGAACTGTTTATGAAATACCTTTTACAAAGCGAAGTATCTCTGAAGAAATATAACGAGTGGCTAGAAAGCAAAGGTTATGAAATACGTAGATGACCTATCAGCGACGACGAAACATCCTAAATTCCATTAGTCTATCAAAAAAATGAATAGATCCGGGATACTTCTTTGGCATCCTTAACCTAAGAAATGGAAGTGTTCCAATACTTCTTCCAATACCTGATATTATAAAAATAATAAAAATAGCACGCCAAGTGTAATCTGAATGGTCAATCAGACTAAAATCCATTAATCTATCAATTATGTAAATTGAACCTGAAAAATCTTCTATGTGGCTCGCAATGTATCCTCCACTCAATGCTCCAATGAAAGTAGTTATTCCCGTCCTAGTGTTATAATAACTGAAGTAAGCTGCTCTTTCCTTGTTCGGTGCAAGATCCAAGACCATCGCATTAGAGGTTATCAAGAATGCACTGAAACAAGGACCAAAAATAACAACTTGTAATGCAATCATGACTCGGATATCTGGGAAAAAAGCATAGATGAATGGTAAAATCGCAAATCCGATTCGACTCATTATTAAGACAGGTAATGGTCCAACCCGATCAACCAATCTGCCTATTATCGGCTGAAATGCCATCTCAGATATAGCCCCTATCACACTAAAAGTAACGAGAACCATGTTGTCTACCTCTAGAACTTTTATTAGTATTATAGCAAATAGTGGCCAGATTAAAGACATATTCAATGTGTAAAATGATTGAGCTCTAACATAACTTTTAAAAGTATCTGAATACTCTTTTTTTGCTGCTTCTGTAAGAATCAAATCAGGGGTTTTGGTAGGATCTCGATATGGTACCCTAATTAGAATTAGGCCTCCAAGAAAAGTCGCAAATGCTGCTAAAACAAATAATGGCCTAAAAGAATCTGGGGAATCTGATTCATAACGAGATATGACATAAATGGCAATTAACGATCCAATAAGACCCATGAGACCGCCTATGACGTGAAATCTGCTCAGAGTACTACCTCTTCTGGATGGAGCCATCCAATCACCCTGAAGCGCTGACCAAGTTGGTATGATAATCGAGTATGCAATAGAATATACTATCACAAGAAATATCATTTCGTTTGGATTCTGAACTTTCGACATAAAGTAAAGCGCTAAAGATGCTAAAATCGAGCCTGCGATAATCCAATACGTTCTTATTGATTTTTTATCTGAAATCCAGCCCCAAAAATATTGAAGTGAGTATGGAAGGAGATTCATCAGAGAATTCATCCATGCAATCTGCTCAAAAGACGCCCCTAATCTAACTGCAAAATAACTAAGGTAAGGCTGTGCAGTATCCTGAGCAAATGAATTGGTAGCGTGATATGCATACAATTCTGTTGGAGGATTAATCTCTTCCTTATCTTCGCCAGAGCTCACTAAAATCTGAGGCAAGACTCAGGGATATAACATTAAGCGTATCTATTATTATCCCAGCACTAATTTATATAATAGAAAGTATTTTTTGTAATAAAAAAATGGAAATAATCATGCCCAAAATAAACAGAATTATAGGAGTGTATCATGCAGACGGTGGAGTACTAGGTGAATTGAAGTACATGACTGGGAAATTATTTGGTAAAACACACTGTGCACTATGCGATATTACCCATGGTAGAACTGGGAAAAAAGATGCTTGGAAACAATGTGAAGAGAACTTAGGCATACCTATAAAATTTGTACATTTGAATGAAAGAGAATCTAAATTGAAGGAGTACACTCAAAATATTACACCTTGTATTGTAGGAAAAACTAACACAGGATACGTATTATTGGTAGATAATGGAAAATTAAAAAAATGTAAAGGAAATGTTAAAGAACTTGAAAGTTTATTATTAGATAGTCTGAAATAGCATACAATAGGCTGTGAATAAGTGAAAGAAAAAGAGGAATCTCGTCTTCAGGATTTTTTAGATAAACCTGAGAGAGCTCTTTGGAGCATTGCACTCCCTGTTATGGCTGGAATGGCAATACAAACTATGTATTCAATAGTAGATATGCTATTCATTGGACAATTAGGTGGAGATTCAATTACTGCTGTTGCCTTCAATATGCCCCTTTATTTTTTCGTTATGGGAATAACTTTTGGCATAGGTACTGGATTAACATCCTCAATTTCAAGAGCAATTGGTGCTGAGAATAAAAAAAAGGCAGATAATGCTGCTAATCACGGATTATTACTTGGCTTATTTTTGGGAATATCTCTTACAGTCTTTGGATTAATATTGGGCAAGAAAGTTCTCTCAACATTAGGAGCTCCTGATGAAATGCTTGAAGAATCATGGGACTACCTAAGAGTTACATGCTATGGTATGACTTTCATTGTTTTTGCCATTGTATTTAGATCCATACTTGCTGGTGAAGGCGATATGAAATTCCCAGTAATGGTTGCAGTTATAGGAACTATTTTGAATCTTATATTGGATCCGATTTTCATTTTTAACTTAGATAAATATGGTGGATTTGGACTGGGTATGGGTGTAGAAGGGGCTGCACTTGCTAGCGTAGTATCGCAAACTATCGTCTTTTCAATTTTTGTATATATGTTATTCTGGAAAGATCATGCTTACATAAGTTTTGATCTGAAAAATTTTAGCTTTTCTCCTAAATTAATGAAAGAAATATTATGGGTAGGGATACCATCATCTATTTCAATGATTATAATGTCTTTTGGACAAGGTGTCTTCAATTATATTTTAGTAGATGGATATGGTCCCGATGCTGTCGCAGCTTACACCATCTCAGGTAGATTAGATATGCTAATGTTTCTACCTATTATGGGTATTGCAACCGGGCTTGTAACAACTGTTGGAATGTTTACTGGGGCAAAACGAATGGAC
>Ga0206683_10002035_pt1 | contig 13736 bp, 9 predicted proteins | sample M280m12015metaG_FD_155483 | JGI IMG/M metagenome (GOLD analysis project Ga0206683, IMG submission 155483) | Ammonia-oxidizing marine archaeal communities from Monterey Bay, California, United States - M2 80m 12015 | ecosystem: Environmental > Aquatic > Marine > Intertidal zone | place: USA...
TGAGGCTGATCAAATTGTACAAAGTGGACCAGCTTGGCTACGCCCGCTTAAATGGCCTTTTATAGATTTGATATACGGTTGGAAGTATTTAGGGTATTGGAAAGATCGCCCAAAATCGGAAACGCGAAGCGTCATAATAATGTTTCTTACAACCCTAGTTGTGTGGCCCTGGTTAATCATCAATGGCTATTTAATGGAATTACTCATGTTTTGGATAATTCCACAGCGCATTTCATTTTTCTTTATTTCATTTATTTTTGTTTACCTGCCTCACGTACCAAATGAGATATCTGAAAAGGAAGATGCGTACAGAGCCACTAGCATTCGAGAAGGTATGGAATGGCTTCTTTCACCGTTGATGATGTATCAAAACTATCACCTTGTGCACCATCTTTATCCGAACGTTCCCTTCTATCGACTGGTTAAAATTTGGAACTCCAGATTGGATGAGCATCTTTCACATGACCCCGCTGTTGTTTCTACTCTAGGTCTCTATCCACGACCAGCCAAGACCCCCGAAATAGGAGATGCTAAATGACCATATCGAATTTGATAAAGATTTATCAGAAATTAATCAATATAAAGTTAGTAAAAAAGGAGGAAATCTAAATGAATAACACAACTTTAAAATTATCCACGCAAACCGTGAGGAGGTTAAATAAATTTATTTCTTTAGCCTCTGTCTCTTTGGCAGCCTTGTTTTTTGTAGCTCCAGCCTATGCCGAAGACGTTTGGTTTGGGGGGCGTTTAAAAGCAGGTAATGGTGTCTTTTATGACAGGCTCGATGACACATCCGGTCAAGGACCAGCACAGTTTATCTTAGAATTGCAAGCTGAGTGGTCTCCCAATGATAACGTTACGGTTATTGGTGATGTCTGGCTGAGAGGAGATAGGTTTTATGATTTAGATGACGGTGAGTTTAGAGCACCGGCGTTTCAGAACTTTACATCTCCACAGAGCGCCTTTCTGGATAGATTTAGTATGTCGGCCTCAAGCGATGGCTCATATTTATTTCCAGATCCCTTCGGAGCGTCAGGTAAAGAACAAGAACTTTTAGACGATTTTGATGATGAAATTCTTCGTGAGTTATCGGTAAGGTTTACGAACGACGAAGGTACATTGGCCGTGAAAGTAGGTAAATTTCAAAGAGGGTGGGGGCAAGCAGATGGCCTTAGGCTGTTAGACATTCTCAATGCCCAAGATCTGCGTCAAAGGACTCTTTTGGCTGATACCGATGAAATCAGAATACCGGCTTGGACCATCGCCGTTACCGCCGAAATATCAAATGATGTTTCACTTGAACTCATTTATATACCCGAAGTTCGTCATTCAGAATTCGTGATTAATAATCCTACACCGAATAGTCAAACTTCTGGCGGTGCTTTTGGATTCCCTTTCCCACGTATTATAGAAGGTCAAACTGGATTTGGAATGCCTTTGCTTGGTGCTCATCTCACCGAACGCGAAGTGGAAGATTGGAAAAATGAAGAAGTAGGTGCGCGTTTGAAATTTGATGCATTTGGTGGAGAGGCTACATTGAACGTATTCTACGGGTATCAAGACTTACCAGTTGTCGTGAACACGGGTTCTACCCTTCACGTCGGGTCATTTATCAACGATCCAGCAGCCTCTGTTGCGAATGTACCGCTTGGTCTTCCAACGACCATCGGTGCCATACATGCACCGGGTCAATATGTTGATTTCTTGCAGTCTCTTGCAGGCGGAACTGCTGCACCTGGAGATTTTCCTCTAATTCCGTTTGGTTGTTTAGATATTCTAAACCCCGGCGCTGGTGGACTTCCTTGCTCAGTAACTGCAGATTTTGAATTGGATTACACAGAACGCCAAAAAACAGTTGGCTTTTCGTTTACTCGGGATATGGGCGAGTGGAAGTTTGGACCCAAAAATGTGTCGCCGGTGCTTCGATTAGAGGTAGCTCATGAATTGGACAAAGCGTTTAACCGTCAGGTCATAGAAGATCCTTTCATACCAGGACTTTTTGCAAAAGGCACCCCAGCGTTAATTGGAACTAAAGCTGATACTGTCACCCACCGTGATCAAACATCAATCCTAATAGGGTTCGATTACAATATGTGGTTGTCCGGTTGGAAAAGTCAACGGAGTTCAATTTTTGTGACCTCGCAATTTTTTAATATTAAGACGAAGGATCATAAAAATTTAATGTTTCAAGCACCTTATGCATTGTTAGAGGTAGAAGAAAACCAACAATATTTTACCCAAACTTATTCATTCGGATTACGTAACGATAATGTAATTCTTGACGGACTAGCCGTTTGGGATCTTAGCAAAGATGGATTTGCATATCGTCAAAGAGTGACTTTCTCAGCTATGGGTAACAAATTGATTCCAAGAATTGAGATAGGAACATTTGATGGTGATACGGAAGAAGGACTGCTCGCGTTGTACAAAGATTCTGACTATGTTGAGTTTTCACTCACCTATCAATTTTAACCCCTAAATCTATAAGGAGAACACAAATGAAATTTTATAAAATAAAAACATTGTTAATCTGCCTAACCATAACGGTTTTGGGCTCAATGGCCTCTACTGCACAGGCTGGTGATGAATGGATTGATAATTGGAAATCTTTCGCCGCTGAAACTGGGCTGCCCGAACACGCTGCCTGGGCTGCGGCAATCGACAATGCAGAAGTAAGGGCACTTGCTAAAGATTGGGAAGATTTCCGTGGATATACGGCGTCTTCTTTGCTGGCTAAAGAAACACTTCCTGCTGAATTGAAACCTGGTTTTATCATCACGAAAGAAAATATAGATTCATTACCTTGGATAAAGGACTACTTGCCGCAGTATTGGATCGATCGTTTAACTTCTGATTGGACGCCGATCAAAGGTATCCGTGTAGTTCCAACTACGCATTATTACATGCAACAAGCGCGATTGGACGCAACCAAGACACTTGAACCAGATCATTTTAAAATTAATGAAAAGGGCGAACTCCGTGACAAAAATGGTGAGCATGGGTTTATAAGCGAAGCCGGCCTGCCATTTATCAATCCTCAAAATGGTGAAGAACTTAACTGGTTGTTTAATGCTCATGGCGTAGGTACGGATGATTTGTATTTTGATACGATTGATATGGCAGCATGCAATAGCGCAAATAACCTCGAACGTATGTATAAAGCAAATATTTTTTGGCGCCGAATGGCAGGACGTGTAAGTGCACCACCATTAGGGAATGTCGAAGGTTTCGAGGGTATAACAGAAGCAGGGGCATTGTTAATCAAATCCCCACGTGATGTTCGTGGTCTGGCAGGTGTAAGACTTCGATTTGCTGATGCCGACTTAGATGATGATTTCAAGCTTTACATTCCTTCGCTTCGCCGCACGCGGGCGCTCACAGGGACAAACGGTCAAGACCCTATCGCTCCAGGACTTGAACTCACTTGGGACGAATGGCGTTCAAATTGGTTCAAAACTGATCGACGTAAGTTTAAGTACACATTAACTAAGGAGGCTATCGTCCTTGCTGTTCCGGAAGTCGGAAATGTTTATGATCCACTCCGAATTTCCGATGATGCCTGTAACTTGTCGGGGATTGTCGACATGGAACTGCGTCCGACTTGGGTTTATGAAATTACCGATCTTACAGAAACTTACCAATATTCTGTAAAACGTGTCCATGTGGATAAAGAGACTTATTATTCACAATACTTGGAAATGGTTGATAGAAATGGAGATATATGGCGTATTTGGGATGATACACGTGACTGGGAGCCTACTACCGGTAGATTTATGTGGAGATCAGCGATAATTGCTAATGTTAGAGATGAACGTGCAACCATTATTACGGTGGATTCTGCATGGGAAAAAATAGACTCTATGACAAATGCTATCTTCAATATTGATCAATTACGTGATCGTCGATAACTGATTATATTCTTGGGTGTGAGAAAGCCCGGTTTTTTGCCGGGCTTTTTTTATTAAATTTCAAATTCTGCCGCTTCTAAAAGGTTCCCTTTTTCATCTTTCAATTCAATTTTGATAGTTCCTGATGAGTCTATATTAATCAATCCATAATTCATGTCGTAATGCATCTTGCCTAAAAGCAGGGGGTCAGTTTCATCCCAAACTGCAACCAGCCACCTAGGTAAGGGTTTATTTAAGGAAGAGCTAGTTAACTCATAAAGATTATCTTGTTTGTATATCCCTGCTTTATGCCTGTCTCCAGAAACAAGTACTACAGGTTTTTTGAATTGTTTTATTAAAGACAGTAATCTTTCTTTTTCATGAGGAAAGTTACTCCATTTTTCAAATCCATGATTGGTTGCAAGAATTTGTATTGAAGAAGCTAAAATAATAATGTCTGCTTCGTTTTGAAATGTTCTTTCTAGCCACTCCCACTGCTGTTGTCCTAATATAGTTTTACTTACATCAGAGGTAGACTGATAGTTCCTTTTTTCTCCTTCAAGAGGCGAGCGGAAGTATCTCGTATCTAACCCGATTAAAAGAATCTTCTTATCTTTGATTTGCCTGGTTTCAGAAAAATAAATACCTTCTCTTTTATGACGGTCATCTTGCTTATCTACTTTCCAAAAATCTAAAAACAACTTCTGCGAATCTTTTTTTAGTGTGTATTCGTTACCGCCATCATTTAGGCCGTAATCATGATCATCCCAAATAGCTAGAGGCTGTAAGTTTTTTAACCAAGCGGGGAAATTTGTTTCTTGCTTAACATAAGCCGGCCCCATGTTAGAAAGTTCACCCGAATCCAGATCTCCGTAAACATTGTCTCCCATGAAGAAGAAGTCATTGAGATTTTCCTTTTCTACGGCTTCCCATATAGGTTGTGGTCTTGCTTCGTCTATACAGGATCCGAATCCAATCTTTAATGACTCAATATTGTCTTCGGCTAAACTTAATGAACTTAAGATCAGTGGCAAGACTAAATAAAGAATTTTAATACAGGATTTCTTCATATCACCACCATACTAAGAATAACTGGATGAAAGTAAAGGTAAGCAATCTACCGGGTAAAACTTTAAGTTGATAGGATATAGACATGAAGAATAAGAGATTTTTGTTTTTAGGCCTGATTTGTTTTTTATTGATGGGGTCTTGTGCATCAATAACAGAATATCCAGTTACTAGAAAAGTTTCGCAAATAGATTTATTGCATGGTGTAGAAGTGGAGGACCCTTATCGCTGGTTAGAAGATTTTACTAGCGAAGAAGTCGAGGCATGGGTTGGATTACAAAATAATTTAAGTCAGAGGTATTTAACTAAGAATAAATACAGAAAAAAGATAAAAGAAAATCTTGAATCCATTTGGGTTAGTAACTCAAAAAGCATCCCCCAGATTAGAGGAAGTAATATTTTTTATTTTTTTAACGAAGGCAGTTGGCAACAAAGTAAATTGTTAAAACAAGAGTGTGATACCTGCTTATCAGAAGTAGTAATTGACCCTAACAAGTTTTCTACAGATGGCACTGTGTCTTTATCAAACTTAAGTATCAGTCCTAACGGAAAATTTATAGCCTATTCAATTTCTGATGGAGGATCAGATTGGAAAACGTGGAAGGTATTAGAAGTCGACTCCAATCAAGTACTGGAAGACACCATCAAATGGACTAAATTTTCTTCTGGTTCCTGGGAATCAGATAGCTCAGGATTTTATTACCAAAAATACCCTGAGCCGAAAGACGTAGCACTTTCAGAGATCAATAGGAGCCCTAAACTTTATTTTCATAAAATAGGTACTTCACAAGAAGAAGATTTATTAGTCTACGATCAGCCTGAAAAACCAAACTGGTCTTGGAATATTGATGTAAGTGAAGATGGAAAATATAGAATTTTATATGTGGGTGAAGGAACTGATGAAAGCAATAGGCTGTACATTCAATTCGATAAAGACCACTCATTTATTCCTGTCATAGCTGAGTTAGAAGCCACATATATATTTTTAGGCAATAAAGGAAGTGATCTTTGGTTTTTTACAAATAAAAATGCACCAAACGGAAAAATCGTTAAATTAAAGATTAATAAAAATGAATCTTTCTTATGGGAAGATGTGATAAATGAAATAACTCTTCCGATATCAGGATTTAGCTTGATAAATAATAAGTTTGTAATTGAGTACCTTAAAGATTCGCAATCTAGGGTTAGTTTTTTTAATTTAGAAGGTGAGTTCATATCTGGTTTAGATTTACCTTCGAAAGGTTCCGTCTCCGGTTTTAACGGGAAGATAAGTGACAGATATACTTACTTTAGTTTTACCAATTACGTAACACCAACAAAGATTTATAAAATGGATATGGAAACCCTAATCTTTGAGGAATATTGGAAAGAATCCTTACCAAATTATAATTCGTCAGACTTCTTTACTGAACTAAGATTCTTTGATTCAAAAGATGGAACCAAAATACCTCTGCATGTTACTTACAAAAAAGACATCCAAATTAAAGCAGATACTCCCGTTCTGCTTTATGGTTATGGCGGATTTAATATTTCCATATTACCCAGTTTTAGTAAAACCTATTTAGCCTGGATGAACCAAGGTGGTGTTGTTGCTGTTGCCAATCTTAGAGGCGGCTCCGAATACGGCGATGCTTGGCATGAAGCCGGCATGTTATTAAATAAGCAGAATGTTTTTGATGACTTTGCTTATGCAGCTAAATTTTTACATTCAAAAAATATAGGAAGCAGCAAGTCCACAGTTATTGTAGGCAGATCAAATGGAGGTTTGTTGGTAGGCACCACCATGCTTCAAAATCCTTCCTTGTTTGCAGTGACCATCCCTCAAGTAGGGGTTATGGATATGCTGAGATTTAGTAAATTTACAATAGGTTGGGCCTGGGAGAGCGACTACGGTTCCGTTGATGATAGGGAAGAGTTCTTTAACCTTTTTGCGTACTCTCCTTATCATAATATTGAGGCAGGGGTTTGTTATCCACCGACCTTAATTACAACAGCTAGCAGAGATGATCGAGTGGTTCCTTCTCACTCATTTAAATTTGCTGCACGACTACAAGAACTCCAAGGGTGCGATAATCCAGTGCTGTTAAGAGTTGAAACTAGAGCCGGTCACGGTTCCGGTACCCCTAGGAACAAGAGAATTGAGGAGATAGCAGATATATATGGGTATGCCTTGTCTGTTATCAAAGAAGGCGTAGATTGAGTTCATTGTCTTGAAAGTGCTACTATTTAAAAAAATTATTTAAAAATGTCTACAGCCATAGAAAAACCAGATGAAACTTTAAGTACTGTTCAACCTTTTGAGTTCTCTAAAGAATTTACTAAACAACTTAAAGATTTAGACCTATTAAAGACGGTAGCGCATATAAAAGAACATGGCTACGCCGTGATGGATGCTGATGTCTCCGAAGAATTTAATAATAAACTAAGAGAAACCTGTATCAAATTGGCCCAAGAAACGGAAGGTGGTGCTAAAGGTTATTCTGCAGCGATCTTATTAGGACGAGATCCTGTCTTTGAGGAAGTTGTTTTAAATCCTAGAATCCAAGCAATGGTAGAGGTTATGTGCGGAAAAGGAGCTCTACTGTCACAATTAATTGCAAGTATTAGGCCTAAAGGCGCTCCAGAAATTGGATTACATGCCGATCAAAACTGGACACCTGCACCCTTTCCAATACACAACCAGATATTTACTCTTTGTTGGGCTTGTGATGAATACACTGAAGAGGGTGGTTGTACTAAGGTTATACCAAAATCCCATTTAAAGAGAAGGCACCCCTTACCAGAAGAGATAGCAGCACAGAAAGGAGCCATTCCAGTAGAGTGTCCACCAGGTTCATTAGTCATGTGGGACGGTTCAATTTGGCACAGCAATTATCCTAGAAACATTAAAGGTGAAAGAGTAGTGATTCATATAACATTCAGCCGATTGGCTTTAAGGACTGTGGAGTGCTATGACCATTTGGACGAAAAGTGGCTTGAAGGAAAACCTGAAGAGCTAGCGATAATGTTAGGCAGAGATGATTTCTTGGGCCACAAAGATTTTTCTAAAGGCGGAGCAGGAGGAGAAGTTGAAAAACTGGTCAAAACCTTTACCAGGGCTAGAAGCTAAAAAGTGAATAGACCTTCTGATCAACTAGGATGGTTGGATCAAGTCTCTGAAGACATTATTGATCAAGACATCGAAATAGTTGATCCGCATCATCATCTTTGGCCAGGCACTCCTCGCACTGACGGAGTTTCTGCAGACAATCGTTATCTATTAGAAGATTTATGGAATGATACTCAATCTGGTCATAAGGTTCTCAAGACGGTTTTTGTAGAGTGTGGTCAGGGTTACTATGAATCCGGCTCTGAAGCAATGAAACCTGTAGGTGAGACTGAGTTTGTTGTTGAAGTTTCTGAAGAAGCCAAACAAGATACCTCCAAAGCACAAATTGAAGGCATAGTAGGGCATGCAGATATGATGTTAGGAGATTCTGCTAGAGAAGTTCTGGAAGCGCACTTAGAGCAAGGAAAAGGAAAGTTTAAAGGCATACGCCATGGCGCAAGTTGGGATGAAAGTGACGAAATAAGAAATTCTCATTCAAACCCTATCCAACACATCTATTTAGACAATAAATTCCAAAAAGGGGTAGAGCAACTAGATGCCCTTAACCTTACTTTAGATGCCTGGAATTATCATAAACAAATCAGCGAGTTAACAGAATTAGCACAATGTTTTCCTAGCCTTAAGATCGTTCAGAATCACTTTGGCGGTCCTCTTGGCATAGGTCCTTACTCAAATATGCGAGAAGAGGTTTTTTCTGAATGGCAAGAATCAATAGCTGAGTTAGCAGAAAGGGATAATGTTTATATAAAAATAGGTGGACTTGCTATGCCCATAAACGGTTGGGGATGGCATAAGAGGGAACTGCCTGCTAACTCAAATGAGTTTGCTGAAAGTCATGGCAGGTATTACTTACATGCAATTAAATGTTTCGGAGCAGAACGATGTATGTTTGAAAGCAACTTTCCAGTAGATAAAAGATCTATCTCTTATCCTGTTCTCTGGAACGGATTTAAAAAAGTTGTTGAAGATTTTTCTACTGAAGAGAAAGAGTATCTTTTTTATAAAACAGCAGCAGAGTTTTATTCTCTTTAGACTAAAAGCGGGTTACCAACTTCCTTTTTACTTTGGCCTCCAGCAGGGGATTGATCAAAGTTTTGTATTCTTGCTGCCTCTTCTCTAACTAATTCCGGAGAACCCAACAGCTGTCTGTTCAATCCAATTCTTTTAAACCAATAATGTAATCCTAACTCGTCCGTAAAACCCATGCCGCCGTGAACTTCTGTAGCTGTTTTAGAAATTTGTTGACCAACTTCTGAAACATGGGCTTTGGTATGGCAAGCCATTAATCTAGCTTGTGAGGGGTCATGATCATAACAATGGGCTGCATGCCAAATCATTGAATGACATGGCTCTAGTTCGGCTGCCATCTCAGCACACATATGTTTTACGGCTTGAAAAGATCCTATCACTCTTCCAAATTGCTTTCTCTCTAGTGAGTAAGCAACGGCCTTATCCAACATAATTTGAGAGGCCCCAATACTATCTGCTGCAAGCATTAGTCTTCCGGCATCTAAAACTTTATTGATAACTTCTTGGTTACTTTCAGAACCAGGAAGCAGTTCTGCCTCAACATTATCTAAATTTAGTTCTATTGAAGGTCGCGTTTTATCAACAGTTACTAATTCTGTTACAGAGATGCCTTTAGCTTTAGCATCAACTAAGTAAAGTTCTCCTGCTTTATTAGCGAGAATGTAAGCATCTGCATCTTTGCCATCCATAACAAAAAGACAGCGTCCAGAGATGGTGTTACCTGAGGCAGTGATTGCTGCATCTTCTCGGGCACCTACATATTCTGAAAGACCAATTCCAATAACTACTTCACCGCCTGCAATCTTAGGTAACCAATTCTCTTTCTGGGAGTCGCTTCCCGCTAAAGTTAAAGCAACGGGTGCCATGACATAAGCACCAGCATACGGAACGGGTGCAGTTCCAGAACCAAGCGCTCCTGACACCACAGAAGCAAAAAGCATATCAAGCTCTAGGCCACCGTATTCTTCTGGAACCATTAAGCCACTTATTCCTAATTCTAGAAGTCCTTTGTGTATATCTGCTGACTTAGCTGAATCACCACCGGCTACTTCTTTAATGGAATCTAGAGAAGCATTATCTTCTAGGTACTTCTTAATGTTGTCTTCCAAACTTTGCTGTTCTTCTGATAAACCAAAATACATATTTATGCTCCTGGAATTTTCGGTTCCTTAGGCATGCCCAAGGCCCTTTCACTAATAATATTTTTTTGAATCTGATTCGTACCCCCACCAATTATCAATCCTAGGAAATACATGTAAGACATCTGCCAAGAACCACTGTCTCTCAAATGAGGACTGTCCTCATATAAAGTCCCCATCTCACCCATGGCATCAATGGCTAAGCCTTCTAACTCATGCCTTAGCTCGGTCCCAATGAGTTTGGTTATAAATCTCGCCATCGTTGTATCTTGTCCTTTATTTATAGAGCTAGAAAGTAATCTAAGAGCATTAGCTTGTTGAGCTAAAACTTTTCCTTGCACCCTTAATAACCTGTCCCTAAAAGCAGGTTTATCTATAACTCTTTCACCATCGATTGTTTCAGATTTCATCAAGTCTATAAGTGCGTAGAGTCTGTTCATCATTACATCTGGATCAGCCAGAGAACCTCTCTCGTGGGTAAGGGTAGCATTGGCAACTTTCCAGCCTTCACCACGCTCACCGACAATGTTGGTTGCTGGTATACGTACATCTGTAAAAAAGACTTCATTGAAATCAGCATCACCCGTCATTTGCATAATGGGTCGAATTTCAATACCAGGTGTGTCCATGGGTATTAGTAGGTAACTGATACCTTGGTGTTTTGGCGCATCAGGTTCAGTTCTGACCAAACAGAAACACATCTGGGCAAATTTAGCGGTACTAGTCCAAATTTTTTGACCATTAATAACCCATTCATCTCCATCTAGTTCTCCTTTGGTTTGAAGGCTAGCTAGGTCACTTCCTGAATTAGGTTCTGAATAACCTTGGCACCAAATAATCTCCCCTCTAAGCGTGGGTTTAACATACGCTTGCTTTTGTTCTTCGGTACCAAGTTCTAATAACGTTGGAACAAGCATTTGGATTCCTTGACCTCCTAAAGGTTTGGGAATAGGAGATTTAGCAAACTCTTCAGCGACGATTCTGGATTTAAGGATATCTATATCGCCTCCAAACCCTCCATATTCCTTGGGAGTGGATCTTGCAAAGTATCCGTTATCAATTAGTTTTTGCTGCCACTCAACTCGTTCAGAGCTTCTTAAAGATTTTCCTAGAAGATTAACCCCTTCATTTGCTTTGATGAAAGACCTTACTTCCTCTCTAAAATCGTTGTATTCGGGTCCGTACTCTAGATCCATATATGTCTCCTAACTTGCTTGCGAACAGGTCGATTAGAATAATTCTTGTGTCAAACAGAAACAAGAGAAAGATTAAAAAAGATAAGGAATAATTGCTTTGCGATCAGTTGGGTATTCAGGAAATTTCTCTTTATACCACCTATGATTGGCTAAGGCCCTGGGTAATAAATTAGCAACTGTCCAAAAGAAAAAGACCAATCCTGCAAAACTCCAAGTCATTATTGCCCAACCGAGCCATTCAATCATTTCTCCTAAATAATTAGGCGAAGATATCTTATTGAATAAAAATCCATTAGGAATGGAATATTCTTTTTGATTATTTTTTCTTAGAGCTATTAAAATATTATCTGAGGTAACGTTAATATACATACCAATCAAGAATACTATTAAACCCACTATAAAGGGCTTGCTAGTTAACCAAGAAAGCGAATACTCTCCATAAACAAAAATCCAATTTCCCTGAAGGTAAACATTTATTGCGTTGAAACCTAAAGCAAAGAGAATAATTATAAGTGGCATAGGTTTGCCTTTAATTTTTACTTTCAACGGCCAAATAAAACTCCTATTAATGTAATGACTTAACCAAACGGTAAGAAATATTATTTGGACTAAACCTTGATCGCTGTAAAGAACGAAGAAGGCAATCATTAAAAAAACTGGAGGAGATTCAAATAAAATCCAGCCCAACCTAGAAGGAACTTGTATTCCCCATCCGTCTCTCAAATATCTGCCGTAGGGAGCTGTTTTAAACAGAAGGTAAAAACCAGCAGCAAAGCACAAGATAAACCAGACTACCAAAAGGTTATAGTAGCTATCCATCAGCTTCCTTTAGGTTTATTTTTCCTAGAATATTTCGTCTTGTCTTTGAAGACTTTTGCTTTATTGAATTTACCAGCATGCTTTGCAACTGGATTTGTTCTAGGATGTTTTTCTTTTTTAACCATTAAAGCCAAGTAGTATTGCTAAAGAAATTGAGATAATCGTTCCTGTTAAAACAACATACACTGACGTTATTAAACGATCTATCCACATACTCTGCAACAATACATTTTGACTTAATGAATTTACGCTTCTAACAGCCATCGGCTGTCCAGAAGGTTTATTTTTCTTATATAAATCAGACATACTGTATAAATATACAGTATTTTAAAAAAATGACAATTTTTTTACCTTTACATTCTTTCACACCTTAATAATATGAAGTCCTAAAGGGTTTTCAGAGAGGAAAATAAAAACTATGAAAAAAAGCTTTCTACTCACTTTTCTTATATTAATTACATTTGGTTGTTCAGATGACTCATTGGACATACAGGAGCAAAGTGTACAGAACCAATTAGAGGATTTAACTCAAACAGAAGGATTCAATGAAGATAGAAATCTGTACTTTGGAGATACGCATGTCCATACAAAATATTCCTTCGATGCGTTTATATTTGGAACAACAGCTACTCCTGATGATGCCTATACTTTTGCTAAGGGAGGTTCAATCAAGCATCCCTTAGGTTTTGATATGCAATTGGGTGACCCTTTAGATTTTTATGCTGTGACAGACCACGGCTTCTTTTTAGGGATGTTCGAGAAGCTAGCAGACACAACACACTCGGCATCGTCTTTACCTGGGGCTACTCCTTATCACGACATCAATGCACCAGGTAATACGGGTATTGATTCCATCTCCAGAAGACGGAATGCTTTTGCTAATTTCTTTTGGTTGAGTACCTTTGGAAATAAATTTAGTCAATGGCGAGCGGTCAATTTTAAAAACAACATAGCTCTTTCAATGCCAATGTTTGATTACAACGTTCATAAAACGGCCTGGAAAGAGATCGCTGAATCAGCTGAAAGAAATTATGAACCAGGTAAGTTCACTACATTCATCGGATATGAATTTACCACTAACTCAGGTGACCTTGAGGGCGGAAATCTACATAGAAACGTACTATTTGAATCTTCAAACTATCCAGAACGTCCTTGGACAAGAATTGATTCTATGAACCCTGAAGATTTGTGGTCGTGGATGGATAAGTTAAGAGACTTAGGGTTGGATTCGATAGCCATACCGCATAATTCAAATGGATCTAACGGACGAATGTTTGAAACAAAATATTGGAATGGTTCTTTGGTAGATGATCAATATGCAGACTTTAGAATGCGTAATGAACCAATAGTAGAAAGTACCCAAGTAAAAGGTACCTCTGACACTCACCCTATTTTATCTCCTGACGATGAGTGGGCAGACTTTGAAATTTTTCCTTACCGTATAGGAAGAGGAAAAACTTATAGTGATCCGGATGGCAGTTACGTTAGA
>Ga0206683_10002047_pt1 | contig 13687 bp, 11 predicted proteins | sample M280m12015metaG_FD_155483 | JGI IMG/M metagenome (GOLD analysis project Ga0206683, IMG submission 155483) | Ammonia-oxidizing marine archaeal communities from Monterey Bay, California, United States - M2 80m 12015 | ecosystem: Environmental > Aquatic > Marine > Intertidal zone | place: USA...
TACAATGATTCCATCGACATGGTTTGCAAGCATTTCCACGTCTGATTTTTCACGAATTCCAAATCCGGCACAAACGGGTATTTTTGAAATCTCTTGAACTTGCTTTAAGTAGTCTGTTACATCTGCCGATAAAGCTTCTTCTCCGCCCGTGACCCCTTTGACGGTGACTGCATATATAAATCCTGAGCTTTGATTAGTGATCATTTCGATCCGATCTTTAGGTGTTGCCGGCGTGACCAATTGAATCAGTGCAAGGCCTGCTTCGGACAATCGGCCATTGAACTCTTTGCTCTCCTCAATCGGCAAGTCAGGGACAATAAACCCGTCAACGCCAGATTCGAGTGAAGCCTTCACAAGCTCTTGCATGCCAAATACATAAAGTGGGTTTAAGTAGCTCATAAGGACAATCGGAGTGTCCAAGTTAATTTCTTTTAGCTGATTGAATATCCATTTAAGTGTTACGCCATTCTCAATGGCCATATGACTGGATCTCTGAATCGTAACCCCATCTGCCATCGGGTCAGAAAACGGAACGCCTATTTCAATCACATCGGCTTTTTTTGAAATCTCAAAAAGGGTTTGCTTGAAGTCTTCGGCATTTGGATACCCTGCTGTTATAAATGGAATAAGCGCAGGACCGGAAGCCTTGGGAGCCTTTATTCTTTCCTCAATGTATTTAGAGCCTGTCATATAATCAATTGTTTATTATCTTGCTTAGTGTGGGCATATCCTTGTCTCCTCTGCCGGAAAGTCCGATTAAGACACGCTTTCCTTTGTTTTCATTGGCCCATTTTTTTGCCTCCACGAATGCATGGGAGCTTTCGATCGCAGGCAATATGCCCTCGTGCTCACAAACTTCTCTAAGCAACGCTAAAGCTTCATCGTCTTTTGCCGAGGTATATTTCACTCGATCGATCGATTGCAAGAACGCGTGCTCTGGTCCAACTCCGGGATAATCGAGCCCAGCAGAAACAGAATGTGTTTCTTGAATCAACCCATCGTCATCGTGCAACAACATGGAATAAGTTCCGTGCAGGATCCCTGGTTTCCCAGAAGCAAGCGTTGCTGCATTTTCACCTAATGCATTGCTAGTGCCTCCCGCTTCTATGCCAAATAGCTCTACTTCATCATCTCCGAGAAAAGCATGAAAGAGTCCAATTGCATTTGACCCTCCCCCAACACAGGCAAAAACTGCATCGGGGAGGCTCTGGCCAACTTCAAGCATTTGCTGTCTAGCTTCCTTGCCAATGATGGATTGCATTTCTCTCACTAAATAAGGAAATGGGTGTGGACCAACGACTGAGCCGATAATGTAATGTGTGTTTTCTGGATCAGATACCCAATCTCTAAACGCTTCATCAATGGCGGCTCTTAGTGTTTGATCTCCACTCATGACAGAAATCACTTCTGTTCCCAGCTGCTTCATTCGGTCAACATTTGGAGCTTGTCGCTCAATATCAATTGCTCCCATATAAACCGTGCATGGAAGCCCTACTCTGGCGCATGCTGCTGCCGAAGCAACGCCGTGTTGACCGGCTCCAGTTTCTGCAACGATTCTCTTTACGCCTAATTTCTTTGCAAGCATTGCTTGGCCAAGAGCATTGTTAATCTTGTGTGCGCCTGTGTGGGTCAAGTCTTCTCTTTTAAGGAAAACCTCAACGCCCCACCTTTTGCTCAATTGACTTGCATAGGTAAGCGCAGTTGGACGACCGGCCCAGCTGTTCAGCTCACTTACTAACTCTTCTTGAAACGCTTTGTCTCCCAAGAAGATTTTGATATTTTTCTCTAGCCTTTTCAGAGCTGGCATCAATGTCTCGGGCGCGTATTGCCCTCCAAAAATACCGAATCTTCCAGATTCATCAGGAATCTCACCATCCAGCAATGCTTTTAAAAGTTTTTGATCATCGTTTTTCATAGTTTTGACTCATTAAATGCATGAACAATTTTATTAAATTGAATAATTTTTTCCCTACTTTTAATTCCTCTTGTGCTTTCAACCCCGCTACTCACATCCACACCAAATGGATTCACTGTTTCTAAAATTGAAGAAATATTGTCTGGCGATAATCCGCCGGCAATGAATAGTTTGTTGCTCTTGCACGCTTTCTTCAAGATTTCTTTATTGGCCATTTGACCTGAGCCACTTGTGGGCCCCTCCAGTAAGGACAATGATTGATTATCAATGTTTGAGATATCCAAACCTTTCTCTGTGCGATATACCTTTATTTTTTTGATTTCGCCTGGAAACTTGATTGATTCAAAATCATCTGCATCGCTTTGAATATATGTGGGCTTAAAATATTTCAAAACGCTATCAAGATCATCTTGTGTCGGATGCTGCATGACTGCAACAGTATTTACCTTTCTTGATGCCTCTAATACTAGACGAGTTGCAGACTTTGGTTCGATATACCTAGGCGATGACCGCACGAATACAAATCCAATTAAGTCTGCTCCGTGTTCTATGGCACAATTCAGATCATCCAGTTCTGTGATTCCACATATTTTAATCAAAGTATTCATTCGTCTTTTATGTTGCCAATCTCATTTCGCTCAAAAGTCGCTGAGGATACTCTGACTTCATCAAAGCCGTCCCGATCAATGCGCCTTTGTATCCGAGCTTTGATACTGTTTTAATTTCAGAGGCTTTGGTTATTCCGCTTTCAGCGATGCAAATATGATCCTTGGGTATAAGACTTGAAAGCTCTTCAAATCTAGAGAAGCTCACATCCAAAGTTCTTAGATCTCGACAATTGACCCCAAGAAGAATATTTTTTCTATTCGCATTGAATCTTGACAGAATGATTTGCATCCGTTGCATGTCTTTTTCATCAAAAGCTTCCAATAGAACAAACATTTGATGCCTGATTGCGCGCTCAACCATCTGGTTGAGCATGTCATCGCTGAGCATAGCTACGATCAAAAGAATGCCTCTCGCACCATTTATAAATGCTTCTGAAACCTGATAAGGCTCAACCAAAAAATCCTTCCTCATGGTTGGTGTTTCAGGAAAGGCTTTTGAAACATGCTTTAAATCTTGCAGAGAACCCGAGAACCTCAATGGCTCTGTTAAAACGGAAATCACATTTGTGCCGCTTTTGACATAAATGCCCGCTTGATCAGCGATATCAAATTCTCGGTTGGATATATCGCCCAAAGAAGGGGATGATTTTTTGATTTCTGTGATAAAAATAAAGTCTTCTTGGAATTCGATAGCGGGCCTTTCCTCAAAGTCTTCACATGCCTCTAAAAGACTTTCTTCTGGTTGATGGATTCTGCTCTCTTCAAGCCTTTTTTTACTTGAAATAGCCATCTCCTGGAGAAAGTTATTTTTTATCTCATTCATCTTTGCTAATCAGTCGCGATAAGAACTCTTTTGCTTTGCCGTTCATGATTGTTTCCCTCGCTGTCTCTATACCATCTGTTAGTTCATCGACTTTTCCCGAAACCTGAAGCGCTAGAGCTGCATTCAGAACCAATGCATCTTCATGGGCACCGTTGTCTTTGCCTTCAAAAACTTTAACAAGTGAGTCTGCATTGACTTCAGAGGTTCCGCCTTTAAGCTCATTCTCTGTGCACGTTTTTATTCCATGTTCTTCAGGATCAATGATCTTATGGATGATGGTATTTTCCCTTACATCGAATAGCTCAAATTTTGAAGCCGGCGTCGGCTCATCCCAACCGTTTAATCCATGCACGACAAAAGCCCGCTTGATATCCATTCCGCTCAAACTGGATGCCATCAAAGATGCCATTTCTGAACTGAACGCTCCAAGCAGATAAAAGGAAGGCTTGGCCGGGTTTGTCAGTGGTCCAAGAATATTGAAAACGGTTCTGATCTTTAAAGCTTGCCTGATCGGAGCAATATGCTTCATGGCTGGATGAAAATTTGGAGCAAATAAAAAACTGAAACCGTTCTCTCTTATTTCAGCTTTAACAGCATCGGCTCCTGTTGGAAAATGGTAGCCGAGAAACTCGAGTAAATCAGCGCTCCCGGACTTGCTGGATACTGACCGATTGCCATGCTTCGCAACGTTCAAACCGCAAGCAGCGCTGAGCAAGGCTGAACCTGTTGATATATTAAAGCTTTGTGATCCATCCCCACCTGTTCCTACAATGTCAATGAGTTCCAAAGAATCATCAAGCTTCACTTCCGTTGCCACCCTTCTCATTCCATTTGCAAAACCGCGCACTTCCTCAGCAGACTCTCCCTTCATTCTTAAAGCAACCAATAATGCACCGGCCAATGCGGGCTCAACGGAGCCGGCCGCCAAGGCAGTCATTAGTGTTTCGGATTGTTCTTCTGATAGGCTTTCGCCATTCATCAACTGCCCCAAAAGGTGCTCTAAACTATGATTCATGCCTTCCTCCTATTTGTAGTATTCAAGAAATTTGCCATCAACTGCATGCCTTCTGAGGTCATTATACTCTCGGGATGAAATTGAACTCCTTCGGTGTCATAAACATTGTGTCTTACGGCCATGATTTCGCCAGACATTGTTGTCGCGCTGACTGTAAGCTCTTTTGGAAAATGATCTTCACTTGCAGACAGGGAGTGGTATCTGCCTACAATCATTGGCGATTCAAGATCTTTAAAGATTGTTTGCTCATCGTGTGTCATTTCTGAGGTTTTTCCATGCATCAGTTGCTTTGCATAGGTGATCTCACCGCCAAAAACTTCGACAATGCATTGATGCCCTAAACACACTCCAAGAATAGGAATAATTGGAGCAAACGATTCAATAATGCTCATTGAGATTCCTGCATCATTGGGTCTGCCTGGACCGGGTGAGACCACAATAAAGTCGGGTGCCATGGCTTTTGCCTCGTCAATGGTAATGGCATTGTTTCTGAAAACTTCCACATCGGCACCGAGGGACCTAAATCCCTGCACCAAGTTGTAAGTGAATGAATCGAAGTTATCAATCATCAAGATTTTTTTCATAGCTCGCCCTCTTTTACCATTTTCAATGCGGTTCTGAGAATCTCGCTTTTTGCCAAGACTTCTTTGTATTCATTCTCCGGCAAACTGTCAGCAACGATTCCAGCGCCGGCCTGGAAGCAATATTTCTCATCGGAGAAAACAATTGTTCGAATTGCGATTGCCTGATCCATATCCCCATTTTTGGCAAAATAGCCCACTGTGCCTCCATAAACACCTCTGAGATTCGGCTCGATATCATCAATCAATTCCATAGCCCTGACTTTTGGTGCGCCAACCAAGGTTCCTGCAGGAAATGCTGCTGCAAATAAATCAAAAGCATCGTATTTTTCCTCTAACATGCCTTGTACGCCACTGACGATGTGCATCACATGGCTGTAATATTCGATTGATTGATATGGGCTTACCTCAATTGATCCATGACTTGCAACGCGTCCAAGATCATTGCGAGCAAGATCAACCAACATAATATGCTCTGCGATTTCTTTTTCATCAGCCAATAGTGACTCTTTGTGCGCCTTATCTTCTTCAGAATCATTGCCTCTAGGCCTGGTTCCTGCAATGGGTCTGAGCGATGCTTTACCTCTATTCAGTCTAACCAAAGCCTCTGGGGAAGAGCCTGCGATCTTAAATCCATCTAACTCACAATAGAACATATAAGGAGACGGGTTGATCAATCGCATTGCTCGATAGACATCAAACGGATCTAAATCATAGCTGCCTGAAAATGCAATGGATAAAACAATCTGAAAAATATCTCCCTCGTAAATATGATGCTTGGCTTTATCAACAGCGTTATAAAAAGTTTTCTTATCAATATTGGCTTCTGGTTCTGTGTAGGCTTTCTTTTTTAGGTTTGAATCAATATCGATATTGAGCATTGCAAGAATTTCAGTCCTTAATTGCATTCTCTCGTCTTCATTGCCAGAGTGAAGCAGAGCCATTTTATTTCTCTCATGATCAAAGATCAGAAGTGATGTGGGCGCGATGTATGAACAATCTGGTGGTCCGAGGATCCCTTTTTTACTCTTTGATACTGGCAAATCTTCAAAATAACGGATCATATCAAATGAGCTAAAACCAACAATACCCCCCGAAAAGGGAACAGCATCAATTGAAGGTTTTAGATCAGGAATCTCTGAGAGAGTTTTTCTGAAGAGAATCATCATTTCCTCTTGGGATTTGGGTGTGCTGATCTCATCCCCATTCAAAAAGAATTTTTTACTTCTAACTTGAATGGATTGCAATGAACCTATCCCTAAAAATGAATACCGCGATTGATCAACCCCTCTTTCAATACTTTCCAGTAAAAAAGTGGGTGTCAATTGACGCAGCTTCATGAACACCGTTGCAGGTGTTTCATTGCTTAACTCAATATCAAAATATTCGTTCATTTCAAAAAACCCATCACCAAATAAAAAAAAACCCATCACCAAATAGGAGATGGGTAAACCTTGATTTCAAATAAAGACCGGCTGCCCTCTCCTAGGAGAGAAGCCACCAACTTCTGATATCTGAAATCCTTGTATTCATAATTGATTGAAGTATGTATATATTTTCTTCAATCGTCAAGACAACAATCCTATAAATACAACAGAGGTAGAGTGATCGAAAGCGTGATCCACATGATCAGTAATAAAGGAATGCCGAGCTTAACAAAGTCATTGAATGCATATCCTCCAGCACCCATGATCAATAAATTGGTTTGATACCCAATAGGCGTAACAAAGCTCATGTTCGCACCGAATAAAACTGCTAGAACAAATGGTTCAATAGGTGCACCCAGCTGAAGAGCAATATTTATTGCGATTGGTGTTCCTAGAACTGCCGCTGCATTATTGGATACAACATTAGTCAATATTGCCATAAGCAACATAAGCACACTCAAAACTATAGGTATGGACAATGACGAGGTCAGATACACAAACCAATTAGCTATGAAGTCAGAGCCTCCAGTTAGTTCAAGCGCTGTACCCAAACTCAAACTGGCAACAATTAACATTATCACTGGAATATTCATAGAGTTTCCAACATTGGTCCACGTCAAAGTTCCCGCAAGTAACATGATCAAAAGCCCGGCCATGGCGGCCACAGAGATCGGCATAAGCCCTGTTGCTGCCATAATTGTGACGCCAAGCATGACATAAAGAGGGAAAAAAGAACGTTTGGCGGCTAAGTCAAATTTGTCCTTTTCAATCACAAGCAATTTGCTATTGCTCTTCAAATTATTAATGGCTTCTGACGTTCCTTGAACCAAAACAACATCGCCTGGGCTCAAGGTTGTGGCAGTAATATTGCCAGTTAATCTTGCACCCGTTGTGCCGGAATGAATCCCTAATGGAATCAGATTAAAACGAGAGGCAAAATGTTGAGAGCTCAGTGATGTGTGGTCCAATAAAGAGCCTCCTGTTATAACCACTTCTGCGAGGCGTGTCTCCTCATCTTGTTCTTGTTCTATGTTTTTGTTTTGCTCCTCCTCAAACAAGCTTAAACCTAATATTTCTTGATAATTTTGAAGATTTTCAAGCGAGTCCCTGACATAGATCCTATCTCCGGGCTCAAAAATAACAGAAGGAATCTTTGCAACAAACAATGAGTCGGAACGCTTGATTTTATCTATATTAAATCCATCTCCTGCCCTTTCTTGAATCTCTGCAAGAGTCTTTCCGTCTGAAAATTCTCCTTGATTGACATAAAGAGATGCCTCAAAGACAAGATTTTCTTTTTTTTGGGCTCTCGGCGACCTGTCAGTAAGCATGTTTGGTGCAATAAGCCATAAAAACAGCATTCCAAAAGAGCCTGCTATCAATGCTGGGATAACAAAATCGAACAATTGTATTTCATCAAGTCCCATATCATTTGCGATCCCAACAACCAAGAGGTTTGTAGATGTTCCGATTGTTGTAGCCATCCCACCAATGATCGTAGCCATTCCCATTGGCATGAGCACTTTTGAAGAACTAATTTTTGCATTTTCACTTACGGCAATCAGCGCTGGAATCAGCATTACAACGATCGGAGTATTATTGATAAATGCACTGAAAAAACCGCCAAATATGAGCACTCCAAGAAGTGATACTTTTGGATGATTGACCCATGATCTTGAAAGAAAACCAACCAAAGGGTCCAATGATCGATTGATTTCAATGGCTTTCCCTATTGCCAATAATAGACAAATTGTAATCAGGGCTTCGTTTCCAAAATTGGTTAAAAAAAGCTCAATCGGATTAATCATATTTCCATTAAACGAATAGGGGAAAAAATAAAATGAGACGACCAATATTGACAATATTGTCAGACTTGATGACTCAATTGAAATCCAATCTCTGGAAAACAAATAGAGCCCTAAGACAGTGAGCATCATCACAAATAACGCGTGTATTTCAGGCAGATCTGGCATCATTAAACTTGTATTAATTAATCTTATGTTCTAGAAATTATACATGCATGCTGTTTTTTTAGACTACAAAACTGTCGATGCTGGCGATCTTGACCTAGCGTCTATTAAAGCTTTGCTGCCAGAAATGGAGGTTTACCCCTACTCAAATGAAGATGAAGTGCTTGATCGAATTGCAAACACTGAGGTCGCCATTGCAAACAAAATTGAATTTGATTCGGAGGTTTTTGCACATGCTAAAAACCTTAAGCTGATATGCGTTACAGCAACTGGAACAAATAATATTGATCTTGTTTCTGCAGAGAATTCTGGTGTCACAGTCTGCAACATAAGAGACTATTGCACTGAGTCGGTGATGCAACATGTTTTGCTTTCAATTTTGTCACTCACTCATTCCTATCCAAATTATATGAATTCAATTAGAAAAGGCGAATGGCAAGATGGCAGCTCGTTCAGTCTTCTTGAACACTCCATTGCGGAGCTTTCAGGGGAAAAACTTGGCATAGTTGGTTTTGGGGTTTTGGGGAAAGGCGTGGCTAAAGCGGCGGCGCTTCTTGGGATGGAACTTTTGGTATGCAGGAGCTTTCAGCCCAATAATAGATCAGACAATTTAATAAATAGAGTGACGTTTGATGAATTGCTTAAAGAGTCCGATGTCATCAGTCTGCACTGTCCTTTGACGAATGAAACAGAAGGCTTGTTTAACGATGAGGCTTTTAAAAAAATGAAGTCATCTGCAATTTTAGTCAATACCGCAAGAGGTGGCTTGATTGATGATCATGCCTTGATTGAAGCCATCGAGAACCAATCAATCGCGGGTGCAGCCATTGATGTGCTTGACCAGGAACCGCCTGGTTCGGATCACCCATTGATGCAGAATAGCTATCCAAACTTAATCATTACCCCACACATCGCTTGGGCTGCTAAAGAGGCTAGACAAAGAGCACTTGATCGAATTGCTGAAAATGTAGAGGCGTTCCAGAAAGGATCGCCCATCAATGTTGTAAGGCCTAGAGGCAGAAGTGGTAACTAGTTTTACTTTTAAGGTTTTATTTTTCTATGGTTGTATTTTGATGCTTTTGATCTCGAGTGTTGTGGCATTCATTCATCGATGCCGCATATCTGCGAAAAAAGGGGGGATGTTTTTCTACCTTGAGTTTGAAGAAACCTATGATGAAAAAGGAAGGTTGGATCTGATACCGATTGACTCAAACAATGAGGGCACGGAAGGCTATGAAAGAATCTATGAAGCTTATGGCTTCTGTTTTGGGATGTTTTTTCTTTTCACTCTCTTTACTATGATGTCACTTTCCTGGTCAGAAAATGTAGGCTACCAACTCCCTACATTTATTCCTTTCAGCCTTATGCTTGCCACTGGGCTTTGGATTACACCGATCTTTTCGCTTCTTATTTTAGAGCTCAATGAAAATGATGTTTTAAGAATCTTCGTGCTAACAATATTGGGTTCATTTGCGTGTGTTTCAACTGGCATATTGTTATCAGGAAGCATCTATATGGAACTTCTGGGTTTGTTATTGCCGCTTTTTTTCTTGCCTTTACTGATCTATCACTTACAAAGTTTGATATTTTGGGGCATTGCCATTGGCACGCCCTGGAATGTCAAGCCAAAGGTCAGAAAGGTCATGGCATACTATGGATTGATTTGGTTTCCATTGTTGCTCACATATCAAGGCAGTCTTATAAATGGCTTGGGATCGAATGAATTAAAAAATACATGGGCAAATGCTATTGAGGCAGCCATGTTGCTATTCATCGCCACAGTTGAAATTATATTCAAAATGTTTGAAGCAGTTGGAAGCGCCTAAGAAACCCAAAGGTAAAAATTTCAAAGTTATAGTTACTAAATCAAACTTAAAAAAGGAGTAAACAATGGTCACAATAATAATCATGGCGCTTGCATTGGCATTGCTGCAAATATGGATCATTCCGATGACTGGTGCATTGGCAATCAATATTAAAAGCATGTCTTACTTATTGTCGAATAGAGACCAGGACATAAGAATTGACCCAACTTCGGTTTCAGCAAGAATTCTTAGGGCCTCATCAAACTTGCAAGAAAGCCTGCCTTCATTTTTAGCACTGGCTATCCTTTCCATCATTACTGAAGTCGATAATACTATGCTTGCGATGACATGGTTGTTCTTGAGGGTTCTGTACTTCCTTATCTATGCCGCTGGCATCGCATATATACGATCAGTCATATGGATCGGATCCATTGCTTGCTTGGTTCTAATGGGGCTCGCTTTGATTTAGAGCTAACCTCTCAATGTTTGTACTGCGGGCACAGCGAGCGCTCGATAAACCACAAAGATGCCTGTGAGCAATATCAAAAGGAAACCGCCCAATAAGCCTAATGAGATGATGGCAGAGTTGGGAGAATAACTTGTTTCAAAGATCTGAATGGATATATAGGCAGAAAACCCAATCGCTACAAAAAGAGCTGTAATGGAGGCAACGAGACCCAGTGCACCAAATTCTGCTAGAGCAATTTTAAGGATATCGCTTTGTTTTGCACCCATTGCTTTCATGACCGCATTCTCCTTATTTCGCTCCTCAACGGTTGAGAAGATTGAAGCAACCAGTGTGAGCACGCCGGCCAAAAGAGAGAGCACAAAAATATACTGGACTGCAGTTGAGGCGGTATTGATGACCGTACGGATCTGATCCAAAGCAGATTCTAAATCCACACTTGTGATTGTTGGAAAACGCTCTATAAATACATCGACAGCTTCAGAGTCAATATTGACTTTTAAGCTTGTAATATATGATTGAGGAAGTTCTTTTGCCGCAGCAGGTGAGAGCACAAAAAAGAAGTTTGGTGAAAAACTTTCCCATGCAATTTCTCTAAAGTTTTTAACCGTAACGGTGAAGTTTTCGCCTGCTACATTGAATTCCAATTGATCGCCAATTGAAAGCCCCATTGATTGGGCTGCTTGAGCATCCACTGAGATGAGTGCATTATTTTCATCCTCTTCTGCATCCCACCAGGATCCATCTTTGATTGAATTATTCTCTGGAAGCTCGCTAAACCATGTCAAATTGGATTCTCTTTGCATCATTCTTCCAGCATCTATTGGGGAGCCATTCGCAGACGATGCCCCTATTAACCGTCCTCTAATCAAAGGGGTAAATTTTGGATTGACTTCCATCTCTTCATCGAAAAAGCTTTTTACATCCTTCAGTTGATAATCTTGAATATTAAAGAAAAAATAGTTTGGCGTGTCTTCGTTCAAGCTCGAACGCCAATTATTGACCAAATCTGATCGTGTCTCTGCCAGAACAATTAAAAAAGTTAACGAAACACCAAAAACAATCACTTGTAACAAGTTTTCAGAAGATCGTTTTGAAAGGTTCCTTAGGCCCATCAACCATCCATAGCCGCCAAATACAGGCGATAATTTTGTAGCATAAATCAATAAATATCCAACGCCTGCCAATAATAGAATAAGCCCCAGAAGGGCAAATAAGATGCTACCAACCAAAGCAGGATCATTGAAAAGAAAGAAAAGGAATAGGCCGAAAATTAAAAAAGAAAATAAATAAATTGAAGCCTCTGATTTTGAACCTTTCGTCTCCTCCTTTCTTAAAAGGCGAATGGGCTCAACCAATCCTAAGATCCTCAAATATGGAACACATGCAGCAACGACAATACAGCAAGCAGTCAAAAAGCCAAGCCAAAGTGGTCTCGCGGTTGGAGGAGGCAGCTCTCTGTTAATAACTGGGCTTAAAATACTTTCCAAAAGTGCTTGAACAGCAAACCCCAATGAACAGCCGATGATTGTCGCCATCAAAATAAGCATGATGAGTTGGCTGATTTGTGACCATAATATGAATTTCTTTGACGCGCCAAATACCTTCATGAGTGTTGTATTCAGCAGGTGTCGTTTTGCATATCTTCTTGCTGCAATCATCGAGGATACCAGTGTGATCAAAATGGTGAACAATGCTGCTAAATTCGCAAATTGCGATGACTCATTCACTGAATTGCCAAGCTGACCTTCTATATCTGATACTTTCTGCACCTGTACTTCGTTTAGATCGTCTTCAACATCGGCTAAAAAAGATTCTAGTTGGCTGGCTTGAGCTGAATAAAGCTGACGGTATACCACTCTGCTCCCGGCTTGTATCACGCCCATTTCCTCCAAATCATAATCATTGGCAATGATCGTCGGAGAAAACGATAAAAATCCTGTGCTTCGATCTGGAAAATCAATGAGCGTTCCAGCGACCTTGAAAGATTTGTTGCCAAGCGTGATCGATTCACCTGGTTTGGTATTTAATGCCTCTAAGATTTTATCCTCTACCCAAACTGTCGACGCAAGCGGTTGTTTGAGGTCCAGATTGAGTTTGGTTTGGCCCTCTAGAACTACCTCCACATTTCCCACTAAAGGATAGGTGCCTGATACTGCCTTAATGGATGAGAGTATATTGCCGCCATCAGACAGTGCCATGGTTAAAAATGAGATTGTCTTAGCTGTTTTTATATCCATGAGCTCTGCAGTCTGGATATAACGATCATCAATCGGTGCGCCAGACCTAAAAACCATCTCAGCACCCAATACAATTGAGGCTTGTTCCTGAATGGAGCGCTGAAATCGATCGCTCAGAAAACCAACGCCTGAGATCGCAGTTACGGAAAGTATCAGCGAGGAAAAGAGAATGACCATATCTCCTGAACCAATTTCTGAAAAAAACTTTTTTAGGCCAAAAAGAATGCCGTTTAGCATTTCAATTTACCTTCTTGCAACTCAAAAACCACATCTGAACGCTCCGCTAAGCTGTGATCATGTGTTACGACAACCAGGGTCGTCTTTGTTTGTTGATTGATTCCCAGCAATAGTTCGAGAATATTATCAGTGCTTGATTGGTCTAAATTTCCAGTGGGCTCATCCGCAAATAAAATACTGGGATTTTTGACCATGGCTCTAGCGATTGCTACTCGTTGCTTTTCTCCGCCAGATAATTGATGAGGAACATGTCCTGTTCTTTTGGATAAACCCACTTCATCCAAAGCTTTTAGTGCCCTCTCCTTTGCGTCTTTCACGCCGAGTATCTCGAGTGGCATCATCACATTGTCTAGGGCTGATAATCGGGGCAGCAAATGAAAAGACTGAAAAACAAAACCGACATCCTTGCTTCTAATCTGGGCCCTCTTATCCTCATTTAAGCTTGTGATTTCTTTATCAAGAAGCTTCACGGACCCCTTGCTCGGCAGATCAAGACCAGCCATGATTGCAAGAAGCGTGGTCTTCCCAGATCCAGACGGCCCCAAAATGGACGCAAAAACACCCTCCTCTAAGGAAAGACTGATATCATTTACAATGGTT
>Ga0206683_10002054_pt1 | contig 13653 bp, 8 predicted proteins | sample M280m12015metaG_FD_155483 | JGI IMG/M metagenome (GOLD analysis project Ga0206683, IMG submission 155483) | Ammonia-oxidizing marine archaeal communities from Monterey Bay, California, United States - M2 80m 12015 | ecosystem: Environmental > Aquatic > Marine > Intertidal zone | place: USA...
AGGCTTAGATAAACTTGCAATAGATTCTGATGTAATAATATCTGCAATTGGAAAACCAGAATTTTTAAAAGCGGACATGGTTAAAGAAGGTGCAATTATTATTGATGTTGGGATTTCAAGAGTTAAAGATGATAGTTCAAAAAAGGGCTATAAAATTGTAGGTGATGTAGATTTTAAGAATGTCTCTAAAAAGGCTTCGTATATAACTCCAGTTCCTGGAGGAGTTGGACCAATGACTATTGCAATGCTTCTGTCAAACACATTATTAGCCTGTAAAAATAATGAGTAGTCAAACGGAACGAAATCTTACTTTTCGATTTGATAATACGTTTTCTTTATAGTTAGTTTTCATATCTCATTGGAGAATAACATATCCATGTTTTTGAATGATTTAAATTCAAGTGCATTACCGGAGTTATCATAAAAAAATAAAGTTTTTTGTTCACCAGGAAGTCCTTTAAATTTCAAATAAGGTTCAATTATAAACTGGATATTATTCTTTGAAATATTGTCTGCAAATTTATCAAAATCATTCCATGGTATAATAACTCCAAAATGAGGAACTGGAACAGATTTTCCATCAACTTCATTGTGATGCACTTTTTCTTTATGATTAGGGTCAAGATGAATAACTAGTTGATGTCCAAAAAAATCATAATCAGCCCATTCGTCTGATTCTCTACCTAGCTTACAGCCTAAAGTATTTTGATAAAATTTTTTAGATTCAGATAAATTTTTTACTGGAATTGCAAGATGAAAAGGGAATAATTTTGTCATAACTTATTCAATATAATAAATATTTCTTTCTAATTTTTTTAAACTTTTCAAGATCCTCTTGCCAAGATTCTCTTATTCTTTGAACACTGAGACCAGATTTAATCTGTTCTTCTAAAATTTCATTACCAGCTAATTTTTTAAAATCTATAAAGAAAAAATCTTTTTTGTTACTAATTAGTTTATAAGATTCAATTAACCACTTTAACTCTATTTTATCTCCAATCGGGTATTCTCTTAGATCATCTCCATAACAAATTTGATCTTTTTGTTTTGGATTATTACTCCCATAACTTGGTTTAGGTGTAAATGAAAAATGTTTTGATTTAAAATCTGGATGACCAAAAATTTGAAATTGAATATTTGTTCCTCTACCAACACTAACAGGAGTTTTTTCAAGAAAAGCTAAGCTTGGATAAAGTAAAATGGACTGAATGTTTGGAAGGTTAGGAGAAGGGTCAACTGGAGGGGAGTAGCGAGATTTATGATTGTAATTATTTATTTTGACTATATCTAATTTGGCTTTAAGACCATTTTCTAACCAGTTCTCTCCATTAATCATTAAGGCATATTCCCCAATTGTCATTCCATATACAATTGGGACTGGATGAAGTCCTATGAAACTACTGTATCTCAAATCTAAGACAGGTCCATCGATATAATGAGAATTAGGATTTGGTCTATCCAAAACTATTAAATCTTTATTTGCTTTTGCTGTAGCCTCCATAACATAATGTAGCGTAGATAAATATGTGTAGTATCTAACACCAACATCTTGAATGTCAAAAATTATAAGATCTAAATCATTGATATCCTTAACTTTCATTTCTTTATTGTTGCCATATAAAGAGATTATATCAATAGTATTTCTGTATTTACCATCTTTAATTAATTCACCATCAGCTCTATCTCCTTTAAAACCATGTTCCGGACTAAATATTTTTTTTATATCAAGGCCTAGACCAATTAAACTATCAACTAGATGAACAAATTCTCCTTTATTGATAATAATACTAGAATGATTTGCAACAACTCCTATTTTTTTACCTTTAATTTCTTTTTTTAAATCATTAATTCTATATGCACCTGGAATTATTTCTTGCGCAGAAATATTAAAATTTACATTAGTGATTAGAAAAAATAAAAGTGTAATTTTAAAAATATTTTTCATTGTTTTGAATTTACCTTACTATATATATAAGAAATTATCTAGAAATAAAAATAAATTTAGTATTTCATCACGGATTATAAAAATTTCCACAATTTCAGTTTCAGTAGGAATACTGGTTACTTTAATTTCATTTTCTATTGGAAAGGGACTACAAAGGGAGATTAAAGATAAAATGTTTTCAATTCAGTCTGATATTGTAATCTCATCTTATGAAAATATAGAAACAGGAATATCCTTAACTCCAATAAACAAATCAGACTTATTAAACTCAATTCTGAATGAAAATCTAGTTTATTCTAATTTATTTTATTCAGTAGATAAACCTTCTCTTTTATTATCAAACCAAGACTTTGAAAGTCTTGTGTTTAGAGGGCTTGACAAAAACTATGATATAAATAAATTTAATGAGTTATTTATTAACGAAGGAAAGGTGTTGAATCAAATTAATAAGAATGAAATTTTGATCTCATCTTCATTAGCTCAAAGAAATGACATTAATTTAAATCAAAAAATTAGAATTTTTTTTAATAAAAACTTTTCTCAACAAACACCTAATTTTAAAAGTTTTAAGGTTATTGGGTTTTTTAAGACAGAATTTCCAGAATTTGATAATAATATAATTCTTGGCAATATTGAAGATATTAAAGATATATATAGTTGGGGTATTAATGAGACTGGAAACTTGAATATTAATATTGATAATAAAGATGATATAATCTCATATCAAAAAACTTTAAATTCATCAAATTATCTAATTGATAATGATTTAAGAGCATCTTCCGTTTTATCAAAAAATGAAAATATATTTAACTGGATCTCAATTTTTGACTTTAATATTATCATTATAGTTTCAGTTATGATCGTTGTTGCAATAGTTAATATTATTATTGCCCTTATGGTTTTAATATTTGAGCGAAATAAGATGATAGGAATACTTAAATCAATGGGAGCTAATAATAACTTAATTAGAAAAATATTCTTATATAAAGGTGCTGAAATAATTATAAAGGGATTGCTATTTGGGAATATTATTTTCTTTATTATAGTTTTTATTCAGAAAAAATTTAATATTATAAAGCTTAATTCAGAGGACTATTATGTTGATACACTCCCATTTTATTTGGACTCTTTTTATATAATAGGTCTTAATGCTTTATTTATTTGTGTAAGTATATTTGTATTATGGTTTACATTTTCAATTATTTCAAAAATTTCTCCTTCAAAAATTATTAATACTAAATAATATTATGAAACATTATAATAATATTCTTGAGACTATAGGTAATACACCTTTAATTAAGCTTAATAAAATAGTTAAAGATTTACCATGTGAGGTTTTTGCAAAAGTTGAAAGTTTTAATCCTGGAAATTCTGTTAAAGATAGAATGGCTGTAAAAATGATTGAAGATGCTGAAAAATCAGGTTTAATTAAACCAGGAGGAACAATTGTTGAAGGAACATCTGGAAATACTGGAATGGGCTTAGCTCTAGCTTCAATTGTTAAAGGATATAAACTTATATGCGTAGGAAGTGATAAACAGTCAAAAGAAAAATTTGATGTTTTAAGAGCAATGGGTGCTAAGGTAATTGTATGTCCGAGTGATGTGCCTGCTGATGATCCTAAATCATATTATAGTGTATCTAGAAAGATAGCTGAAGAAACCCCTAACTCTTGGTATGTTAATCAGTATGATAATCTATCTAATTCTGAAGCTCATTATGAAAATACAGGCCCAGAAATATGGAATCAAACAGATGGAAAAATAACTCATTTTGTTGTTGGAGTTGGAACTGGTGGAACTATCTCTGGAGTTGGAAAGTTTTTAAAAGAGAAAAATAAATCAGTTAAAATATGGGGGATTGATACTTACGGTTCAGTATTTAAAAAATATCATGAAACAGGTATTTTTGATGAAAATGAAATTTACCCTTATAAAACTGAAGGAATAGGAGAAGATATTTTGCCAAAAAACGTGAATTTTAAAATAATTGACCATTTTGAAAAAGTAACAGATAAGGATGCTGCAATTTTTACCAGAAAATTAGCAAGAGAAGAAGGAATCTTTGGTGGATATTCCTCTGGTGCTGCTATATCTGGCATTATCCAGCTAAAGAGTCATTTATCTAAAGAAGATATTGTTGTAGTATTACTTCATGATTCTGGAAGTAGATACATTGGAAAAGTTTATAATGATGAATGGATGAAAGAAAATGATTTTTTGTAGAACTACTCTCTAAAAGTCTTGTTTGGAAAAACAACTTTACTTTCAAATCCATTCTTTCCAACTGTTGAGATACCAAACAAGAAATTATCAATCACGATACCTTCTAATTCATATTCTCCAATATCACCTATGAATTTGCTATTATCCCAAGTTGGAGAAGTTGTTTCTCGCCAATAAATTTTATATCCTATAATAGATGGGTCTTCAATTCTGTTCCATCTAAATTTTACATTAGGTTCAACAATTCCTCCTATAGACAAGCTTTTAATTTCAGGTGGAGAGGAAGCAAGGCTTGCAAGAGAAATCGCATTAACAGCAGTTAGTTTTTCTGCATAATCAAAATTCACCCCACTCAAAACATCTCCATACTCAATACCATTTTCAATTCTTATGTCATTATGTTGCCTATTATAATTCTCATGTGCTTCCATAATTCTTATAGCAGCATAACCTTCATCATTAAAAGGTTTGTGATGACCCCCTCTGCCAAACCTGTCTAGTCTGTATATCAAGATGGGATTTAACTCTGGCATAAACTTTTTTACAATTTTATTTATGTATCTAGCAAGTTGCCTAGATATTCCATCAATTTCACCACCTTGGGATCTTCTTGCTCTTCTTTGTTTTTCTGTCTCTTTAACTGATACAGGTTCAGAAAAAATTCTAAAACTCCTATTATCAATTATACCATCAACTCCCTCTATATTTCCAATCATATCATTGTTTAAAACTCCTATTATATCCCAGTTATTATCTTTAGCATATTTTGCTAAACTAATCCCTCCAAGTAGTCCTTGCTCTTCTCCACTAAGACCTAAATATATTATACTATTATCAAATTTATATTTAGAAAGAACCCTTGCAGCTTCTATAGTTCCAGCCATTCCACTTGCATTATCATTTGCTCCAGGCGAATCATCTATATAATTGGTGGGATCAGATATTCGAGAATCAATATCTCCACTCATTATTACGTATCTATTAGGGTATTTTGTTCCCCGTTGAATTGCTACCACGTTATAAATCCAGGTAGGCTTAATCACTCTTTCACTATTCTCCTTTGTTGCTAAACTTTTATTGTAGTAAACTTCCAAACATTTATTACAAGACTTTGAAATATTTTCAAATTCAGACTTTATCCATCTCCTTGCAGCTCCAATTCCCCTTGTTTTAGACAATGTGTCACTTAAAGAATGTCTAGTTCCAAAGGAAACTAATTTTATTATATCAGTTTCTATTCTTTCTGAAGAGACTTTTTCTATAATTTGATACAAGTCAATATTTTGAGCCTTTAAATCTGAGAAAATTAATAGCATTAAGAATGTAAAGTAAAAATGTGATCTCAATTTAAAAACAGTATTTATTTTCTGAAATGATTTTATTTGCTATTGACTTTTTAATAGCAAAGATATTAGGGTTTTCTTGATACGAAACAAGCTGTTCAACTTGAGACAACAAGTCCTTTTGTATTTTATTATCACATGCGCTAATAATAATATCTTTAGACTTTTTTAAGATAGTTTGACTTGCCTCATAGATGTATAATTTTGCCATTTCAATTTGATAGGACTGATCATTAACACTTGACCTTTTGATGTTCTTTATAGTTCTTTTTAAAGTAGATTCAGAGAAGTATGTCTCTATCATTATATCTGAAAGAGCCAGAAGAACTTGTTGATTTTTTTCTATTTCTGCACCATATTTTTCGAATCCTTTTCCAAGAATAATTAAAAATATTTTTTTGAAATTTTTTACAATACTTATCTCATGTTTTAATTCATCAATTGTTTCAGGTTTATCTTCAACATTATCATTCATTGTATTTTGAAGCGCTGACATAAGGTCTAACTCTCCTTTGTTAGCCTTTTTTAGAAGCATCCCAACCATTAACATCCGATTAATTTCATTTGTACCTTCATATATTCTACCTATTCTAGCATCTCTCCATGCAGATTCCATTGGAGTCTCTGCAGAGAATCCCATTCCACCAAAGATTTGAATTCCTTCATCTGCACAGTTTTGCATATCTTCAGATACTGCAACTTTTAGGATAGAACATTCTATTGCAAAATTTTCAACTCCTTTTAATTCAGATTCTTGTTTTGATAATCCTTTTGAAACGTATTGGTCAATTTTTGATTGAACATCACTAGCAGCCCTGTAACAACTTGATTCTCCAGCATAACATGATGTAGCCATCATAGCTATTTTTTCTTTTATTGAATCAAAGTTAGATATTGGTTGTTTAAATTGAACTCGGTTATTAGCATATTCAACCGCTCCACTAATAACTCTTCTTTGACCATCTAGATTTCCTGCACCTAGTTTAATTCTACCTACATTAAGTGCATTCATTGCTATTTTAAATCCTCCATTTCTTTCTCCAAGCATATTTTCAGTTGGGACTTTTGTTTTTTCAAAAAATACTTGTCTAGTTGAAGAGGAGTGGATACCAAGCTTTTTTTCTTCTTCGCTAAGAGTTATACCATTATTTGGATCACTAGGAACTATAAAACCTGTAAGATTTTTGTCATCTTCAATTTTTGCAAAGACTATAAATAGATTCGCAAAACCAGCATTTGAAATCCAAATCTTATGTCCTGAAATTAAATAATGAGTTCCGTCCTCAGATAACTCAGCTTTTGTTTTTCCTGAATTTGCATCTGAACCAGCAGTTGGCTCCGTTAAACAATAAGATCCAAACCACTCTCCAGAGGTAAGTTTTGGAAGATATTTTTTCTTTTGTTCTTCATTTCCATATAAGTATATAGGTAGAATAGCAATTCCTGTATGAGCACCATATGCAGTAGCTAGAGATCCAGTTGAACCTGATATATAATCACATACAAGCATTGTAGATACAAAATCCATTCCTAAACCACCATAATCTTGATCAACATTAACACCTAATAAACCAAGATCTCCAATTTTTTTCATCATCTCAACAGTAAGATCATAATCCTTTTCTTCAAATCTCATTTTTTGAGGCCATATTTCTCTATCAATAAATTCGATAACTGTATCCCTTATCATTTTTTGTTCTTCAGAAAAGTCTTCTGTAGTGAAAATTTCATCTGAAGAAACATCTTTTAGGATAAATTCTCCACCATCTAATTTCATCTTGCTTTTTGTTGACATTGATTTTTGATTTAAAATTACAGTGTTTTTAACCTCTTTTATATGATTATTATCATATTACTATTTACCTATAAATAATTCACTAATATAGTAATTACTATTTATTTTTTAACCAATTATATGCATTGTTAAATGCAATTATCCATGGAGACACTTCATCATTTCTATTATCAGGATAATATGCCCAATTATAAGGGTAAATTGATCTCTCAAGATGAGGCATCATTACTAAGTGTCTACCATCATTTGAGGTAAGCATTGCAGCATTATAATTCGAACCGTTTGGATTTGCTGGATATTCATCATAAGAATATTTTGCTGGAATAATATATTTAGATTCATCATAAGGAAAAATGAATTTCCCTTCACCATGGGCAGCCCAAATACCAAGTTTGCTTCCCTCCATTCCCTTCATCATAATTGATGAAGATTCTTGAATTTTAAGTGATGTGAAAATACATTCAAACTTACCGGAGTCATTATGTTCCATTTTAGGTTTTATATCATGATCATTATTTATTAGACCTAACTCAATAAAAAGTTGACATCCGTTGCAAACTCCAAGTGACATAGAGTCATCCCTATTAAAAAAATTATTTAAGGTTTGTTTTGCTTTTTTATTGTATATAAATGATCCCGCCCAACCTTTTGCTGAACCTAGTACATCAGAGTTAGAGAAGCCTCCAACAGCAACCAGTAGTTTAATTTCTTCAAGATTCTCTCTTCCAGAAATAATATCTGTCATATGAACATCTTTTACATTAAATCCTGAAAGACTCATCATATAAGCCATTTCTCTTTCTGAATTACTTCCTTTTTCTCTTATAATTGCAGCATTAATCTTATTGCTATTCTTTAAAATTTTTCCAGTGAATTTTTTTGGAAAGGTAAAGTCTAGAGGTTGATTTTTATAATTTTCAAACCTCTTATCAGCTAAGTTATTTTTAGTTTGAATTTTATCAAAATGATATGATGTAGAGAACCAGATATCTCTATATTCTGAAATATTAAAGGAATACTTATTATTATTGTTTTTAATATTTAAAGAATCACTTTTAACTACTTTACCAATTTCATGAAAAGAGATTTCTTCTTTATCAAGGAATTCATTCAACTTTGATTTAGACTGAAAAATGATTCCAGAGTTTTCAGAAAAAAGAACTTTTACTATATCTTCTTCATTTAAAGTAGTAAAATCAATATCCATACCTAAATTATTATCAGTAAAACACATCTCAAATAAGCTAGTGATTATTCCCCCTGAGGATATATCATGACCAGAAAGAATTTTCTCTTCCTTTATTAAATTTTGAATTAAATTAAATGTTTTCTTGAAACTTTTTGGATCCATGATTGTTGGAGCATCATTTCCGATTTTATTATTTATTTGACCAAATGCAGAACCTCCAAGTTTATAATCATCATTTGAAAGGTTAATGTAATATATAATTCCTTCACTGCCTTTTAGGTTAGGAGTTACTACTTTTCTAATATCTGAACAATGAGCAGAAGCAGATATAATAACTGTTCCTGGTGACTTAACCTCATTAGTATCATCATACTTTTGAACCATCGATAGAGAATCTTTTCCTGTTGGTATATTTATACCTAATTCAATAGCAAAATCTGAACAAGATTCTACAGCATCATATAGCCTTGAATCTTCACCGCTTTTTCCTGAAGGCCACATCCAGTTTGCAGATAATGAGACTGATTTTAACCCATCCTTTAAAGGAGCCCATATAATATTTGTTAATGCCTCGGAAATAGAATTTATACTTCCTTTTTTAGAATCAATTAGACCAGAAATTGGAGAATGTCCTATAGAAGTAGCTATACCATGAAAATTATCATAGTCTAATGCTACAACCCCACAATTACTTAAAGGTAATTGAATCTTGCCAACAGTTTGTTGTTGTGCAATTCTTCCTGTAACACATCTGTCTACTTTATTTGTCAGCCAATCTTTGCAAGCTACAGACTCAATTTTAAGTAGAGATTTAATATAGCTATCTAGATTACTTTCATCATATTTTATTTTTTGAAAATTATTTGAAATAGTATTATCAGAAATTATCTTTTTTGGCGTATCGCCAAATAATGATTTTAGATCTAAATCTATTGATTCTATATTTTTTTCTCTATCTAAAACTTTAAACTTTTTATCATCAGTTACTTTTCCCACTATATATATTGGCGATCTTTCTCTATTTGCAATTTTTTCAACTACTCCATAATCACTTTCTTTTATTATAATACCAATTCTTTCTTGAGATTCATTTCCAATAATTTCTTTATACGATAATGAAGGATCTCCTAATGGTAGTGAATCAATGTATATTTCTCCTCCAGTTGATTCAACCAATTCAGAGAAACAGTTTAAATGTCCGCCAGCCCCATGATCATGGATTGATATTATTGGGTTTTCTTTACTTTCAAAAAGGGCACGTATAGTATTTGTGACTCTTTTTTGCATTTCAGGATTTGATCTTTGAACAGCATTTAATTCAATAGAGTTATCATAATTACCTGTGTTTGTTGAAGAAACTGAAGCACCTCCCATACCTATTCTATAATTATCACCTCCTAACATTACGATTAGATCACCAGCTTGAGGAATTTTTTTATGTGATTGTTTAGCACCTCCAAAGCCTACACCTCCTGCTAGCATAATAACTTTATCATATCCCAACTGTTGATTATCACCAGAATGTTCAAAAGTAAATAGAGAACCACAAATTAAAGGTTGTCCAAAACAGTTTCCGAAATCTGAAGCTCCATTTGACGCCTTAATTAATATTTCTGATGGTGTTTGATATTTCCATTTTCTAGCTTTGAATTTATCTTCCCATAAGTTTTCTTTATTAAGTCTTGAATATGGAGTCATGTAAACTGCAGTACCTATTAATGGTATAGACCCTATTCCTCCAGCTAATCTATCTCTAATTTCACCTCCAGATCCAGTTGCTGCTCCATTATATGGTTCAACTGTAGTGGGAAAATTATGAGTTTCAGCTTTTATTGAAATTACACTATCTATTTCTTTCTTTTTATAATAGCTTGATGTATATGCTTTTTGTGGATAAAATAGTGAAACTTTAGGTCCCTTAATAAATGCAACATTATCTGAATATGCAGAAACAATTGAATTCTTGTTTTTTTTGGATGTTAATTTAATTAAGTCAAAAAGACTTTTTCCTTTTTCATTATTATCAATTATAAATCTCCCATTAAATATTTTATGCCTGCAGTGTTCAGAATTTACTTGAGAAAACCCATAAACTTCAGAATCTGTAAGTTTCCTGTTAAGTTTTTTTGATAGGTTATTTAAGTAATCAATTTCGTTTTGATCTAATGCAAGTCCTTCATTATTGTTGTATTCATCAATATCTTGAATTAAAGTTTGTTTATCAGGTTTTCTATAACTTTTAAATATATCTTGATTTAAGTTCTTATATTTTTCTTGAATCATAATATCAAAAGTGTGATTCTCTTTAATACATAAAAATTCTTCAATTCTAACTATAGATTGAATTCCCATATTATTTATGATTTCTACAGCATTAGTACTCCAAGGACTAATCATAGTTGATTTAGGCCCTATGAAACTGTTATTAATAGTTTCCTTATTTAAGAATTGTGCATTAAGGACCCAATTTAATTTTTCAATACTGAAATTATCAAGCTTATCATTAGTTTCTAATACAAAAACTTTTGATTCAGGGTCCCCAAAAAATGATATCATTATGGAAGTTTAAAGTTCAAATTTAATTCTTTTTTAGTTTTGAAGTTCATACATATTTCTATAAATAGCAGATTTATTAATTAATTCTTCATGATTACCTTCATCTATAATTTTTCCCTTATCTAAAACTAAAATTTTATTGCATTTTTTTATTGTAGAAAATTTATGTGCAATAATTAGGGAAGTCTTATTTAACATAAGCTTATTAATTGCATCCTGTACCTTTTTTTCTGATTCGCTATCTAGAGATGAAGTAGCCTCATCTAGAATAAGAATTGATGGGTTTTTTAGCATTGCTCTAGCGATTGTTAATCTTTGTTTTTGTCCACCAGATAATTTGTTTCCTTGATCACCTATTAATGTTTCATATTTATCTTCTTGATTAAGAATAAATTCATGTGCATTGGCATTTTTTGATGATTCAAAAAGTTCTTCATTGGAAGAGTTTTCATTTCCAATTAGTAGATTATTCTTTATTGTGTCATTAAATAAAATAGATTCTTGAGTTACAATAGAAATAAGCTTGTATAATGAATTTTTGCTTATGTTATTTATATTTTCATCATCAATTGAAATAGTACCAGAGTCAACTTGATAAAAGCCATTAAGTAGGTTTGCAATTGTTGTTTTTCCACCTCCTGAAGTACCTACAATAGCGATACTGTCACCTTTTTTTAATTTAAAGCTAACTGAATCAAGTATAACATTCGAGTCATATGAAAAAGTTACATTTTTAAATTTTATTTCTCTTTTAAAATTATCAATTTTCTTTAATTGTTTCTCTTTATCAGTTTCTTTTAAATTGATTATCTCAAATACTCTTTCAGCAGCTGCATTCCCTTTTTTTACAGAGTAAAAGGATTTACTAAGGTTTTTTGCAGGGGTTAGAATATTATATGCTAGTCCCATAAAAACGATGAATGTTGTTCCCGATAGACTTTCATTGATTAACACCATTTTACCTCCATACCATAATAAAATTCCAATAACTAAAATTCCCATAAATTCACTAAAAGGGGCAGCAATATTTTTTCTATTAATTACTTTATTTGAGAATTTGAAAAGTAAATAGTTAATTGAATTAAATTTTTTCGTGAAAAAAGATTCAGCTAGAAATGATTTTATAATCTTTTGACCATTGATAGTTTCATCTAATATTGACAAGAAATTACTTTGACCTTTTTGAACTTCTGTGGAATCTTTTTTTAATTTTTTTCCAATAATTGATATAAAAAATCCTGATATAGGAATAAAGAGAACTATAAATAATGTTAATTCAGGACTGATGGTAAACATCACTATAATTGTAAAGAGAATAGTTAGAGGTTCTCTAACAATTACCTCAAGCATTGATAAATAAGAAACCTGAATCTCTAAAATATCTGCCGTTATTCTTGAAATAAGATCGCCTTTTTTCTTATTGACAAAGAAAGAGATTGGCATTTTAAGAACCTTTCCATAAAGATTACTTCTTAGATTTTTAAGTATACCATTTTTTAAAAATGTAATGTTATAGAGTGCTAAATAGTTGAAAATATTTTTAAAAAGGAAGAAAAAAAGTACAATTGCAATTACTATTACTAATGTGGTTGTAACATCAATTTCTAGTTGTTTTGAAATGTAGTAATTCAAGTAGTCTTGAAGATAATCTTTTAGATCAGTTATTCCTGTATATACAGGTTTTTCAAATACTTCTTTTGTTTGTTTGAATAGTACATCTAGCATAGGTATAAATGAAACAAATGCTAGAGCGCTAAAAATTGCATAAAAAACATTAAATAATATATTTAAAAAACCATATACCTTATAGTTTCTTCCATATTCAAGTACTTTAATAAAGTAACTCATTAATCAAATGTTTTTTCCGTTATGTCGTATCTGTTTTTTTTGGAGCCAGAATTTAATACTATTTCACCTATAAATCCTGCAATAAATAATTGTATACCTATTATAATAGTTGTAAGCGCAATAAAAAATTCAGGACGTTCAGTTATTAACCTTCCAGAAGTTTTTATAAAGAGTTTCTCATAACCTATATAACCGGTGAATATAACCCCAATTAGAATCATTACCGTTCCTAGAGAACCAAAAAAATGCATAGGTCTTTTTCCAAACTTATTCATAAACCAAAGTGTAATAATGTCTAAAAATCCTCTCATAAACCTTTCGTTACCAAATTTTGTTTTTCCATATTTTCTAGCTTGGTGTTTAACTATATGTTCACCAATTTTATTATACCCTTCATTCTTTGCTAAAATAGGAATAAATCTATGCATATCTCCATATACATCTATTGACTTTATAACTTCTGATTTAAAAATCTTAATTCCACAGTTAAAATCATGAATCTTAATTCCAGAGCTACAACTTGCAACAAAATTAAATAATTTTGAAGGAATTTTCTTTAAAATTAAAGAGTCAAAACGTCTCTTTTTCCAACCTGAAATTAAATCTAAATTCTCTTTTTTAAGTTTATCTATCATCTCCGGGATTTCTTCTGGAGAATCTTGAAGATCAGCATCAAGAGTAGCAACATATTTTCCTTTACACTCAATAAATCCTGAATTCAAAGCCTGAGATTTTCCAAAATTTTTTGAAAA
>Ga0206683_10002058_pt1 | contig 13641 bp, 25 predicted proteins | sample M280m12015metaG_FD_155483 | JGI IMG/M metagenome (GOLD analysis project Ga0206683, IMG submission 155483) | Ammonia-oxidizing marine archaeal communities from Monterey Bay, California, United States - M2 80m 12015 | ecosystem: Environmental > Aquatic > Marine > Intertidal zone | place: USA...
TTTATGTTGTGAAATAGATTTACCTTCACATGGATTAGAATCATATGATGATACGAATAAAGGTGAGATATCTTTATGTACTTTATCTGCAATTAACTGGGGATTAATAAATGACCCATCTCAATTTGAACATTATTGTGATTTGGCTGTACGTGCTTTAGATGCTTTATTAGATTATCAAAACTATCCAGTCATAGCAGCACAAAGGTCAACGATGAATAGGAGACCTTTAGGTGTTGGTATAATTAATCTTGCATATTTCCTAGCTAAAAGAGGTCTTAAATATAATGATGAAGCTTTAGAAACTGTTGATGAATATGCAGAAGCATGGTCATATTATCTAATTAAAGCCTCTGCAGATTTAGCAAAAGAGCAAGGTTGTTGTTATAAAAACATGGAAACCAAATATGGTCACGGTATTCTCCCTATAGACACTTATAAAAAAGAGGTGGATGAACTTATTAAGCATAAAGAAAGAATGCCTTGGAAGCAGTTGAGAGAGCAGCTTAAGAAAAAAGGTATTAGAAACTCCACTCTAATGGCTATCATGCCAGCCGAAACCTCAGCTCAAATAAGTAATTCAACTAATGGTATAGAACCACCAAGGGCTCTTGTATCATATAAACAATCTAAAGATGGTGTAATGGCACAGGTAGTACCTAATATGTGGAACCTTAAAAATAAATATGATTTGCTATGGGACCATGATGGACCAGAAGGTTACCTTAAAATTATGGCAGTACTCCAAAAATATGTTGACCAAGGAATATCTGTTAATACATCTTATAATCCAGCGCAGTATGAAGATAATAAAATACCAATGTCTGTTATGCTTAAAGATTTAATTACTTTTTATAAGTATGGTGGTAAACAACTATATTATTTTAATACTAATGATATGGCTGGTGAAGAGGAAGATTGTGAAAGTTGTAAATTATAAAAATAATTAAAAAAACTATGTACATTAGTTATATTTTATGGTATAATATATAGTATTAGAAAATTAAATTATTATATATAATATATATTCTGGGAAACAGGATATATAATTGCTAATCAGCAATATTTCATAATAGGTCAATCGACACGCAGAAATTTTATATATAATAATGAAAGAAATTTTTTAATCGCAACACGGGGTTAAAAATGTAATACCTTCGAGACAAGGCTAAACTATTTTTTAAAACGACATAGGAGAATATATGTTAGATAAAATCACAAGCGGCGTAGCCGCTGCAACAAGTATCGGTGTGATGCTTATTAGCTTAGCGATTGTTTTACAAATCGTATTTGGCGGAAGCGTGCCTTTCCTTGGCGGAGACGTCATTGGCACAATAATCGGTATTGTTCATCAGCTAGGAGACGCTGGCTTAGTTGGATTAATCGCTGCAGGAATTCTGTGGAAATTACTTTCATCTGATGATGCATAAATAACATTCATTCAATAATGAAGTGAGTTAAACGACGTAAAGGTAAAGGTAGGAGCACTTAACACGTGGGTTCAATTCCCACCTCCTCCACCAAATATATTTAAATTAGATGTATTTGGTGGGGGAGACAAGGCATCGATTAGGTAGCAGATCCGCTTGAGACTCGTCAGTCAACGAAGACTTAAAAATGCAAATTTAATCGGCAACCAAAACGATTATTTACTAGCTGCTTGACGGCTAGTTGAGGTTTTCTCCGGAGTCCCTTATCACCCAATACTCCGGTATTTTTTTGTATACATACCCCCATGATAAGCATAACAGACAAAGCCATTGAAAAATTACAGGTTCTTTTAAAAGATGAAAATACACTAACACCTCGTTCTTTAAGAGTAATGGTTAAAACAACAGGTTGTTCGGGCTTAGCATATAATTTAGAGTATGCATACTATGCAAATATTGAAGATATCACACAACAGTTCGATGGATTCCGTGTTTTCGTAGATCCAAAATCATATGTCTATGTCGAAGGATGTGAGATAGACTATAAGCATGAAGGTCTTAATGAAGGCTTTGAATTTTATAACCCTAAAGAAAAAGCCAGATGTGGCTGTGGAGAATCGTTTACAGTATGAGTTTAATGAAAAAACCTTTAGGTGATGGCACTGCTTTAGTTACTAAATTCGAAGATTATCGAAAATATAAATTTACTAAAAAATACTGGATAGAAGATATGCCATTAGTCATATTTCCTGATTGTAAAAGAGATATACATATAACTGAGGATAAAGAATGAAAAAATCAGTATTTGAGATAAACACAAAAAGCCATTTAGAAAAAGATTTATTCTTTGATGAAGGTGTAGACATTGCAAGATATGACGCAGTTAAATATCCAGCTTTGCAAAAGTTATATGAGAAGATGTTATCGTTTTATTGGACACCTGACGAAGTAGATGTTACAAAAGACAAAATAGATTTTGGTAAATTAACAGAAAATGAAGAACATATATTTACAGCAAACCTTAAGAGACAAATATTATTAGACTCAGTACAAGGCAGATCACCTGACTTAGCACTATTACCATTAGCAAGTAATCCAGAATTAGAATTACTTATAGAGACATGGGCATTCTTTGAGACTATTCATTCACGGTCTTATACCCACTTAATTAGAAATGTATATCCCAACCCATCTAAAGTATTTGATGAGATTAAATCTATACCCGAAATATTAGATTGTGCAAAAGATATATCTGAACATTATGATAATCTAATTAATTGGAAAGGACCATACGGTAATTATAAACATAAAAAATTATTATACCTATGTTTAATTTCTATATACATATTAGAAGGTATAAGATTTTATGCCAGTTTTTCATGCTCATGGGCATTCGCAGAGCTTAAACAAATGGAAGGCAATGCAAAGATTATTAAATTAATTGCAAGAGATGAGAATCTACATTTAGCAGCATCGTTAAATATAATTAGACAATTAATTAAAGATGATGAAGATTTTGAAAAAATTAAAGAAGAAACAAACGATGAAGTAATGAAATTATTTGAAGATGCATTAGTTCAAGAAGAGGAATGGTGTGATTACTTATTTGGAAATGGTTCAATGATTGGACTAAACGCAGACCTCTTAAAAGATTATGTACGTTGGATTGGATCAAAGAGGATTAAGAGTTTAAATTATCCTGTGCCATTCTCAGTACATCAGCATAACCCACTGCCATGGACAGAAAAATGGATTAGTGGCGGAGCAGTACAAGTTGCTCCACAAGAAACAGAAATAACGTCTTATGTACTCGGTGGAGTTACGCATGACGTCGACAAGAAATCATTTGAAGGATTAAGTTTATGACAGCAGGTATAGCAGTAGTATGGTCTAAAAACAATTGTATATATTGTACAAAAGCAAAAGACTATTTAAATAAAAAAGGAATACAAGTAGAAGAGAGAAATGTTGAAGCAGGTGGTCAATGGACAATGAGAGAATTACAAGATAAAGTTCCAGGAGCAAGAGCATTTCCACAGATATTTATTGATGGCAAATATGTAGGATCTTATGATAAGATGATGTCGTATATTCAATTAGGAGAATTAAGTTTATGATATGTCATGAATGTAATAGTCCAAGTTTTGATGTTACTGTCAAAGAAGAATTAGGATATGATAATAATCCTCTCGATCTTGGAATGGAAGTGACGCACTGCCCTTTTTGTGGTGCTAATTTAGAATGGGCCCAACGTGGAGGATATGATGCATCAGAATACGATAACGATGAAGAACGAATGGACGCATAATGGGAGACAATTTACTTCTGATGATATTGGCGAGTTTTATGGTTTTGTGTATCGTATTACCAACTTGGTCACCGGACATGACTATGTCGGACGTAAGTATTTCAGGACAATACGAAAGCTTAAACCCCTCGTAGGTTTTAAAAGAAAACGTAAGGTCACAAAAGAAACTGATTGGCAAGATTATTGGGGATCAAGTAATAGGTTAACTGAAGATATCGAGAAGTTAGGCAAAGAGAATTTTAAACGTGAGATCATTTGTCTATGCAAAACCCGTGGTGAGACAAATTATATGGAAGCTAAAATACAGTTTGATGAGGATGTATTATTAAATGAGAACAATTATAATGGCATTATCGCTGTAAAGATTGGTGTAGGATCAGTTAAAAATTTAGCTGAAAACTATGTACAATCAAAGTAAACTATGATATAATAGGTGTATATTATGAATAGAGGTAAATATGGTATTAGTAGACTTTAATGGTTTAGCGATTGGATCCATCATGGGTCAATTAGGACGAGGTGAGGAGCTTAGTGAAAACTTAGTTAAACATATAATTCTTAATAACCTTCGTATATATCGTAACAAATATCCAGAAGCCAAACATGGCAAAATGGTAATATGTTGTGATAGTTTTTCATGGCGTAAAGATGTATTCCCAGAATATAAAGCTAAACGTAAATCTAATCGTGAAACTGATAAACATGATTGGCAGCAGATCTTTGACTTAATTGACTCTACACTCCAGGATCTACGTGAGAACTTCCCATACGCTGTTATCAAGATCGAAAGTGCAGAGGCAGACGATATCATTGGTGCATTAACTGTACATAAGTCTGATTTTGGTGGTGAAGATGTTGTTATTATATCTGCTGATAAAGACTTTATTCAGTTACAACAATATGGTAATGTCACAGAACAATGGTCACCGCTATTTAATAAATTAGTTAAAGATGATAATCCTCGTAGATATCTATTCGAACATTTACTTAAAGGCGATGCTAGTGATGGTGTTCCAAATGCAAACTCTCATGATAATGTATTCATTACAGAGGGAAGACAAACACCTATGACTAAAAAAGCTATAGAGAAATATTGGGATAATCGTGATGATCTTGAAAACATTATGAAGCCTAATGTATTTCGTAACTTTATGCGTAATGTTCAAATGATTGATTTAACAAATACACCTAATGGTATTCGCGAAGAAGCTATAAATAATTATGAGAATTATAAATATCCAGCACGTTCAAATATATTAACATATCTAATAGAACATAGAATGAAAATGTTAATCGATAGTGCAGGAGAATTTTGAGCGAAGACGAACTAAGACAATTCATAGAATATTTTAAAGATGAATTGCCTGATCCAGAGCACCATCCAATAAAAGTGATGTGGCTATATAAATGGTGGAAAAGTATAGTAATAAAAAATAGAAATGCCGACATACACATTCAAAAGCAATAAAACTGGTAAAGTCTGGGACGATGTAATGCCTTGGAAAGAACTTGATGATTACTATATAAAACATGATTGTGAACAAGTCATCGGAGTACCTACAACAATTGGAGGTGTTAAATCTCTATGGTCACAAACAGATGATGGCTTTAAAGATCGTATGCAAGAAATTAATAAGGTAGCAGGAAAACGTGCTTTGAAACAAACAGATTATGATAGATAATGTTTAAACATGAACCAATTGATTTAGGATATAAAGATCTAAAAACTACCAATAGCGGTGGCAGAAAATATCTTATACCTAATGGAAATTTATATTATCCTTCAATCACAACATTACTCGGCAACTTAAGTAAGAAAGCCATTATGGAATGGCGTGATCGTATAGGTCATGAAGAAGCTGATCGTATATCAAGACAAGCGGCCGGTAGAGGTACAGCAGTTCATGCTGTATGTGAGAATTATGTAAACAATAATCCTGACTATGATAAAGATTTAATGCCCAACATCTTACATGATTTCAAACGAATTAAAAATATATTAGACACAAGAATTGGTACAGTATATGGACAAGAATTGCCATTGTATTCTGATCATTTAGGAGTTGCAGGTCGAGTTGACTGTGTAGCAGAATTCGATGGCAAGTTGTCTATTATAGACTATAAAACAAGTCGTAAGACAAAGAAAAAGGAATGGATTGAATCTTATTTTATGCAAGAGTGTTTTTATGCTATTGCATGGGAAGAAAGAACTGGCATTCCTATCACACAATTAGTAACAATTATCTCTGTGGACAACGCAGAACCTCAGGTATTCATCGAACACCGCGATAATTGGGATAAAAAACTCATACAAGTCATAGAAAAATATTCTACATAAGCTGCGTTTCATAGAAAAATACGTTTATTTTCGAAAATAGTCAACATATATCCTCCCCATATGATATAATGGTACCATATTTAATAAAAAAGGAAGTAAAAATGGAAAGTGAAATCGTATTTTTTTTAGTTATGTTAGGAAATTTAGGTTTACATATTCTTTTGGGGAGATTTTAAATGACAGTTACAGATTTAATATACAGATTAATACAACGTTCAGACACAACATGGTCTGAAACAGTTGAAGGAGATGAGCGCCAAGATACTCTACATTTAGGTTATTCTGGCGATGAAAGCAGACGAGAAACCGTCCGCTCAATCTTGCAACAATGCGGTGTTCGATTGAGTGAAGTTGAACGCTTAAGGGAAGAAGGTGTTATCTTAGACGTTGTCTTAGATGATTATCATGTCGGACTTAGGTGTAGTTTAGATCATGTTTGGGTTTATACAGACTACACACGTGAAAGATTATTAACATTATAGAGGAGAAAAAAGTGAATACACTAGATTTATTATTAAAACACGCATCACCATCATACGAAGCTTCTTACGCAAAAGGTATTCCTATGAAATATCACGAACAAGTGAAAAAAGATCTAAAGCATTGCAATGCAACTATGTGCTTTATGAATCGTGCGTTTGGTGGAAATAGTTTTAGATACATATTTAGAGGCAAATCAAAACCTGGATTTAAACGTCCACAAGCTTGGTGTCCTAAACCACATGCAGATACATTTGCAATTTATGAGAAAGGAGTTAATACATGGCTGATCTCATAAAAAAGGGAATTCCATTCCAAAAAAATATGCCAAGATCAGAAACGGTCGAAAGGTTTATTAAGAATGGTGGTGTAGTTAAAGTTATATCACCTGAAGAAACTGCCAAAACATTACGTAAACAAAGCGGTGGTTATTTTAAAGGACAATCCGTAATGGGTCCATCCAAGAAAAAGGGGAAAACATCATGACATCAGCAAAAAATATTATTATTATTGCATTGGTTATTATCAATATTATTATTTGGAGTCAAATATAGTGTGGATAAAAGAATCAAAACGTAAAACAATTAGTGAGCTTGAAGGCATTCGTCTAAGATCAGCTAGACTGTGGCTAGACAAAGATGGCTTTCACCCTTTTTTAGATCAAAATACACTAATTAAACCCGATTTACAGAAATCTATGGGTTGTAAATACAACGAATTACCTAAGGAAGCTTGGGATGTTATGGACAAATATGATGAAGCATTAGCCAAAGGGAGTATATATGCTACGTGAGATAAAAGATAAAGTTATATTAACTGACTGTGATGGAGTTCTTCTTGATTGGGAATTTCATTTCTATCGTTGGTTAGAAAAGACTGAAGGCTTTCACAGATTAAGTGGTGATTATGCTGTCGCAAAGGCAGTTGGCATTCCACAAAAAACTGCTGCAAGATATGTCAACTTATTCAACAGATCTGAAGAAATGAAAAGGCTATCACCTTTGCGTGATGCTATTAAATATGTACGTAAGCTACATGAAGAGCATGGATATATTTTCCATGTCATTACTTCACAGACTAACTGTCGACTTGCTCAAGAGTATCGTAAAGAAAACTTGAGAAATGTATTTGGCGATGTATTCGAAGGTTTCACTATTCTAAACACTGGTGAAGACAAAGATAAAGAACTCATGAAATGGGAAGGTACTGAATGTTTTTGGATTGAAGACAAAGGCGCGAACATTAGAATGGGTAACGATGCTGGATTAAACAGCATATTGATCCAACATGCATGGAACAAAGATTGCGAATATTCTTGTGCTCATGCATACACTTGGAAAGATGTTTATAATATTATTACAGGAGATTACACATAATGGTGATTACATCAGAAAATAGAGAAGCACACTTAAGATCTAAATCAAGATTTTATGTAGCTGGTTGGGTAGCTAATGAGCAATGTGAAAACCCACAGGTTTTACCTGAGTCTTGCAAGAGTGATCTTGTAATTGTTGCACAACACGAGGATTATCTCGATGGCTATGGTGAATCATTTGCTAATGGCGAATGCTTGACTGCAGAATTAGAAGCTTAAATTCGTATAAATAAAGCTATATCACAAGGGATTTGTAATGTCAAAGACAGAACAGTTTCGAATGCTTGAAACTAAAATTAAGCATATTGGTATGATGGGACAATGGTATCAACGATACGATATTTCCAAAAATGCCGAAGAGTGTAAAGTTATTATTAAAGAATTAAAGAGGTCCTTGGACCCGCCATGTGGTATGAGTAACAAATAGAATGGAGGTAACCATGGCGTTACTGGAAGATATAGTTGATTTTTGTAAGAAGGAATTGAAGATTCCTCAAGAGGTTTTAGTATCTGTTGAGGTTGAAGATATATCAGAAGATAATGTTAAAGGTTGGACCACTGATTCTGCAGAAGATGATGAGTACGATATTGAAATTGATACAGGTCTAAGTTTCAAAGAAACTATCTTAACCTTGTGCCACGAGATGGTACATGTCCAACAACTACACGAACATCGTGAGCTTGATGAAAATGAAGCTTACGAAAAAGAAAGTCGTTTATATACAAAGTATATAAATAACTCTCAGTAGCCATCCCTACTTAAAAAAGGATTTTTTTGTTTAAATAAAAAGGAAAGTATATGTTTAAAAAACTACTAGTCGCGACGGCGGCAATGGCAGTATCAGCAGCTACGTTTGCTGGTATTAGTCTTTCGGGTTTGTATGAGGGTACACTAGATTCACATGGTACGTACACTCAAGACATTCATACTACGATGAAGGGAACTTCTGGCGGTTCGTCCGTTACTGTTGTTCTTGATAAAGATTTCAGCGTAGACGACATGTGGGTAGAGAGCACAGCTGGTGCATTTACTCTAAAAATAGGTGACTGGTCAGGAGATGATCCTGATTCAACGAAGATTGGAGTATCAACAACTGTTGGTGCGTACACAGTCGGATTAAGTCAAGTATCAGGTGGTTCAACAACTATCGATGCTAGTGGAACAATTGGTGGTATTGCAGTTGCTATGACAGACGTTGCAGCAGAGACAAGAGAAACCACAGCTTCTATTACATCGGGTGGATTGACTGCTAAAGTGGTACATAACAAAGTCACAGCAGGACATAATATGGAAGCAACGGTTGGTACAACTGTAGCTGGTATGGGTCTTGAAGTAGTTCATGATAGAAATGCTGGTGCAGCGAATGACAATGAAGTATCAGTCTCTCGTGTTCTTGGCACTTTAGGTACTCTTAAAGGTACTTACAACAAGACGGACGCAGCGACTCCTGTTGTCACGAAAACTGTAGAGTTAACTCGTGGTATATGGACCGCTTCTTGGTCACAAGTTGATAGCGCAGACGCTACAACTTCACTGAAGGCAAGTCTATCGTTCTAACTTAGGAAACTAAGCAACTTGGGGGACTTTCCTTATTAGGTCCCCCATTCTTAAATAATGGAGATATCATGGAATATAATAATACCAAATTAATGAGCGAACACTATAAAGATGATGGTAGTGTTGCAAAGATTTATCAAGTAGTAACAGGAATGGATGGTGAACATTCGTTTTTTTCAATAACGTATAAAGATCCAGCTGGTAATCGTATTATGCAAGAAGACTTTCCATATAAAGCTTTAACTTATGTGGAAGATGCAGCAGAGAACTGGACTAAGGGTATAAAATTATTAAAGGGATAATATGGCAGATTTCGATTTTGGTTTCACGCTAGTCGATGAAGATGAATTAGATGTTGCACAAACGGCAACAGCTTCAGCGGCTGCAGCAGAAACAACACAAGATAGATTAGATAATCTATTTAATGCTATTACGCCTTTACTCAATAACTTAAAGGCTAATCCAGAGAAACAAATGATTAAATGGCCTAATCGTGTTGAGAAGGTAGAAGCATTTGAAGATCACATTTATAAAATATATAAAGGTTAGTATGTACAAATTATAAATTTATGTTATAATATACCTAACATTAACCAAAATAGGATTTAAATTATGGCAAAACGTAAGATGAGTGAAGCACAGCGTGAAGCTGCTGCAAAAAATTTAGCAAAAGCAAGAGCTGCTAAAAAACCTACAACCTATAAAAATATTGCTCCAAGAGTTTTAGCATTAGATGATGACCATGGCTTATCGATGGTCAATGTTAAACGTTATATTAAGGTTACACAAGAAAAGATGTCAGCGTTAAGACAAGCAATACATCGTAATGAAAAAGGTGCAATCGCTAAATTTGCCTCAGCTCGAGCATATAAAAATCATTGTGAAACATATCTAAGAGAAGGTACATGGTCATTAGATTTTTATGGAGAGAATGAAGAGAAACCAGTATTTTGGTCTACTCTTGCTCCAGCTTATGACGCAGATGGAATGCAGAAATGAGCGAGGATATAAACAAGAAAGCATTCTCAAATTTAGTTGAGACATATGTTCGTACTCATAGAGGTTGTCCATATATGGATGCAGTTATTCAAGTATGTGAAGATAATGAAATCGATATACGTGATAGTAAAAAACTGATCTCTAAGGAAATAGTAGAGCACATTGAATTTGAAGCAAAGAAACTTAATTTGCTTCAAGGTGGTCATTCAGCAATGTTACCTATATGACCGGATATGAGGCCTTTATATTACATCATGCAATCAACTTACACTTTAATGGAACTTACGATTGTTTTAAGTATAATTTTAAAACTAACGTAACTGAAAAAACATATTGGAAAAGACCAGATAAATTTCAGTTAACAAAGATTGGTAAACGATTTAAAAGTAGAGATGATATCATGTTATATTTTGCTGCACATCAAGTAGCAGGCAATAAATATAGTGGTGATATGATTAGAGATGAAGAAACTTATACACAGTTTTTAAAACGTATAGATAGTATAAGTTATTTGTTTAAGAACGAATTAGAAGAAATTTCGAATGTAAAGTTTGATACTCTTTTGGAAATAGAAGAAACATATCCAAAAATAGTACAGCTTCATTTGGAAGGCACGGTGTCATTAGAGACTGTGTGCATAGTGAATAGACTAACAGGATTTATTGAGGAAGCCAATTCACGAATAAGTGAGACCATTTTATGGCCTGACTTATATAAGAAGATAACTAAATATCAATCATTTTTAAAGTTTGATGATTTAAAAATGAGAATGATTATATTAGATATTTTCAAATAAAGTATGTACTTTTAGCAAAAGTATGTTATAATATACAATGATACAAATTAATATAAATTTTTAAAGGAGATGTACAATGAGTTTTGCAGACTTAAAGGCTAAGGCTAATGACATGAGCGCATTAGTAGGTGCGGCCGGAACAAGCACCACAGAAAAGAAATCATATGGCGACGATCGTATGTGGAAACCCACGGTAGATAAAGCAGGCAACGGTTATGCCGTTATTCGTTTTCTGCCAGCTGTCGAAGGTGATGACTTACCTTGGGCAAAATACTGGGATCATTTCTTCCAAGGACCGACTGGACAATGGTATGTTGAGAAATCACTGACTACTATTCAGAAGGACGATCCTGTGTCGCAGATGAATTCTAAACTTTGGAATACAGGCATTGAGGCAGATAAAGATACTGCACGTAAGCGTAAGCGTCGTTTACATTACGTTAGTAACATTTATGTTGTTTCAGATCCTGCAAATCCTGAAAACGAAGGTAAAGTATTTCTATATACTTACGGTGCTAAAATCTTTGAAAAGATTATGGATAGCATGCAACCTAAGTTTCAAGATGAATCACCAGTCAATCCATTCGATATGTGGGTAGGCGCTAACTTTAAAATGAAGATTTCGAATGTTGCGGGATTCCGTAACTATGACAGATCTGAATTTGCTAATGCTGAGGCTTTGAATGCAGATGATGCTGCGTTAGAAGCTATTTACAATCAACAGCATTCTCTTAAAGAGTTTACTGATCCATCAACGTTTAAATCTTACAGTGAACTTAATCTTAAGTTAACGCGTGTGTTAGGTGAGGAAGTTAAACCGGTTGAAGATGATTCACCATTTAATGATTCACCAAATGATGTTCAAGATCCTGTCGCAACAGCTGCTGATCCAGTAGCTAGAGCTGATTCGGATAATGATGACACTATGAGTTATTTTGCTAAGTTAGCAGCTGAAGCTTAATCTTTATGAACCCGTCGAAAGGCGGGTTTTTAATTTCATCGAGGTGCAAATCCTTGTTTACCTGTCCAGAGTTCTGCAGAGATCTCATTAAAGCCTTGAACATAAAAATGAGAATTTTTATATGAATAAGTATCACCATTATTTCCAGTAATTAATACACCTCCATGAGGTCCATCACCCAATTTTCTTATTTTTTCTTCTTCCAGTAGCTTTAATTTCTCTTCTTGCTCTTTACGCCAACCGTCACCTCTGTTACCGCCCAGTGCCTGCACTTTAGCTCTATTGGATAGATTAGGATATGCTTTAGCAATATAATCTTTACGTTCTTGATTATCTGCCATAACTTGAACTTTCTTTAGTTCATCTGCTGTCCAATCACCATGTTCAATTAAACCTTTTGTAATCCATTCTCTTTCTTGTAAAGATCTATTCATATAAAGTTGTTTAACGCTTTCCATTATTCTAGCATTTCTCAATTTCTTTGCTGCATTTTGACCTGCAAATGCACCAGGAACTCCTTTGTCACCTTTATATTTAAATGCATTAAATCTTGCATCATTTGTAAAGAAATCCTCAAATCCTGCTTCACTATCTATTGCTCGTATTTCTGCTGCTGCTTGATCTGCAGCTGCCATAGCTTTTTCATTTTCTTCCATTCTCCAAGATACAAAAGTCCATGTTGCCCAAGCAGCTAATCCTAAAGGCCCTAAAAATCTTATTCCACCCTTTAAAAGACTAAAAGGACTTTTAGGCAATAAACGAGTAGCCCACATTCTTGCTCTTAGTGTTCCAGGTTTAGCAGCAGAAAATGCTGCAGTTGTTGCAGCTTTGATTGCTGTTGCTATTCTTGTTTTTAATTTATTAGGTGTTAATATAGAAGCCCATAAAGCAGTACTTAATATAGTACCACCATCTATACCAGTTCCAAAAATGCCATCATCTTCATTAAACTGAGATTGGTCAAGATCAACTTCAGCTTCACCTATCTCATCAGTTGCGCCAACAAATGAAGCTACTAATAAACCAGCAGTAATTAATGGCCATAATCTTGGATTCTTAAGCATTCCTGTTTGTTTAGCAGTTAACTTTCTACCTTTGAATAGTCTTTTTCCAGCAATGCGAAATCTTTGCACCATTGTTTTTGCAAAACCTTTTTTAGTTCCAAATCCAAACCATTTTCTAAATTTTATTAAAGCAGCACCAATTCCTGCGGTTAAACTCGTAAAGCCTACAGCTTTAATATTACCCATAGTATTCTCATCAAAGAATCCTTCATCGCCAAGATCTCCATCCATACCTGGTATTCCACCAGTTCCAAAAACACCAGCACCGCCACCACCAAGTTTTGTACCTTCTATTCTATTTTCTCTTGCTATTCTTTGTTGAGTATTAAAGT
>Ga0206683_10002059_pt1 | contig 13641 bp, 10 predicted proteins | sample M280m12015metaG_FD_155483 | JGI IMG/M metagenome (GOLD analysis project Ga0206683, IMG submission 155483) | Ammonia-oxidizing marine archaeal communities from Monterey Bay, California, United States - M2 80m 12015 | ecosystem: Environmental > Aquatic > Marine > Intertidal zone | place: USA...
CGACTCGGGGCCTGGCGGATTTCCAGCGAGCACTGAGGTGACTTGACGCTGTCCCATCCATTTCATGATCTCGACTTTGCTGTGGGCGCGGGCAAGATCTTGTCGCATCATGGGATCTTTTGTGGCGCCTCGTTCCTCGGCAACCGTGCAGACTCTTTCAAATTCATCTCGGAATCGCACCGCATCGGTAGTAGCGCCGTGACCTCTTTCAAAGCCAAGCAACACGTTCGCTACCCGCCATCCGTCGTTCACGTCACCTACGACGTTGGGTTTAGGAGCTTTGGCATCGGAGAAAAAGACTTCGTTGAAATCATGTCGGTTGCTGATGTTGATAATGGGTCGACATTCGACTCCCTGTTGGTCCATCGGAACCAGGAGAAAGGAGATGCCTTTATGTTTGGGAGCATCTGGAGTTGTGCGACACAGGACAAATATCCAGTTGGCGGTGTGCCCACTCGAAGTCCATACCTTCTGACCATTGATAACCCACTCGTCTCCATCAAGAACAGCACGTGTTCCGAGGTTCGCTAAGTCTGAGCCGCTGTTGGGTTCGCTATAGCCCTGACACCATCGATCTTCGCCGCTAATTATTCGCGGGAGGAACGTTCTCTTTTGCTCTTCAGTTCCACATTGAATGATCGCGTTTCCCACCATGGTGATTGAAAAGCCGTCGTTTTCGTTGCCTTCTGGAACCCCCGCTTTGGCGAATTCTTCGGCAAGCACAATACGTTCGACTTCGCTGAGGCCGGCTCCTCCGTACTCTTCGGGCCATGACACGGCAAGCAGACGATTTTCTGCCAGAAGCGACCGCCATTCGTCTACGAATTCGGTGCGCGCCGTTTCGTCAAGACCACCCAGCCCTGCCCAGTTAGCTGGTAAGTGCTCACTTAGAAAGGCCTGCACCTTTTGTCGGTACGTTTCGGCTTCTTGGTCATAGGTCGGGTGCATGTGTTTCCTAGAGTGAAGTCAGTCGCCAAGTGTTGCCAGCGGCAGTCATGGGCGAATTTCTATCGCAATTATGGCTTTCATGGTCGGTAACTAAACGAAGAGGGCCCAGTCGTCAACGCGCGTTGAGCTAGATCAATCCACTCGCACAGGAGCGGACGGGTGTCTCGTGGGTCGATAATTTCTTCAATTTCGAAAAACTCGGCAGCTCGGTGGGGGGATCTAACACGGTTGAGTCGTTCTCTGATTTCGTTGAGAAGGCCCTCAGGATCCTCCGCGTCAGCGAGGTCCTGCTTGTAGGCAACTTCTATTCCACCTTCGATCGGGAGTGACCCCCAGTCACCGGATGGCCACGCGTAACGAAGGCTGTGATATCCCGGCTTGTTGTTCGCAGCGCCGGCCACACCGAACGCTTTTCGGATCACGACACAGGCAAATGGGGTGGTCAGTTGTCCCAATGCCGCTAAGGCTTGGGATCCATACCTAATGGTCGCACTCTCTTCTGATTCTTTGCCAATTAGAAACCCGGGGCAGTCCTCGAGATGAACGACCGGTAGATGGAACGTTGAAGCGGTATCCAAAAGCCGGATCAGTTTGCGGCAGCCGTCCGCAGTCCACGCGCCTCCGTATTGGTATGGATCTTCGGCAAATACAGCCACTGGGAAGCCATCCAAGCGCGCGAACCCTGTGATTATGGATTTACCCCATGCTGAGCCGATCTCGAAAAAGGAGCCTGAGTCGAATACGGAGTCGATGATTGTTCTCATCTGGTAGACCCGTCGCGCTTCTCGAGGTACCAGTGACAGTAAGTCCTCGTCTCGTCGATCAACAGGATCTTGCGAGATGGTCCTTGGTGCGAGTTCATCGACATTTGAAGGCAAGTAGGAAAGGAATGCCTTAGCCCGTTCGAACGCTTCAGTTTCTGAGTCGACGGCGTCATCTATCGCGCCGTTAGCCGTATGGATATTGGCGTGACCAAGCTCTTCTTTTCCGTGATCACCTAGTTGGGCCTGCTCGACGAGGGCCGGTCCTGCGATCATCATTTGCGCGCTTTCTCGCACGATAAGCGAATAGTGGGATGTTGCTACGCGCGCCGCTCCGATGCCTGCTACCGATCCCAAGGCAAGTGAGACTGAGGGAGCGACAGCTAGATGGTTCACCACTGTTTCCCATCCCTTGAGTTGGGGGATGTAGGTCCTACCAGCTGTTTCGATTGTCTTAACCGACCCTCCACCTCCCATGCCATCTACCAGTCGTAAATGCGGGAGCCTTAACTCCAGCGCCATTCCTTCTGCAGTGTTGCGTTTCTCGGGGATCGTTGCGTCGGCTGATCCTCCTCTAACAGTGAAATCATCTCCTGAGAGCAAAATGGGGCGATCATCGACACGCGCTAAACCAAACAAGAAATTGGAGGGGGTTAAGGAGATGAGATTTCCATCCTCGTCGTAGGTTGCCACGCCCGCTGTTTTACCTATCTCGTGAAACGAATCCGAATCAGCGATCGCTGCTATGCGCTCTCGAATGGTCAGCTTGCCGAAATGGTGTTGGCGCTCAATTTTGTCAGCGCCGCCAAGTTCATCAGCGAAGGCTTCTCGTTGGCGTAACTCATCAATTTCAGATTCCCAACTCACGCTTGATTCCCAATCTTCAGGCGGTTTGGCGAGCCTAGAGGGCCAGACACCCCTTTGGCTCGCTAAGTTCGTGCTTGTGTCTGATGTTTTTAGAGATCTTATGGAACTCGAGGCCCTCGGTGATGGACGATTCATCGCTCCAGCGTCGCCTGAACGCGGGCAAAGAACATTCGGAGGTCAGCTCCTCGCACATACTTTGCGGGCGGCCCAGTTCTCTGTGGACTCCGATAAATCAGTTCATTCGTCTCACTCTTACTTCTTGCGGCCAGGAGACGTTGACGCGACAACAGAACTAGTGGTTGAAGATGTGCGAGACGGTAGGAGCTTCAGCGTTCGGCAAGTGGTCGCTTACCAAGGGGCCGTCGAACTGTTTAGAAGCACTCTCTCTTTCCAGGTCCCTGAGGTTGGTTTGGAATGGTCTCCTCAAGTTCGCTTTGACGTCCCAGGGCCAGAAGCTGAGATTATGTCCTACTACGAGTTCTGGGAATCACAGTCAGTGGGTTTGGATGGGCCGTGGCACGGGAGGTTCAGACCAATGGACATTTTGTACATCAATCCACCACAGTTGCCTGAGGGATCTCCCGTCACAGAACCGCAGCTCATGTGGGTGCGCGTCAACGAGCCAATAGGTGACGATCGTTGTTTACAGGAGGTGGCACTGGCATACATCGCCGATGCCACGCTGATTGATCATGTCTTATTGCCTCACGGTTATCGCTGGCAAGACAATCGACTAACAGGCGCAAGTTTGGATCACTCAATGTGGTTTCATCATGAAGCAAGAGCTGACGATTGGCTTTTGTATGAGCAGCGAGTGGAAACCACTGGCGGCAGTCGTGGGTTAGGCAGCGGCCGTTTTTTTGATTCAGCCGGAAAATTGGTCGCCACCTGTATGCAAGAGGGTTTGATCCGTTGGGATAACTGACATCAGTGGAGCACCAGATGTAGGTTCGGTCTATGGAGATAAACCTCAAGGACCATAGAGCGCTCATAACTGGCGGAAGTAGAGGCTTGGGTCGCGCCATGGCTGAATCGTTCGCTCTTGCGGGGGCAGACGTCGTGATCGTCGCTCGAGAGTCGGACGTTTTGGATGAGACCTGTTCATCACTGGCAGCTATTCGTCCCTCGGGGAAGTTTTTGGGGATTTCCGCTGACATCAGTGACGTGGGAGAAGTTGAACGAGCCCATACTGAGGCAGTTTCCTTTTTGGGTCCAGTCGACATCCTCGTTAACAACGCGGGCACCTCAAACGCCAAACCATTTCTCGAGGTCAGTGCTCAAGACTGGCTCGACGATTTCAACCTCAAATTTTTCTCCGCCGCTCAGCTATGCCGGCTCTGCATACCTGATATGCGCGAACAAGGTTGGGGCAGAATTATCAATACTTTGAATTCGGCTGCAAAAGCGCCGAGCGCCGCTAGTTGCCCAACTTCAGTCGCTCGCGCTGCTGGGATGGCCATGACAAAAGCCTTGGCCTCCGAATTCGCGTCTGACGGAGTTTTGGTAAACGCGCTGAACACAGGCTTTCTAGTGAGCCATCAGTGGGTGACCCGTTGGCAGAGTGAACATCCCGATAAGACGTTTGAAGAGTTCACTGAAATGATTGGCACCAAAATTCCGATGGGTCGGATGGGCGAAGCACAGGAATTCGCGAATCTGGCACTTTTCTTGGCGAGCGACGCTGCTTCCTATCTGACCGGAGCTTCGATAAACATCGATGGCGGACTAACGCCTGTTGTTTGACGCACGCAATCTGGTCCGCGGCTGATATTGGTCGTTAGGATTCGTCATTTGTAAGGCGGGCCAGAGACTCATTGAGATCAGCGGGAGGTCTCGTTGGCTTCCCGTTGGCATCGCAAACACCGAGGGTAACTTCAGATTCAACGAGGGTTCGATTGTCGTTTGCTCTCAGAATTTGTTGTTTCCATGTTGAGCTGACTCGTTTCATCTCGTCGATATAAGTTTCAACGATGAGGGAATCGCGGGCTGTGGCTGGTTCGCGAAACTTCACTTCGAGCTTCGTCACCACTATCTGTAAACCTCGTTCACTCAGATCCGACAACGACATTTCTATGTCGTCGAGGGCTACACAACGCGCCGCTTCGAAATACGCGATGTAGGCCGCATGATTGACATGGTTGTAGGGGTCAAGTTCCCCGAACCGAGGAATGATTGTTGTTCGATGCGCAGGCATATGCAGACATTAGAACGGGAAGGGCAGCGACGTATAAGCAGTCATCTATTCACTTAACAAATTCGGTGATTTCTCCTCCACTAAGACGTTCAAGCTGCGCTGTTTGGAGGGCAAAAACTGTATCTGGGGTACCCGCTGCTCCCCATGCGATTTCATAACGATAAATGCTTTGATCGACGAAGCATGAAAGCTGCTTCAAATGCCCGAAAGGCGGCACTCCACCTATGGAAAACCCGGTGGCTGTACGAACTAATTCGGCGTCTGCTTTCCCTATATTGCCGCCACACAGAAGTCCCAATGCTTCGGTATCCACCTGTTGATCACCGGCCGTTAACGCTAAAACTGGCTGTCCATCACATTCAAAGATCAGTGACTTGATGATCTGACCCAATTCGCAGTCCAAAGCAGTCGCTGCCTGGATGGCCGTTCGGGTGTCTTCTGGAAATCGGACGATCTCTGGTTCGACGCCTAAGAGGGCGGCAGCTGAACTGAATCGTTCATTCGCTGTGATCCGACTCACCGGCCTTACTCAGCCCAGGCTTTTACTTTTTCGATCACTTCGAGAGGATTCTCTGTGTCGGCAGGAATATCGATGTTGAGGTACGTGACCCCAACTTCTTTGTATACCTCGATGCGTTCACGAACTCTGCCTTCGTCGCCTGTCAAGCTTGCCCGATCAACGTAATCATCGGGCACCTTGGCAAACGCTTCATCTCTCTTACCACTCAAGAAAAGGTCCTGAATTTCTTCTGCCTCTTGTTCATAGCCATAACGTTTGAACAAGTCGTTATAGAAGTTCTGGTCACGGGCGCCCATTCCTCCTACATAAAATCCGGTGTTGTCTCGCACAGCTTTTCGGGCTGCGTCAACATGTGCTCCGTCACCTAAGGCGACAGTTCCACCTGCAACGATGCCCAAGTCACCTAGATCAGCTGATCTCTTTTCCTTACCAGCGTGAAGAGCATCGCCCCACACGTCGTGAAATTTTTCCGGTAGGAAATGGATCGGTTGCCATATGTTCGCGAGCTCCGCTGTCATCTCAACGTTCTTGGGTCCAATCGACGCCACCGCAATAGGTATGTCTTGGCGATAGGGCTTACACATGAGCTTCAGCGGTTTTCCTAAGCCCGTGCCTTCTCCGTCAGCCAATGGGAGATTGAAAGCCCGCCCTTCGTGTTCAACTTTGTCACCTGACCAGACTTTGCGACAGATTTCGATCACGTCTCGAGTCATTCCCAGCGGCTTCTTAAACGCAACCCCGTGCCAGCCTTCTATGACCTGAGGGCCTGATGTTCCCAGCCCCAAAACAAATCGTCCTTCGGACAGCGTGTCTATGGTGATAGCAGTTTGAGCGATTAGGGCAGGACTTCGCGAATAGACGGGCAAGATTCCGGTCATAAGCTTGATGGTTTTGGTTTGTCCAGCCACAAACGCAAGAGTGGACACGAGATCGTAACCATAAATCTCACCGCCCCAAACGAGGTCAACACCTGCGCTTTCGAGGTTTTGGACGTGACGGGCCAAGCCATTGGGGTCGAGGCTTGCTCCGGTACCTATAACCATTGAGATTTGCATAGAAATAATCCTGTCGATTGAGCCTAATTATCGAGTTTGAGTTGCCCGATGGGGCATGAACTCACCCTGGATAGTAGGAAATAGATGGCCCCAATGCGAAAGGGAATCGTTATGACCGATATTGATGTTGCAAACGAGATGATTTCAGCACTGAAAAATTGGGTCGAGGCGGAGGTAATTCCGAATGCATCCGACTTCGAACTGCCAGATAAATACCCGACCGATATGGCACTACAGATGGAAGATTTCGGCCTTTTCGGAGCGACAATCCCCTCTGAGTACGGGGGACTCGATCTAGACAACATGACCTATGCGCGCGTGATTGAGGAACTATCGAGAGGCTGGATGTCTCTCGCTGGGATCATCAATAGCCATTTGATATGTGCGAAGCTAATCAGCAAATTTGGTTCCGAAGAACAAAAGAAACGATGGCTTCCATCAATGGCCACCGGCAAGTTGCGTGGCTGCTTTTCGCTATCAGAACCCGATAGCGGCTCTGACGCTGGGGCACTGCGTTGTCGAGCCGAACGTGACGGCGGCGAGTGGGTCATTAACGGCACCAAAATGTGGGTTACTAATGGCGAAAGGGCGGGAGTTGTGGCGCTCCTGGCCCGTGTTCCCGATGAGGATGGCACCCAGGCTGGTGGGATTACGTGTTTCATTGTCGAGAAGTCTCCTGGGAAGCAAAGTGGTGGGATAAGTATCAGTCGCAAGATCGACAAGCTCGGCTATCGAGGCCTTGAGACAGTCGAAATGTCTTACGACGATCATCGTTTGAGTCATGATCAACTATTAGGCGGAGAGGACGGCATCGGGAACGGACTTCGGTGGGCTTTGTCTGCTTTGGAGCTCGGCAGGATAAATGTTGCTGCGCGAGGTGTAGGGGTCGCGCAAGCCTCATATGACGCTGCCTTGTCGTATGCCAAAGAACGTGAGGCGTTCGGCCGGCCTATCAGTCAACACCAGGCGATCGCCTTCAAGTTGGCAGAAATGGCAACGAAACTAGAAGCCGCTCGCCTCCTTACTTACGAGGCCGCACGAAAGGCGGACGCTGGTGAACGCGTCGATTTGGCCGCTGGGATGGCCAAACTCTTTGCCTCTGAGACGGCCAGCGAGTTGGCTCTAGATGCTATGAGAATTCATGGTGGGAACGGTTACAGCACTGAATATCCGGTTGAGCGTTATTACCGAGATGCACCGCTAATGATTATCGGTGAAGGCACCAGTGAGATCCAAAAGTTGGTCATCAGTCGAGCCTTGTTAGCTGACGATTAACCCAAAAACTGAAGGGCCGCCGGGAAGTTCCCCGGCGGCCCTTTCAAAAGCGTCCAATTATTTCAAACGCTGACGGTGGTTAGAACCTTTATCGGCAACCACCGTTGTCTTTGTCCCAAGCACAGTTAGGCGAGGCACCATTTGCGTCAACAACGTCGCCGATCATGTTCCAGGTTTGCTCGGTTGCATCGAACTGGCTGAAGTCTGAACCTTCAACGAAGTATCCGTCGACTGCACCGTTCATTGCAGTCGTGATTCCGTCAAGCGTCATCGGGGCATAAATGTCGATGTTTCGGACAGCCAAGATGAAGTTGGTCCTGGTCAAACCGCCGGGCAGTTCCGCTGCGACTCGCATGGCTTCGGCGTGTGGGTACCCATAGGCATAACCGATTCCATATAGCGAAATTGCAGGGTCGAGTCCACCATCCGCAAGGTTTTCATTGACGAACTTGATGAATGGTTCGTCGATGTGCTTCGGGTCAGTGGTGTCTTTACCGCCGCCACCAACAATCCACCATTCGTCAGCTGCCATTCCGGCAGGAGCCATATATGCGGCGATGCCTTTACATACAGATGGCGTGAATGCGACGAGGAGGTCTTCCAGCAAGCCTGCTGCTTCGACTTCCTGAATTGCCAACAAGCATGGGTTACCTGCGGTCATTGAGATGAACACGTCAGGCTCAAATGCTGCGATGGTGGTGACTTCGTTGGTCAGTGTCGGAGCTGCTGGGTCATGTCGAACCGGCAGATATTCTGCTACTACATCCGGGTTACCCTCAGCGTAGGCGTCGAATCCCAACTCGTAAGCAAGACCGAAGTCGTTGTCCATGACCAGGCCAGCGACCTTCACTGGAAGGTGGTCAGCGAGGTTGGACTTGATCCATGTGCCCCAAAGGATGGCTTCTGTCGAGTAGGACAACTGAAGTCCAGTGGTCCATGGGTGGTTAACAGGATCACCCCAAGCAGGGTGTCCGGTCATAACGAACGGATGCGGGATGCATTCGTCGTTGATCTTGTCGTACACGGCCAGCGTGTTCGGTGACCCAAGTGTCAGGAGCGTGAACACGTTCTCTGATTCGATCAGTTCGTCGATGAATTCAATGGTCTGAGCCGCTACATAGCCATCATCCTTAACGAGGAGTGTTACGTCTCGTCCGGCGATACCGCCATTCGCGTTGATCCACTGTAGGTAGTTATCCCAGCCAACGGCGATGTTGCCGTATGCAGCGAGGTTCCCTGACTGTGCGGTGGTGTGACCGATACGGATTTCGCTGTCAGTTACGCCACCAGTGTTACTCCAGTCTGCTGGGCAATCACCTATGTTGATTTCGAATCCTTCTGGACCTCGGAGAATGTCATCGTCACCGACACCCCATTCGCCGGCATCCATTTTCGCCGTAATCTTGTCAATCATCTTCTGCCGGTTATAGGCAGCTTCTTCCCAGATACCCTCAAGTGTGCTCCGATCAAAAGTGGGAGCATCTTCATCGACTGCTTCCTCTTCGCCGTCACCTTCTATCGCTTTCTCAGCAGCATCCTGAGATAGGCCGCCACCAATAGAGGTGTCTTCTTCTTCTTCACCTCCATCGTCGCTATGAGCAGCAGTTGTATCCGATTCGGAACTACTACTTGATGAATCTCCGTCATCACTGCTTCCACACGCTGCCGCAACCATTGCGAAAGCGAAGAGAACAGCGAGGAGACGTAAAAGATTACGTCGGATGCCCATTTGGCACTCCCCCTCTTAATTTGAGTTTGAATTGATGCAAGACCGCCCCTAACGGCTGCCCAGACGAACGTTCTTAAAGTTCGTCATCCGGACTTTAGGCGGAACTTCGCTGGTCGTCACGCTGAACTGGGCAAGATGAGAAATTGCAATCTTTCTGCAATGCTCCAACAAAACGAAGGACCGCCGGGCTTGTGCCCGGCGGTCCTTGCGGTATTCGACGTCTCATGGCCAGTTGGCCATGTTGGTCTGCGTTAACTAATTAGCAGCCGCCGTTCTCCTTATCCCAAGCACAGTTGGGGGATCCGCCGTTGCCATCGACGATATCGCCGACGATATTCCAGGTCTGACCTGTCGCATCGAACTTGCTGAAGTCTGAACCTTCAATTGCGAAGGCGTCTTCTGCTCCGTTCAACTCATAGGCCACGCCATCCATCATCAACGGGTGGTAGATGTCGATGCTTCGGGCGGCCAACATGACATTGGTACGACTCATCCCGCCAGGCAACTCGTTCGCAACACGGAGGGTTTCGGTCCATGGGTAAGCGAAGTAGTAGCCAGTCGCTAGAAGCGAAATCGATGGATCAAGTCCACCGGCTTCCAGGGTCTCATTCAAGAAAGAGATGAATGGTTCACTGGTGTACTGCGGGTCAGTTGAGTCTTTGACGCCTCCACCAACAACCCACCAATTGTCAGCTGCCATTCCGGCAGGAGCCATGTAGGCAGCAATGGCTTTACATACAGACGGTGTGAATGCGGCAGATAGCCGGTCAAGAAGACCTGAGGCCTCTACCTCTTGAATCGCCAAGAGGCACGGATTGCCGGCAGTCATCGAAATGAACACATCAGGGTCGAAGGCCGCCAAGGTGGTCACTTCGTTGGTCAAAGTCGGAGCTGCCGGGTCGTGACGAACTGGCAGGTATTCCGAAACTACGTCCGGGTTGTTCTCGGCGTAATACTCAAAGCCCTTCTCATAGGCAAGACCGAAGTCGTTGTCCATGACGAGACCACCAACTTTGACTGGCAGTTGATCGGCGAGATTGCTCTTAATCCATGTGCCCCAAAGAACGGCTTCAGTCAGATAGGACATCTGGTGGCTTGTCGTCCATGGATGGTTCACAGGGTCACCCCATGCAGGGTGGCCCGAGGCGTAGAACAGATGCGGTACGCATTCGTCGTTGATCTTGTCGTAAACAGCTAGACCATTCGGCGAACCAAGTCCGTGAAGAGCGAAAATGTTTGCTGACTCGATCAGTTCGTCAACGAACTCGATTGTCTGGGCTGCGACATAACCATCGTCCTTGATGATCATCTTGAGCTGTCGACCCCCGATGCCACCAAATTCGTCATTGATCCAGTCCCAATAATTTTCCCAACCGACCGAAATATTTCCGTAAGCAGCAAGGTTGCCTGACTGCACCGTTGTTTGACCAACACGAAGTTCATCGTCGAGAAGGCCGTGTGTGTCCGACCAGTCTCCGGGACAATCGTTCAGATCGACCTCATAGCCGGCAGGTCCGCGAAGCACGTTGTCGCTACCAACGCCCCAGTCACCAGCATCCATCTTTGCTGTGATCTCATCGATCATTAGTTGCCGGTTATAGGCAGCTTCTTCCCAGATTCCGTCAAGCGTTGAACGGTCAAAGGTAGGTGCATCGTCGTCGACTTCTTCTTCGTCGTCACCTTCACCAGAAACTGCTTTTTCGACAGCATCTTGCGAAAGTCCACCTCCTTCTTCTTCCTCTTCCTCAGCTTCGTCTTCACTGTCATCAGCAGTCGCGGCTGCTGTGTCAGAGTCGCTACTACTCGACGAGCTGTCATCATCGCTATCGCTCCCACCGCACGCGGCAGCAACCATAGCGAAGGCGAACAGAACGGCTAGCAGACGCAATAATTTGCGTTTCAGTCCCATTTGGGGCCCCCCTTTGATTCGTTGCGGAGCCAACGTGGCGTTGGCTCCTAAACAATCGATTGTTAAGTATTCGTCGTGGTCACCGTAGTCGCGAATTCGCACCCCTGATTCCCTGAAACAAGTCCACCTCTTTCTTCTCTACTTTTCGGTACGAAAAACAAAGGACCGCCGGGCCTTGGCCCGGCGGTCCTTATGCGTTTATTTGCGAGTGCCTCGAAGGCACTTGCAGTGGTAGCTAGCTATTAGCGGCAGCCACCATTTGCTTTGTCCCAGCGACAGTTCGGTGTTCCACCGTTGGCGTCAACTACTTCGCCAACCATGACCCACGTCTGATCTGTTGCGTTGAACTGGCTGTACTCGGAACCTTCAACAAAGTAGGCGTCCGCGTTGCCCTTCAGTTCGGTTACAAGACCGTCCAGGAGACCTGGGTGGTAGATCTTGAAGTTACGAAGCGCAAGCATCAGGTTGGTACGGCTCATGCCACCTGGCAGAGCATCGGCGATGCGGAATGCTTCACCGAATGCGTATCCACGGAAGATGCCTTCACCGGTAAGTGAAATGCCTGGGTCTTCGCCTGCATCTGAGATGAGGTCACGTGCGAAGGCAATGAAAGGCTCTTTCATCTTTACGCTGTCAGTGGTGTCTTTAGCGCCACCGCCAACAATCCAGTAGTTATTAGCTGCCATTCCGGCTGGCGCCATGTATGCAGCGATTCCCTTACATACCGAAGGTGTGAATGCGGCTGACAGACGGTCGTAAAGGCCGGAGGCTTCTACTTCCTGGATCGCCAGCAAGCATGGGTTACCTGCGGTCATCGAGATGAATACGTCTGGGTCGAACGCTGCGATGGTGGTGACCTCGTTGGTCAGCGTCGGTGCTGCTGGGTCGTGACGAACCGGCAGGTATTCGGCAACCACGTCTGGGTTACCTTCAGCGTATGCCTCGAAGCCCATTTCATAGGCAAGACCGAAGTCGTTGTCCATGACAAGACCAGCAACCTTTACAGGAAGCTCATCAGCAAGGTTGACCTTGATCCAGGTTCCCCACAGCACAGCCTCAGTCGAATATGACATCTGATAGCTGGTGGTCCATGGGTGAAGTTCAGGGTCACCCCAGGCTGGGTGGCCTGAAAGGTAGAACGGGTGAGGAATGCATTCTTCGTTGATCTTGTCGTAGACAGCAAGACCATTTGGCGAACCAAGGCCTTGGATCAAGTGAATGTTCGCGGATTCGATAAGTTCGTCAACGTACTCAATGGTTTGAGCTGCAACATAGCCGTCATCCTTGATGATGAATTCAATGTCACGACCGCTCAACACGTCGAGTGAGTTGATGTAATCGAACCAAATTTGCATACCGACACTCAAGTTGCCGTAGGCAGCAAGGTTGCCTGACTGCACGGTCGTTTGACCGAAGCGCATCTGGTCATCGGTAAGGCCTGCGTGATCATCCCAGTCTGCAGGGCAAACGTTGAGATCAACGTCCATGCCTTCTGGTCCAATCAGGTGGTTGTCAGAATTGACACCCCACTCGCCGGCATCCATTTTTGCGGTGATCATGGCGATGATGGCATCACGGTTGCAATCAGCTTCCGCGAAAATTCCTTCAACGGTGGAACGGTCTTGCGGGCAGTCGCTGACTTCTTCTTCAGCCGCCTCACCGTCATCTTCACCGGCAACAGCCTTTTCGACTGCGTCCTGGCTCAGAGTTCCGCCAGTGTCTTCCTCAGCCTCTTCGGCTGAGTCATCACCATGGTCTTCAGCAGTTTCAGTAGCACTTTCGCTAGAACTGCTTGAAGAGTCATCGTCGTCGCTGGAACCGCAAGCTGCCGCAACAAGTGCGAAAGCGAACAGAACTGCGAGCAGACGCAATATATTGCGTCGTATCTCCATCTGGAGCCCCCTCTATGGTTTCTATGGGTACCTCAACTAAACACTCGTAAAGTTGACTGGAAGCACGCTAGGCGGATCAGCGACCAAACACGAATTCTCATGCCCTATATGTCGGACTTGTCACATAATCGCAAAGGAGTTCAGAAGCATCTACTTTGGGGAAATGGATTGGGGAGTGCATTTACCGCATTTAGGGCGGGACGTAAGTAGGGATTCGTTAATAGGTTTCGCTCAGAGGGCCGAAGATCTGGGGGTTCATTCGGGCTGGGCAAGTGATCACGTCTGTTGGCCCGCTGAATTCGATTCCAAATACCCCTATAGCAGCGACGGGTCTTTCCCTGCGCCGTCTGGTCTTGGGTGGTTAGATCCGATTGGCACTCTGTTGTTTGTTGCTGGTTGCACTGAACATCTTCGACTGGGCTTCACAGTTCTAATTCTTCCGTATCGGCAACCAGTGGTGACCGCTAAGCAGTTGACGACGATCGACGTCG
>Ga0206683_10002062_pt1 | contig 13633 bp, 14 predicted proteins | sample M280m12015metaG_FD_155483 | JGI IMG/M metagenome (GOLD analysis project Ga0206683, IMG submission 155483) | Ammonia-oxidizing marine archaeal communities from Monterey Bay, California, United States - M2 80m 12015 | ecosystem: Environmental > Aquatic > Marine > Intertidal zone | place: USA...
GGAGGCTCGGGTGGGGTCAAGGCGATTGGAAACTACGCACCAGGGATGGTTCCCTCGAAGATGGCTAAGAAGGAGGGTTACTCTGAGATAATTTACCTCGATGCTGTCAATCACAGGTACGTCGAGGAGGTGGGCGCTGCCAACTTCTTCTGCGTCAAGGACGGAGTCATTTCAACCCCAGAGCTGACCGGAACAATCCTTCCAGGCGTAACGAGGGCATCTGTCATGGAGCTCGCGCAGTCCAGGGGCTACGAGGTTAGGGAGGAGAAGATCGATGTCGAGTACGCTCTTGACGCGGACGAGTGCTTCTGCGTCGGAACCGCAGCCGTAATTTCAGCAATCGGAACGATAGAGCACGGAGATAGGGTGGTCGAGTACTGTGGGGGGGATGTCGGGCCTGTAGCCATGGAGATGTACGATGCCCTGATGGCAATCCAACAGAGGCGTGCACCGGACGAGTTCGGCTGGACCGTCTCAGTGGAATAAACTAGATTCTCAGGACCATTCCTCTCGAATTTGGGAGAGAAGGGACGAAGCCCCACTTCTCGTAGAATCCGTCCACGTCTGCCATGAGATTGATGTATGACTTGGGGGATGCTTCTCTGAGCACGTATTCCATCAGTGCGTTCATGATTATAGTGCCGCCACCCTTTCTCTGGAATTCCTCGATTACCAGCATATCGCAGATCACGAAAATCGTCCCCCCGTCTCCTATGACTCGACCCATTCCCACGATGTCATCCGAATCCTCGAGTCGCAGAAGCACTGAGAAAAGCTCCTGTCCCAGGCCCTTTGTCGCACCTTCCTGTGAGCGCGGACGCATACCTGCTCCGGCCCTGAGGCCAAGAAAGGTCTCGGTATCGGGAACCCCCTCTTCCACCCTGAACAAGGACTCACTTCCGGCCGAACTTCTTCTTCCTCTGACCGCTCTTGCGGTGCTTGAACGACTTACGCTGAGAACGCCCCCTCCGATCGCCCTTGGCAGGTCCTCTTGTTGCATCCTTCCCCTGCTCCTTTGCATCCTGGGACCTCTTCCTGAGAGCAGTTCCGATTGCCTTCATCACTCCTTCTTTGCTGCTAGTTTCAGTCACTTCGAAGACGTGCCCCGGAGGCATAACCAACCTCCCCTCCTTTGCGTGTGGCCTGGAGGGGTGGCTGGCCCCTGGCTCCTGCCTCATCTTCCTGATCCCAGCACTGCGAGCAGCCCATACGACTGATTCCAGGGTTGGCTTTGGAATGCTGGCTTCCTTCGGGACCCTTCGACCGTCCGAACGGCTAAGTCTAGAGTCGAAGTATCCGGTCCACAGGATCATCTCCTCCCTCTTTGCCACCATGCTATCGCCCTATCCCTGAGTGATGTGTGACTTGAGGGCTTCGTGCCTCATTCTTCCACGAGTACGCCGCTGACTACGCCGTGCATGCCAGGCCTGCTTGTCACCCTGACCAGACCTTTGTCCGTTTCCAGAACCGCTCCCTTGGTCACGATATTCCTTCTCACGTAGTTGGAATCCGCATCGTTTCCGACTACGTTCTTTACAGTGGCTCTGACTGTTTTCCCATCCTTCGTGTTGACGTTTACCTGATTTACTGCGAGGAGTCTGACTGTCTGCAAGCCCGCCCTCTTCCGGTAGTTCTTGCGGGCATCGGCCTCACCCACGTAAGCGAGTTGCTCCTCGCTGGCGACCTCGGTCTTGCGCTTGCCCCTGTAGCGGTTCGGACGCTTCAGACGTCCGCCCGAGGGCTTCCTGCGTGAAATGCCGTGCCACTTCGCCATGCGTCCCGCCGACCTGCCTGCCTTATTTCAAACGATTGGAGGTCGAGATTTCTACTTCCAATGCTCACCTAGGTCCGAAGCAGCAGACTCAATTGCTTCTGTGAGCTCTGCATAGTTCATAGCTACGGGGAATTGTGGAAACTCATCGACCACATTATCTGGAGGCCTGAATAGGATTCCTGCACTCGCAGCCGATAGCATGGAGGTGTCGTTGTAGGAATCACCAGCAGCGATTACGTGGTAGTTCATCCCCATTAGAGACTCCACCGTCTTGCGCTTATGGTCCTCGTACCTAATCTCCCAGTCCTCTATCCTCCCGCTATCGCCGATAACCAAAGTGTGACACAATAGGGTGGGGTGCCCCAACTTTGCCATCATCGGCTTGGCAAATTGGGAGAATGTGTCTGAGAGGATTAGCGTCGGCCATCTCGACTCTAGTGATTGGAGAAACTCGAGTGCTCCGTCCATAGGCTCCATGGAGTCGATCGTCGAGGTGATATCCTCTATCTTGATGTCATGCTGATCTAGGATTCCAATCCTGTAGCTCATCAGGCGATCGTAGTCCGGCTCGTCCCTGGTTGTCCTCCTGAGTGCTTCGATCCCCGTTCTCTCTGCGACATTAATCCAAATCTCGGGTATCAGTACGCCCTCGAGGTCGAGGCACACGGCAAGCATCTATCATCGCTGAGGGCGCTGCGCTTCAAGTGTGCGCTTTCGGCATGTTCTTGCGCCTCACTGCATGTGATTCAATCATGGTGGACAAGAGGCTCAGGAGGAGGACCCCGGTAAGAATCAAGCAGATCAGGGGTGTTGCGGATGAGTTGACTTCTTGGATAGGTCATGAGGTGAGCCTCGATGGTTTTCTTGAGCAGGCGCATTATCAGGAAACTGATCTGATTCTAGTAGATCGAGTCCCTCTCGCGATGAAGATTGAGATTAGCGGCGAAATGGGTTGGTACCCTACGCTAAAGGGAATTTCCGAGTGGAATGTCGAGAGCTCATGGGTAGCTGTTGACGGAGGTGCAATACCATTCCTGGAAAATGGGGCCGATTGCATGGGCGCGGGAATTCATATTGCAGACCCATCACTGCAGAAAGGCGATTTCGTCTGGATCAGGAACCAGGAGACTGGTGAGCCGATTGCATCGGGGACAGCATTGCACGATGGCGAGGAGATGATGTCGATGACAAAGGGGAAGGCGATTTCTACGATTCACTGGATAGGTGACGACCTCTGGAATCTTGAGACATAGTGCCTCACCATTGATGAGTGATGGTTTCCACGATCATTCGTGCGAACGGTCTTGATGTCACTAGTTCTACTCATCTCGATGGCATCTGCGGCTGCAGCATCTCAAGGAGGCGTCAATGAGGAGGCTTCGATAGAGGGAACCGGGGTCGAGAGTGTTTTGCATCCCAGTGCCGCATCCGCAGGGGAAATTTTCGAAGTTAGAGTATGGCTAGATGAGGAATCAGCGAGTAACGTTTCGACAGTAACCTGGGTGACTCAGGTATGCATTAACTCAGGCATCTGCTACTCACCCGAGACACATTCAATGACTGGTGATGGTGATGTTTGGGAGGGTGCAATTGTGCCAGAGGAAACAGTGACCTACGTAAACTGGAAAATCGAGATTCAATGGGAGGATGGGAACTCCACAAGCATCCCGGAAAATGGATTCGGCTGGAAGGTTTGGTCCGACTGCTGGTACGACAATGGGATTTGGGGGGGCTCGTCCACCGAATGTCAGGAGGGTGACTCTAGTTCCATACCGGGGTTCGCATCTTCTTTGGCAATTGCTTCCATATCCCTGGCGACATTGTTTATTCGGCGTGAGTGAGAAGCAACATGGTAGGGGTCGAAAAGGAGCCTGGCTTCATTGACTTAGACTTCGTCGAGGTCGACAGCGAAACCATGCTTTCCAAGGCGAGCTCATTCTACGAGCAGATGGATCGTCGGAGGACCACTCGGCACTTCTCCAATCGGGAGGTCCCCCGTGAATTGATTGAGCTTGCAATTAGGACAGCAAGCACTGCTCCCTCCGGGGCCCATCTCCAGCCATGGACATTCGTGGCAATCTCGAACAAGGAGTTGAAGGCGGTAATCCGGGAGGAGGCGGAGAAGGAAGAGGCTAGGTTCTACGAGGAAAGGATACCCGAGGAGTGGGAGGAAGTACTAGCCCCACTTGGTACTGATCAGGTGAAGGAGCACATCACTGAAGCTCCATGGGTCATTGTTCTGTTCAGGCACTCGAAGAGGGAAAGAGGAGATGGTTTCGCACCTACATATTACTCACAGGAGTCTTGTGGCATTGCAGCTGGCCTGTTCATCTCAGCAGTCCACAACATGGGTCTGGCGACGCTACCTCACACGCCCTCTCCGATGGGTTTCCTGCGGGAAATACTCCAGAGGCCTAAGCACGAGCACGCCATGCTGCTACTCCCTGTCGGTTACCCTGCAGAGGGGGCCAAAGTTCCCGACTTGTCGAGAAAGGCGTTGGATGAGGTCTCGGATTTCCGAGATTGATTAAGTATCGCTGAGACTCCCGATTGTCATGAAGAGTACCAGAAAGAACGCCTTGGCGATTCTACTAGCCCTACTGATGACTGCCTCTGCCCTATCGGGTTGCTCAGGGACCGATGACGATGTGGATGATGAGCCTAAGGATCTTGAGGACTGGGACGTTTTCTTGGTGCAGGGATCGTCCGATCTTCCTTCTTGCGATTCAGCAACAGAAGGAAGGCTCTACTATGTGTCTTCTGAGTCGGGATTCCAAGCCTGCTCGAACGCCTCGTGGCAGTCGATTGATCTAACTGGTCTGGAAGGGGAACAGGGTCCAGCAGGCCCAGCAGGCCCAGCAGGCCCAGCAGGCCCAGCAGGGGCAGACGGAGAAGCAGGCCCAGCAGGGGCAGACGGAGAAGCAGGTCCAGAAGGAGTAGCCGGGACCTCGTTCTCGATAATCGGAACCGTGGAGGACACTTCTGACCTCGGAGAGATATACGTCGGCGACCCGGGGGACGCTTTCATGGTTAACTCGACCGTACACATCCACGTTTGGAGTGGCTCTGAGTGGATTGATCTCGGGAATATCTCAGGACCCGAGGGCCCTCCTGGGCCACAGGGAAACCCTGGAGCAGATGGTGCAGCGGGATCGGCGGGATCTGATGGTGAGGCAGGACCGACGGGACCAGAGGGTCCCTCTGGGGAGGATGGGGCCGCTGGTTCGATGCCCGTGGTGATGGAGATGGACGTCACAGTCTCAGGCATGAAGTTCTACATAGATTCCATCCTGCAAGCAGATGTAACTCTCTACAGGGGCTTCACCTACACCTTCGAACAGTCGGCTTCTAGCAACTCCCCCCATCCTCTTAGGATATCCACCACCAGCGATGGAACGCACGATGGAGGGACGCAGTACACTGATGGGGTGACATACACGGGGAGCCAGGGTTCGAACGGCCTGCTGACATTCACCGTTCCTTTGGATGCTCCCGACACACTGTACTACTATTGTCAGAACCATGGGAACATGGGAGGCGAGATCTCGATCCAATCCCTAGGAAGCGTCTCGTGAGTTCTGGCTCTGTCGTGAGGAATCTTCCGGGGGGACGACAAACACCAATGCCACTCCCGACCCAATGATAAGCAGTCCACCCACCCAATCCGCAGGACCGAGAGTCTCTCCGAAAATCGCAAATCCGTAGAAAGTTGCTACTATTACAGTGAGGTAGGAGAAGGCGCTGACCCATGCAGCATTCGCCTTGTGGTACGCCATCGTGATACCGATCTGCCCCCCTCCTGCCCCGACACCTACTCCAATCAGAGAAGCGATCGTTGTGGAATCTAGGGATGGGACATCGGGAGCAGCTTGGATGATGCTTCCACAGACAGAGAAGGCTGCGAACCAGAACACTACAGTAGCAGGTGAGTCAGTCTTCCTGAGTTCCCTGACGTACATGTATGCCAGAGCAGCGAAGAATCCGGATCCCAATGCCAAGAGTGCGTCTGGCTCGATACTACCCAGTTCAGGTGAGATAATCAGGATGATTCCTGCAAATGCAGTAATGACGAGCATGGCAACGCCGGATGAGACTCGTTCTGCCAGAATCCTTCCCGAAAGCAGCGCTACGAAAAGCGGACCTGTGTACTGGAGAGTGACAGCTTGGCCTATGGGGATCCTGCTGAGGGCGGTGAAGTAGAGAATCATCGCCAGAAGTCCTACGGAGCATCTGAGTAACATCGTCTTCCTGTCATTAACCCTCAAGCTGATCCCCCGGGATGCCGCGAAAGCGGCCACTGCGAATGCAATCACTGCAGACCTGACCATGATGATCATCCACACATCAGCATTGGCGCTCGTCCACTTGACCAACGCATTCATTGTTCCAAAGCAGACGCTGCCGAAAACCATCCAGAGGACAGCGGCCCTTGGGGAGTCTGGCATCTCTTCCTCAGTTACGAATGAGGAGAGGTCCGGACCTTCAGTACTGGAGTAGATTTCCTCCAGGCCTCTGCCCAGTCCACTCTTTGCCATCTTAAGACAGACCCCAACGATGTTGCAATTCCGTGGTAATTGCCTGGTAGTCCTTGCCTCCGGCACTGGAGGGGTCATGGAGGTGAATTGGGACTCCGTGGCTTGGTGCCTCCGCTAATCTCACGTTCCTCCTAATAGCGGGCCTGACGACTAAGTCGGGGAAATTTTCCAGGACCTCGCCTGCAACCTGTTTGTTCAGTAGTGTCTGCGAGTGCATGGTCAGTAGAACTCCGTCCACTCCCAACCTATCGTTCAGCAGACTCCTGACCTCCCGGATTGTTCCAGCCAATAGGGCCAATCCCTCCAATGCGAAGTATTCAGTCTGAACCGGAACTAGTATCCCATCGGAGGCCACCAGTGCGTTGATTGTCACTAGGCCCAGTGAAGGGGGGGTGTCGATCAGAACGATGTCATAATGAGCAAGCAATGGTTCGAGTGCCTCCTTCATCCTCCTCTCCCTCCCGAGTTGCCTCATCATCTCCTGCTCCAATCCGATCAAGCTCTTGTCTCCGACTATGATATGCAGATTATCCACTGCTGTAGCGTGTCTGGAGTCGACTGCAGTCTCTGGGGTTAGAATCAGGTCTCTTGTAGTAGTCCTGACCCTACTCTTATCCACGCCTAGTCCGGTTGCGCAGTTTCCCTGAGAATCAGAGTCAATCACAAGTACTCGGAAACCCCTCAATGCAAGTTGGGCTGCGATGTTGATGACTGTGGTTGTCTTCCCAACTCCACCCTTTTGGTTGATGACGGTGACTACCCTTGCCCTACCTTCTGGAGTGGGCAATGAAAGCGGGAGCTCCATCGGGCTTCGCGACCTATTTGCTCTGATCTCTTCGGTTGAATCGAGAGGTTGTGCGAGGCTTTCGTCTTCCTCCTCCAAGAATTCTACGTCGATAATCAATGGAGCATCACCTACTTCTGGCAGTTCTTCGTCACCATCCGCGGAGCTCATCTGAGGCAACGGCGCTAGGAGCCGTGTTGAACATGACGCTTGCTTGGGGGATGGAAATGCGTGTTTGCTTTAGCCCGTGGAACGGTCGATGAGATACCAGAGAACCATCTCACCAGTCTCGGCGTCCATTGCCATGTCTAGTGACTTGTCTCTCCCGTTTTCTTCCCAATTCCTTGTTGTGGTCATTGTCACTTTGCCATCTCCAAGATCCCCAGGGAGGAAGCTAAGGATTTCATTGTCCTCTGTGACAGAAAGCCTGTAGCCAACCTCTGCTTCTGGGTTCCAAGAGCTCCCGGATTGAATGAATTGGGATAGGTCTGGGTATCGATCGGGGCTTAGGATTCGTTGTTCCAACAGAGACAACGTCTGTGTGCTAGGGATTGAGTCGCGGTTCCATGAAACATCGCCTCTGTTGTTTGAGCCAGAGGCGATGACCTCGCAACCCTCTGGAGACCGACGTAGAACCAGCCATCCAGAGGCATCGTCTTCATCCACCCATGACATATTCCACTCGCCTTCGCCAGTGGGTTTGGACCACGATGCCTTCCAGATGTATCCCCCAGAATCTAAGGCCTCGGTTGCTTGGTTGTTTGGATGGCTTGCCTTCAGACAGGTGACGGCCTCTTCGAGGTCGAACTGCCTGATGTCGGACTCGTCCCACATGGAATCAACCCAGTTCCTCTTGGTGGATGTTCCGGGCCTGTCTTCTCCATCGGTGGGGCTTCCGATGTAGTCACGACCCCAGTCTATTGGACTGCTCCCAGGGGAAGAAGCAATTCGGGAGAATGTTGTGGTGATGGAGAGCGTGCCTTCGGGTAGAATCTCGTTGGACAGCGAACTAACTAGGAAATCGCAGTCTTTTGTCTGCAAATCCTTGTCTAGAAGAATATCAGACATCTGCTTTACCGGCCAAGCGTTACCACTCTTTACGTAGATTTGGATCGTTGCATGCCCGAAGCATCTTCCGATTTCCTCCTGTTCGAGGAAAACCGGGTAGACGAGCCCGTGGGTTTCGTCTCTGAACTCTTTCTTGACCTCCCAGTTCCAGTCTGAGTTCCAATTGATGTCGGGGTCTGATGACCTCGCTCCCTCCTTGATCACAACGTCACCAAAGAAGTCGTGAAGCTCTATCGGGGTCATGGGGAATGATAGGATTGGGAAAAGTTCCGCCAATCCTCCGAGGCCCCCTGCATCATAGGTTACGGCTCTGAGGTTGGTGGTCACGGAGTCAACGTCGTTGAAAGAGACCGATGTGTGGGTCCTCTTTACCTCTGTCTTCTCTATCTCCACCCAACTGGTTGAGTCAATCGACAGATCGTTATCTGACAATGAAAATCTGATGTTTCCACAATCGGTTTCCGAATCTGGCCTCCATGTCCTTCCCTCGAAGTCAACGTCGAGATCCATGCTAATCGTCTTCTCAACTGATAGGAAACCGGACCTCCCCAGGCTATCTGTAGTTTCTACGGCACCCGATTCGGGACCATCTGTAATCATGACTGTTCCAGTTCCGTCCATCTCCATAGAGAATTCTTCGCAGGCTTGATCTAGGATTCCCCCAGAAGATTCTCTGACTATGCTGAGCATCTCCTCGCCATTGATGCCGGCCCTAGAATCGATTACCTGGAAGTCCATGCTCTCTCCGAATCTCAGTTCTGAGACTGTGAAACCAGAGCTCCTCTGGAGGAAAACCGTAGTAGCGGCGCCGACGAGGATTGTAACGAGTAGGACGGCGACGACAACCTTCCATCGATCACCCAGGGAGGAAAGGGTAGGCATTGAGATGACCAGTGATGGCTGATCGTCCTCACCGAGGATTACCGGTTCTAGGGCGACGGGATCTTCTTCTGTATCGGGAGTAACGACCTCGGCCTCTACGACCTCGGCCTCTATGACCTCCCCTATCCTGGATAGGACCTCGTCCACTTTCTCTCGGGTATCGGGAGGATCGTCATCAACGACAAGAGCATCCCCCTCCCAAGATTCCTCTTCTGGAGTCTCGGTTGGGTCACCGAGAATTCCTGCATCCTCAAGAATCCTATCGACTAGTACGGACTTCTTTCCCGATACTAGGAGCCCCCTATCCTTGCAAATCTCCCTTAGCTTCGCTACTGTGTTTGAGGTAAGCGACTCTCGGTCAATTGAAACATCTTCGGTCATGCTCTGTGACTCAGTCCGGCCCTGAGGCTTTCAATCTCTCCGACTTCGTGGGCCTCCGGGGGCATACTCCTCGTGTTGCCATGAATTCCCGAGGCAAAGGGTTGAAGATGCATTCTTGGGCGGCGCAAACCATGGAACCCAGGGTAGTACTACTCTCGAGAGGCCCCGAGCTGTATAGCACGAGGAGGCTTGCAACCGAGGCCGAGAAGGTTGGATGGCTGGTCGACATAATCGACCCACTTGCACTAACCATAGTGGTCGATGAGGATGGAGGCAGGGTATTCCACAAGGGTTGGCCTGTGGAATGCGAGGCGGTTCTCCCGAGGATTGGTTACTCCATCACTAGGAGGGGCGTTGCCATAGTGAGGCAATTTGAGCAATCTGGAGTCATCGTTCTAAACTCGAGCCAGGGCATACTCAGGAGTAGGGACAAGCTTGTTGCATGCCAAATGATGGCCGAGGCTCGCGTACCCGTCCCAATCACTGCTCAGGTTGGAGCTTGGGAAGACACCGATCGTGCAGTTCGAAGGGTTGGGGGCGCACCTTGCGTGGTCAAGTCTACGGAGGGAACCCATGGATCCGGGGTCTTCTTGGTCAACTCGGCACAGCAGGCAAGGCAACTTGTCTTCCAGATGCTTGAGAGGGGGATGAGGCCATTGGTTCAGGAATACGTCAAGGAATCCCATGGCAGCGACATCCGTGCACTTGTCGTTGGAGGGGAAGTGGTGGCTTCGATGCGCAGGAAGGCCCATGGCAGCGAGTTCCGTTCCAACTTCCACCTTGGCGGCTCTGTTAGCAATGTAGAATTGACCCCGGAGCAGAGAGAGATCGCGATTCGATCTACTGAAAAACTGGGACTTGAGTTAGCTGGTGTCGATATGCTTGAGTCCGATCGAGGCCCTCTGGTCCTAGAGGTCAACTCTAGTCCCGGACTCGAAGGAATAGAGGGAGCGACGAAGATAAACGTAGCAGAGAAGGTTGCGTCACGAATGAACAAACTGTATGAGGATGTCTTAGTGGATACGAGCGAGGTCGAGGAGACCCGCGGTTCCAACGGAAGCCAGTCTGAGCGGGCTTTCTGAGCACTTCGGCGAAGAACAACCCTCCTTCTAACCCGCTTCAACTGCTCGAGGTGCGGAGAAGCATTCAAGTCCCGATACGCCTCGTTGCCATCGTCCTACGGGACAGGGATGCACACGCCGTTACTGGCGGGAGGCGAGATGGGTTGACTGGAGAAGGGGACCGGAAAGAGATTGACAACCCGCTTAGTGGGCGTTTTGGCAGGAGGTTCGACTCGGATGAGATTGGCCTTGCAGACTCGCTTCCATCCAGGCTGAACAGGCTAGCAGACCTGAAATGGCACGATTGCTGGTTGCAGCAACTGCGGTCCGAGAAGAAGAGTTCCCACACCATTAGGGCATACGATGTTGCAGCGAGGTCATTCTCCACCACTTCTCTTCCCGGTGAAGATTCCCTGAGTTGGGAGGAAGCGTCAGCCATCCCTGTCAGGCCTTTCCATCCGTTCGTGGACCCCAACAATGGAAGGATGGATGCGTGGATGAATACTCTGGGGGAGTTGAAACCCTCCACTATCAATGCAAAAATTGCAGCCCTAACCCACCTTCTGAAGTGGTTAGGGCACACCGTTCCAGATTGGATACAACGCCCGACGAGGAGTCGTTCACTTCCGAAGACCCTCGGGAGGAGGGAGTTGGCCAGGCTTAGAAAGGCCGTAAGTGAGTCCGAAGATCCCTTGGCCATGCCAGTCTCAACTCTGATGCTGGACACCGGTCTGAGGGTCTCAGAGCTTTGCGCACTCGATATCGATGACATAGACAAGGAGGACCTGTCCGCATTAGTGATTGGAGGAAAGGGGGAGAAGGACCGAACCGTCCTGTTCACGCAATCCTCTGTCGAGGTGTTAGAATCTTGGGAGCCAATTAGGGAAAGAAGGCTCAGCGATGTCGATGACAGCGGGCTCAGGGCAGTGTTCGTATCCAGCAGAGGACGGAGGATCAATCCCCGTTCGATTCAGAAAATGATGGACAGAATTGCCGATGCAGCAGATATTCCAAAGAGTCGTTTGAGCCCCCATACACTTAGGCACACGTTCGCTACAGGACTATTGGAGAGGGGAGCAGACCTGGTTACCATCCAGAGGCTCCTGGGTCATTCGAGCATAGCAACCACCAGAGTTTACCTTGAGATAGGGGATCAGACACTCCGGGAGATATACCATAGGGCTCAGAGGAACCCCTCTGCTTCCGAAGAGCATCAAGTGGAAGATGAGGGGCAGGATCCCTCTGCCGGGCCGAGCGAGAAGAAAGTTGAGAGCACAGTTACCAAGTTCTAGTCTGCGAAGCTCACATTCCAACCGTACTCGTCCAAGTGGAACCAGTTGACGATGAACTCATCGTCCTTGTACCCGAACCATGCACGAGTCGGCACGATACTAGTATAGCGCTCATGTTGAACTCGTTTAATCGTGTCAGATATCTCCGAATCGAGATATCTGAAGCCTTCCCACAGCCTGCCTTTTTTGATGAGGAACTTCTCATTCTGTGACTGCTCTTTGAAGTGCATCCCCCTCCAGAGAAAATACGGCCATCCATCTGGATCTTCCAGATCTGCAATCTTCCCGAACGAACCCCTCCTCGATGGCCGACTATCCACCAGGTGACTGACGATAGGGTGTTCCGAACCGTCCCTGCCCAATCTCAGGATGATGTAGGCGCATGTGTGATATGGCGAATGTGGAAATCCATCCTTCGGGAGCATCAGAGGACGGATGGCACTGAAGTCGATCTCCTGGAAGTCGGAAGTTAGTGACACGTATTCTCGCAAACCGTCCTTCCCGCCATAATGGAGTACTTCGATTTCCCCGAACTGACTCATCCAATCCTCATCTGCCTTTATTTCTAGAATGGCATTATCTAGAGGCCAGTCCCAGAATGTCATCGACCTCTCAATTTGAACCGGTGTGCTCACCCCAGATAGATTCGAGCTCACACTTCCATCAAAGGAGCTCTTGAGTCCAGCGTTAATTCGAGCTATTATTGGAGTACCAGCATTCCTCACCTCAACATCCGCTTCCAATTGCATAGGCGACTTGAGCCTCTCACTATCGAATCCGAAAACAATGGAGAACTTGTTTGGCTTGGAGAAGAGCTCCTCACTTGTGATCCTCAGAGCATCGTACCTCTCCCCTCTCTTCTTGGAGACAATTTCTACGTTGACTAGGGGAGCCCCCCCTCCCTCCAATCCCATCACCTGTGCTGTACAGGTCAAATCTGGGAATCTGTCTGAGAGGAAAATCTGCTCGAAGAAGAAATCAGCCACATATGGGTCGATCTCTATTGAGTTCTCACCGACGTCGACAATGCATTTTATTCGCCCCAGATTCCTACCTGAATCATCAGGCACCGATGAATTGCCCATCGATTCGGGGTGGGGCTGTGGGTCTTGAATCTCACCTTCTGGCCGGATTCTTCTTGTTTGTCCTCTTTGCAACTGATTCTGGCCCCTTCCACTGTCTATTGGCCCCTTCCTGATTCCCCGGGTGTCCTTCGATTGGGCAATGCTTCCCTGCCCTGCACCTGCTGCAATTGTCGGATGGTGGCCTCTCGACGACTTTCTGCAGCTTCCCGTACTTCCTGCGTGGCATACAATTGTTCTAGAATGGGAGGGACTTAGGGATTGCCATACACGGAACGTTGAACCATTCGTGCTATTTGTCGGATTCATGCGAGAGGAGGATGGCGGGGTTACCGAGCCAGTCGGAGTGAATCCGCAGCGTTCAGTCCTGTATGCACAGGTGGCTAGTTCCGATCCAAGGATGGCCTTCGACGAAGACGGGGTGATGCAACAGTTCGGCACCAGAGGCTCGTTCGGCAAGGTGTACCTGGGTGATGTCGCCAGAGCATCATTGCGATCTCTTGGGACTCACGATTCACCGGTATTCACCCGGATGCCGAGAGTTGACGAGCAGAACTGGGAACTATTCTGTGAAACCGACGAGGTCAAGATGACGATTTCCAGCAGTCACTACTGGGGCTTCGGTCTTTTCGCGAGGTGCTTCCTAAACAGGATTGTCATGGAGGGTTCGCTTCCGACCAGGGCCAGATGCGCAATGGACATCGTTTCATCCCTGGGCAGAAACCCTTGGGAGCCTATTCGGGTAAAGGCGTTCGAAAGGGCCACATCAGGCTC